>Ga0268262_10004501_pt1 | contig 14378 bp, 9 predicted proteins | sample TergutNc150P3_FD_190354 | JGI IMG/M metagenome (GOLD analysis project Ga0268262, IMG submission 190354) | Nasutitermes corniger P3 segment gut microbial community from laboratory colony in Florida, USA - Nc150 P3 (SPAdes) (version 2) | ecosystem: Host-associated > Arthropoda: Insects > Digestive... | reverse complement strand
TCCGCAGACAGGCTACGGAAAACCTGCCGCGAGACAAGTACAGCGTTATGACTTCGGAAACAGTCCAATCGATGGGCGGCGCGGTGCTTGAGGAGTGCGCGGAGGAAAACTGCGTCATCGCGCTCGGGTCGAGAATCGGAGCGGACTACATTGTCAGGGGGACGGTCAGCAAATTCCAAACGATGTTTACTTTGGCTATCGAATTGTATGAAACCGAAAACGGGACGCTTGTCGTGTCATCGGAGGCGGTGCGGTCGGAAAATCTTGTGGAACTTTTGAAGATGGCTAAGGCGGCAAGTGCGGAGATGTTTAAGAAATTTGCGAGCATTAAAGGGTCTGCGCGGAAATCCGAACCCGTAACGATTAATGGTAGGAAACATGACTACTACATCGCGCCGAAATATCAATTTCCGGTTGGGACGCCTATTTCTTGGGGTGGTGTCAATATAGAAGGCGGATTGGTTTGGAAGGAAGGGTTATTTTTAGGAATTGACCTTAATTTTGGCTTGAGTGATATAGAGGTTGATACTAATTCTAATCTTCTCGCGGGATTAGGTATAAGTTTAGGTAATGTATATAATTTGGGGGAACAACTCCGGTTTGTCTATGGAGGCTCTGTTGGTTTTTGGTTGGCGAGTGATTTCCACTATGAATATAAGGGTTATGATGCAGAATATTGGGCAGTAAATTATCTTGCCCCTTTTGTTAAACTGCGATGGAATTTTGTTGAACTTACTTATAGAGGACTTTGGGGGTTGGGGGTGGGAAAGAAAGAGGTGCATTATGGTAATAAAACGTGGGATAAAGATTTGAAAATATATGACTACGATAATTCAGACCATACTAGTTTCAATTGGAACAATCATCAACTAATGCTAGGCCTCTATTTCGCCACTAACAAGCGAACAAGATAGCCGTATCAACTCCCGTGTCCCCGCCGTCCCATTGTCGATCGGGTCGGCGGGTCGGTCGGGCCGGCGAGCCGGAACCCTAGAAGCATAGGGATCCCGCAAAAAAGACCTATTTTTGGAGCGCACAATATATATTACTTGGTATTGATTTTCATCACAAACAATAGAAGAGGACTAATTCATGGATTCAAAAGAATCAATAACGAATAGTAATGAACCGATTCCCGCAGCCCCCAATTTCATCCGTGAAATGATAAAGGACGACATGGCGACGGGCAAGTGGGGCGGACGCGTGGTTACACGCTTCCCGCCGGAGCCCAACGGCTATCTCCACATAGGCCACGCCAAGTCCATCTGCCTGAACTTCGGCATGGCCGCCGAGTTCGGCGGGGAGTGCCACCTGCGCTTTGACGACACCAACCCCTCCAAGGAGGAGGACGAGTACATAAAATCCATCATAAGCGACGTGCGGTGGCTCGGCTTCGACTGGGGCAAACACCTCTACTACGCCTCCGACTACTTCGGTAAGACGCACGAGTACGCCATAGAACTGATAAAGGCGGGCAAGGCCTACGTAGACGACCTCAGCGCCGACGAGATCCGCGAATACCGCGGCACGCTCACGGAACCTGGGCGGGACAGCCCGCACCGTAACCGCTCCATAGAAGAGAACTTGGAACTTTTCGCCGCCATGACTCGCGGTGAATTTCCGGAAGGGTCACGCGTACTCAGGGCCAAAATCGACATGGCGCACCCGAACATGAATATGCGCGACCCCGTGATGTACCGCATAATGAACGCTCCGCACCACAGAACGGGCACCGCGTGGAAGGTCTACCCAATGTACGACTGGGCGCACGGGCTTGAAGACTCCATAGAGGGGGTCACGCACTCGCTCTGCACAATGGAGTTCGAGGATCACCGCCCGCTGTACGACTGGTTCTTGTTGCAGCTCTCCGGCGTCCACCGCCCGCAGCAGACGGAGTTCGCCCGGCTCAACCTCACGTACACGGTAATGAGCAAACGCAGGTTGCTGCAGCTTGTCAAAGAGAAACACGTGAACGGCTGGGACGATCCGCGTATGCCCACCATAAGCGGCCTGCGCCGCAGGGGCTACACGCCGGAGGCGATACGGACATTCGCCGAAAGAATCGGCGTGGCAAAGAGAGAGGGCACCGTAGACTTCGCGTTCTTGGAGTACTGCCTGCGGGAAGACCTCAACAAGCGGTGCATGAGGGTGATGGCGGTGCTCAATCCCATAAAGGTCGTGATAGAAAACTATCCAGAGGGACAGGTAGAAGAATTTGACGCGTTGAACAACCCCGAAGACGAATCGGCCGGAAGCCGCAAAGTGCCGTTTTCGCGGGTGATCTACATAGAACGCGACGACTTTATGGAAGATCCGCCCAAGAAGTTCTACAGGCTCTCCCAAGGACGCGAGGTACGGTTGCGCTACGCCTACTATATCACCTGCAAAGAGGTCATTAAAGACGGCGGCGGCAATATCGCAGAACTGCGTTGCACCTACGACCAGCAGACACGCGGCGGCGCCACGCCGCCCGACGGACGCTCGCCAAAGGCCACAATCCACTGGGTCTCGGCGCAACACGCCATAGGCGCGGAGGTGCGCATCTATGACAATCTCTTTACAAATGAGAATCCTATGGAAGCGGAGAGCGGGAACTTTTTGGATAACATCAACCCTGAGTCGCTCAAAGTAATAACCGATTGCAAATTAGAACCGTCGCTAACGAACGCGAAAGTCGGCGAGAAATATCAGTTCGAGCGGTTGGCGTACTTTTGCGTTGACGATGACTCGGCGGAAGGGAAGTTGGTGTTCAACCGGACGGTTACGCTTAAAGACGCTTGGGCGCGGATAAAGAAGAGGGGGTAAATAGACAATGTACAATGTACAATTTACAATGTACAAATAAAGTCAAAAAATTTAAAGGGTTTGGACTCTAAGCACAAGACCCTTTAGGTACTCACCTTCTAGATGGGCGATGTTGATGGGGTGATCGGGGCCGGCTGTTAGAATGTGGAGAATCTGAATACTGCGGCGTGCGTCGGCGGCGGCGCCGAATACTATCTGCCGGAATAGGTAGGGGTCTACAGCGCCGGAGCAGGAGAAGGTGAAGAGCAGTCCGCCGGGCGACAGCGCACGGATTCCAGCCAAATTGATCTCCTTGTAGCCGCGGGCGGCCCTGTCAACCTCTGCGGGATGGTTGGCAAATTTGGGGGGGTCTAAAATTAATAGGTCGATAGACGGATCATCATCACCTGAGTGTAGTTGCCTAAGGAATGCAAAGGCGTCCGATTTCAGAAACTTTACAACACTAGACACATCATTCAGACGTGCGTTTTCGGAGAGACAGGCGCCCGCCTCTTCAGACGAATCCACGGCTACGACGGAAGTCGCGCCGCCTAGCGCCGCGTTTATCGCGAAGCCGCCGCTGTAGGAGAAGCAGTCGCACACATTGCGACCGACGACGTAGCGGCGCAGCAAGGCACGGTTCTCTCGTTGGTCAAAGAAGAAACCGGTCTTTTGCCCCTCGCGTAAATCCGCTTTGTATTTAACGCCGTTTTCCGTTATCACAAGCGTTTCGGGAAGCGCTCCGGCGATCAATCCTTCGCTACTCGGCAGACCTTCCCTTTCGCGTGACGCCGTATCAGAGCGTTCGTAGATGAAAGCGGGGTTGACAATATCGGACAACGCCTCCACAATAGCGCCGCGCCGACACTCCATACCGGCGGTGCCTATCTGTATGCAGAGACCGGGACCATATTTGTCAACGATCAAACCTGGGAGAAAATCGCCCTCGGAGTTGACGAGACGGCAGGAGTCGGTGCTACTACCGGCGTTAGTCGTTAATACACTATTCTTCTCACGAGTATTGATTGATTGACGGATGCGATTGTGAAGGTCTTTTGCTGTGAATGTTAACGGCGGAGGCGCTGATTTCGTTGCGTTAACGGCGGTATCAACAGCGAGCATTCTGACGCGTATCGTCGACTTATCATTATAATAACCTATGCCTAGACGCTCGCCGCCCGCGCCGTAGACTGCACATAAGCGATCACGCGGATCAATCTCCCCCTCAACTTTAGCCACCGCGCCGGAGAATATCCACGGGTGGCCGTTGCGGACTGGCTTGTCTTTACCTGGTTTCAAACGGATGTTCACTACTTACTCCGCTTCTTCAAATACCTCTCGAAGTCCTTGACGTTCTTGAAAAGCTCCTTGTACGACGGTTCGTCCGTCTCCCCCTCGCACATCTCGTCCTCTTCGGGGTAATTCTTGCATATAAGCGGGCGGTTCGGATAGTCGCCGCACTTGTAGTCGCTCTTGATAAGGCGGCACGGCGTTTTGAACTCCACTACCCACTGGTCGTTGTGGTCTATGGACACCCAGACGTTCTTGTGCAGCAGATACCAGCGGATATTGTCGTACCCTTCTTTATCACTCGGAGTATCCACACCAACGGCGATGTGGCGGCAACAGTAGGCGTTGCACTTTTTGCATTTGACGGTCATTTTTGATATTCTTTTTTATGAGTTGTGACTTACTAGATTGCTTCGCTACGCTCGCAATGACGGTCATTGGCTTCGCCGAGATAAACAAGTTGCGAGAAGCGAAGCGACGAAGCAATCCAGTAAGTATCAATATAGATTTAACGTTCCTTGTTAGTACTTATTGTCTCTCTTCCGCAACCTGATATTCTGCGGCGTGACTTCTACCAATTCGTCCTCATTGATATAGGCGATACAATCCTCTAAGCTCATGTCTACCGGCGGTGTCAAAATTACGTTTTCATCCGAACCCGCCGCTCTCATGTTTGACAGTTTTTTCTCTTTGCCGGGATTGACTACCAAATCATTAGACCGGCAATGCTCGCCAACTATCATACCCCTATATATCTTAACTCCGGGGCCGACAAACATCTTTCCGCGATCCTGCAAATTAAACAACGCGTAAGCCACCGACACGCACGGCTCTTTGGCTATCAGCACGCCGTTCGCCCTCGTGCGGATGTCGCCGGCGTAGGGGGCGTACTCTAAAAATACGTAGTTCATTATTCCCATGCCTTTTGTGTCGGTCATGAATTCCGCCTTGTAACCAAGAAGGCCACGCGTAGGGATTCTGAATGTCATTCGCGCCATGCCGTTTTCCTGCGCCATGTCTTGCATAATGCCCCGGCGCGAACCTAATTTCTCTATCACCGTGCCGGCGTACTTCTCGTCCACATCCACCGTCAACTCCTCGTAGGGTTCAAGCTGCTTGCCGTCCTCATCTTTGCGCATAATAACCTGCGGGCTTGTCACCTGAAACTCGTAGCCCTCGCGGCGCATACGCTCTATGAGAATTGACAGATGCAACTCGCCGCGGCCCGATACCTTATGCCCTATCGTGTCCTGCAACGGCTCCACAGTTAGCGCCACATCGGAGAGAATCTCCCGCATCAACCTATCCTGCAGGTGTCTCGATGTGACAAATTTCCCCTCCGTACCGGCGAAAGGCGAGTCATTGGGGATGAAGTTCATGGATATGGTCGGCGGGTCGATCACTATAGGCGGCAAGGGGTTGGGATTTTCCGGGTCTGTGAAGGTGACGCCTACCGTCACCTCGTCCATTCCGGCCACGGCGACGATGTTCCCCACAGACGCGATGTCCGTGGGCACCTTCTGCACACCCTCAAAGGCAAAGACCTTGGTGATACGCGCCGGAACCATGCTGCCGTCCAGCATACACACCGATATTTCCTTATTTACATTCAGCGTCCCCGCCGTGATCTTGCCTATGCCCAAGCGCCCCATATACGGGGAGTAGTCTATGGAACTGACCAGCATCTGCAACGGTGCGCTTTCATCCCCCTGCGGCGGCGGGACTCGCTTTATTATCATTTCGTAAAGCGGAACAAGGTCGTTGCTGTCGTCGTCGGGGTCGTCCTTCGCGTAGCCGTTTTTGGCGGAAGCGTAGACTACTGGAAAATCTAAAACGTTATCCGGCGCGTTCAGCTTTACGAAGAGGTCGAAGACTTGGTCGAGAACCCAGATAGGCCGCGCCGCCGGTTTGTCTATTTTGTTGATCACCACTATTATAGGCAAGGAGAGCGCCAAAGCCTTCTTCAGGACGAAGTAGGTCTGCGGCATAGGCCCCTCTTGGGCGTCGACCACCAAGAGCGCGCCGTCGGCCATCTTTAACACACGCTCCACCTGGCCGCCGAAGTCGGCGTGTCCGGGAGTGTCTATGACGTTGACGAGGTGGCCGCGGTAACGGAACGACCCGTTCTTGGCGGCTATGGTGATACCGCGTTCACGCTCCAAGTCCATAGAGTCCATAAGACGCTCCGCCACCTGCTGATTCTCGCGGAACATGCCGCTTTGGCGGAAAAGCTCGTCTACCAGCGTCGTTTTACCGTGGTCTACGTGGGCGATGATTGCAATGTTTCTTATCTTGTGTTGATTCATATTACTTTTTCTTATACCTTACTTTCCGCTCTATCCATACGGCGGCGTCGTCCCTGTTCACTATCTCTACCTGCACTTTCACAGTTCCCTCTCGCGGCGGCAGGCCTACCTCGCCGCTGAATGTTCCGTCGCGCTGTACATTTAACGTTACGCCCAAGACATTCACTTTTGAACCCGGTTCGGCTGTCCCGCTGATCAATACCACCGGCTTTTTCACTACCTCGCCCTCTGCAGGCGTTATCAAACGTACCGCCGTATGCACGTGGGCTACCCGCATGGTGCGGACTACCGCCTCGGCCATCGTCTCGCTCTCGGCGACGATGTTCAACGGGAACGTCCCGGAGTCAGGGGCGGGCACGGCCACCCTGAACGTGCCGTCTTTCCGGGGCGCGGCGGCGACGCCGTTCACGCTGATCTTGGCGTTCGCAGGCGCGACCACGCCCTCTATGTTAACCGTATCCCCGGCGTAGCAACTCAACGTGTCGGGGATGTCGCCGAGGTCAAGCCTCAGCTTCACAACCACTGGTTCTTTGAGTTTCTCGCTCTTCCTGCTCTCCTTGATTTGGGCAGCCGATTTCTCATCCCTCAGCAGGAAAGATTTGCGCTTGTACCCCTTAGGCACGTCCCGTACCACAAGGGCCGTCTGCTTGGGCGCAAGCTCAACCATCTTTCCATCGCCCAGCTCCACGACCCTCTTGCTCCCGATGGGCGAAACGTGAATCGTCCCGTCGAACGCCCGTATCAGCGTATTGGTGTTCCTGCCCACCTCCACCTCGATAACCGTCCCGCGGATGGCGGCGGTGGCGGTCGGCGTCTCAAACTTAACATTCGGATTCTCCCGCATGATCTTCTTGACGTTGCTGACGAGGCTGCCGTAAAATAACTTGAACTTGGCGTTCACCGTGGTCTCCGGCGCCGGATCCTTGGACTTGGCCTTCTTGGTAACCGCCTGCAGGATCGCAACCTCGACGAGCGAGTTCTCCTCCACCCTCAAGATCGTCCCGTCCGCCGTCTCAAGCCGAACCTCGGACTCCGGCCCCGTCTTGATCTCGCACTTCTCCCCTACCGCCATACCCTGCCGCAAATCCGACCACTCCTCCGTTATACTCCCGGAAACAATGGAAGCGGCCATCCCCTTAGCGACCGCCGGCTCGCGGCGCATCTTCTTGTAGTTCGGGCTGTAACGCACCTGCACGCTGCCTATCAGCCCGGCGACGGTGCACACACGCTCCTCCACAACGTCGGCGGCGGCAAAGAGGGGCTGCCAAGATAACAGCAACGCTGAAAACAACGCCATTGCAAATGCCGTACGACGCGGTGCGGGCATAAAAACCTCCAATACGAAGACCTAAAGTCAGAAACAATGCATATATTTTCGGCAAAACGCCGATTCGATTAACCGCTAATCAGCCGCCGCAGAATATTAAATATATATTATGCCAAACATAGAACCGCTAAAATCCTGTGGATAGTTCTTGACCGGCTCCGTACCCGCTACCGCGTTCGAAATACCGCCGTAAGCGTTTTGTCTCCGGTCATTTGGATTCTAAGGGGGTTATCCGCCGACTCCGCCGCGCCCGACCATCTTACAAACTCGTAACCGGCAGCCGGCTCGGCCAGCACGTCCACCCACGCGCCGTCGGCGTAGTAGAGACCTCTGTCAGGGGTACGCGTCATGTCGCCTGCGCCGTTCGGCTCCGACCTCAACCGCAGGGCGTAGGCGTTCAGGCGCTCCTCTATGAAGTTCGCGGTCAATACCGTGTTGCCGGCCATCACTATCACCACCGACTCCGTAGTGTCGTTCGACGAACCCGACCAACCGGTGAACTTGTAGTCCTTGCGCGCCGACGCTTTCACGGTCACCGTGTCCCCCTCGGCGTAACTGCCGGACAAACTGTTGGGAGTCCGCGTCACAAACCCTTGGCTCGGGTCGGCATTGACCACTAAGGAATACCGAGAGACCGCCGTAGAAGCGAAATTCGCGGTCAGCGTCAGGTCGCCGTTCATGACGACCGTAACCGTAGAAGAGGTGTCGTTCGCCGCGCCGGTCCAATTCGAAAACTTGTAACCGTCCGCCGGAATCGCCGTCAGCGTTACCTTGGCGCCGGCTTTGTAGGTCGTGTTACCAGCGCTCGGGTTGCGCACAACATCGCCGCCGTTCCTCGGATACGGCACTATCGTCAGGGTGTACTGCTTGCCTAAAGCCTCAAACATCTTTAGGAAACCGCCCACCTCGGGACTGGGTGGGAGAGGGTCGCCCGGATCGTCCGCGCAGGAGAGGGCGAGGGCACAGAATAGGGCGGCTAATAGGGCCGACGACTTTACATACGTTGATATTGACGGGGTTTTCATATTTTCTCTTTTGATGTTGATGTTGATGTTGATGTTGATGTTAAAAGCGGGGCGTTGCGGTTGGACAACGCCCCTGTGTAACAGATTAATCTTTGATACAGCGTATCGAGAAACCGCTGGTTTTTTCCCTAAAACGTCCTCCGTTGGGGTTGGGATCCCAATAGACACCGTTATAGTTCAAATTCACATTATACGCGTTACCGCCGCCGCCATAAATCGTCCCCCCACCCACTACCTCCGTTGCCACCCACCAGTAGCCATTGTCATTGATCTCCCTGAAACTATTATATCGGTAGCCGCCGGGCAGGGCCGAAAATCCGAAATCGTCCGTAGGTATATTATATTCGCTATAAGGCCAGCCGCTGACCGATCTCAGTTTGTCGCCCACATGATCCTTGTTTTGTTCGCCATATTCCCCTGTACCGCCGGCAAAAATAAACAAATCACCCCACTCCCTGCGCGACGGGATATGCCAACCGTTGGGACAAACTCCCTGCTGCTTGACATCATTGCCCCATACGCTGTTATTGTAGGACGCGTCTAAATCCATAGCCGCCGCCCACTGATACAGTCTGCCGTACTTATTGCAATTATCAATGTCGCCGTCATAGCACCAAGAGAAATCCACCTGATAATTAAGATTCTCCGCCATCCACGTCTGATTGCCTATCACCACCGTCTTGTACATCCTGCCGTTTCTCTCGTCTGTAAACGAACTTGTGGGCGGGGGCGGCCTGACGGCGACGTTCGACAGGCAGCGCACCGAGAACCCGTAGCCCTTCTCGTATCCGCCGTCCATCACTCCGTCGCTGTTATAGACCATGTACCTTGTATGGGCGAGATCGTCGTCTATCGCCGTGGCTATCCACCAGAAGCCGTCGTCTCCGGCAAGGCTGAAGATGTTATCAAGGCCGCGTCTGCCGCCGGGCAGCGCAGAGAATCCGTAGTCGTCCGTACCGTTCCCGTTGTTGGACCAGCCGCTTACCGCTTTCAACTTACCGCCCGCCCCGACAATCCCGCCGGACGCGGCCTCCAATCTTCTCAACTCGACATTATCCGGCAAATGCCATCCGGTCGGGCAAACAGCCGCCGCCGTCTCCCAATCGTACAGCCGGCCGTACTTGCCGCAGTTGGCCTCGTTGTTATCGTAACACCAAGAGTTGCCCATCTCTATATTCATATTCTCCGCCATCCACATCTGAGTCCCTATCCCTCCCACGGTCGCGTACTCTTTGCCGTCTCTCTCGTCTATGAACGTGCCGCGAACCACGTTGCCGGGATCCGACACGGCCACGCTCTCAAACTTCGCCGTCAAACTCTTGTTCCCGTCCATGGTAATCCACAAACTATCCTCCGACGAGGCGGACGCGCCCGACCATCCCGTAAATATATACCCCGCCCTCGGCTGCGCCTTCACCAATACCAAGTCCCCCTGCTGATAGACCACCCAGTTCGGATTCCGCGCAACCGCCCCGCCCGCCGCCGGCTCCGCCCTTGCGTCAAGGCTGAACGCCGGAGCGGACAAAGGAATAAAGTTCGCCGTAGGCCCGAACCCGCCGTCAACGGTTATAATCTTCACGGTAACCGCCGTATCGTTCACCGTCCCCGACCACCCGATAAACCTATAGCCGGCAAGCGCGACCGCCGTGACGGCTACGGTATCGCCCGCCTTGTAGACCGTCTGGCTCGGCAGCCGCGACACGCCGCCGCTTCCCTCCGGATTTATGCCGATCAACAGCGGAAACGCCGGAATATTCCGAGAGAGAAAATTCGCGTTTATCGTAACGTCTTTGTTCATAGTGACGGTAACCGACGACGACGAGTCGTTCAAATCCCCCGACCATCCGAGAAACCGATACTCCTCAAACTCCGAAGCCATAGCCGTAACCGCGCTTTTAGGCTTGTAGGTATTATTCTCCGATTTAGGATTGAGAGAAACCTCCCCCCCGTCGTTAGGCCTTATATTGACCGTGAGTTTGGCCTGCTTCCCCCACCCCGCGAACATATCAAGATACGACCCGACCTCCGGATTCTTGCCCTCAACGCCGTCGTCCGCGCAAGACACGGCGAGACCGATACAGACGAGAGCGGCAGCCGCCGCGGACAATGCTATTCGTAAAACTGTTTTTTTCATTATTTCATTTCTCCTGTTTTGGTATTATTGTATTATCAAACGTTATCTCCGTTGTCAGAACTTCGCCCCCACCCCGATCTTAATCGCGAAACTCGACCCCGAGGCGGCGCTCAGTCCGTCGCTTACGTCGGCGGGTTTGTGATCCACGCCGAAATGCTCGAATTTGTTCGATCCGCGCAATCCGTAGACCGCCTCGGCTCTCAAATAGACGCTTTTTCCCATCGCGAAATCTATTCCCGCGCCGAATTTAAACCAAGAGGCGCTCAATGACGAGGCCTCGGGCTTGTCGTCCGACCCGTCGAAGGGGACCTCGTCGTCGTGGTCGGCGTATTTGATTTTGCCGGAGATGGCCGCCTCGTACCCGCCGCCGACCAGCGGGAAGAACGATATACGCCCGTAACGGAACGGGTATTTGCCGAATACGCCTATGTCTATGTACGCGCGCGGCATGTACGGCAGGTCGCTCTTGTCGGGGGCGCTGTTGCTCCCCCATTGGCCGTCGCCGGCGGCGTAGCCGAAGAATAACTCGGCGTAGACCGCGTCGAAAAAGAGATTCCCGCCGGTGGCGGAATAGGGCATCGTCACACGCTCGCCGGACGGCCACTTCACGCCGCCGCCGTAGCCCCACGTTAAGGAAGCGCCCGCGCCTATGCTGATCTCCACCCTCGGCCTGCGGAAGAGGGAATCGGCCCCGGACGGCTCAGGTATGCCGAACATCTTACGCACGACCTTCGCCGATACGTCCGTAAGGTCGTCTATGGTCTTGAGCGGGCCGGTGGCCTGGCCTATAAACGCCACCTCCGCCGTCTCCACGTTCACTATTCGCGCCGACACCTGAAAAGCGCCGAGAGCAGGGGTGATGTCGGCTATGCAGACGAACTTAACGCCGAACTGGATACCCACCTTGCTGATCTGCCTGTCGTCTATCGCGCCGCTGCGCTGCGTCACCTGCTCGCGGTCTATCTCCGCGAGAAAAGAAGCGGTGCGCTCTATGCCGTTAAAACGACCGCTGTTGACAAGAGCGTCAAGGATGTATGTTCCGAGCGCCTTCTTCTCGTTGCCGGAGACCTCGCCGGTAACGTAAACGGCGATGTTCGGCCTTGCCGCGTCAGGGGCCGCTTGCGGAACGGACGGCGCGGCGGGCGCGGCTTCGGCGCGTTGCGGCGATTGGACGGGGGGCGGCGGAGGAGGAGGCGGCTCTAACGGCTCGGACTCCGGCTCTTGGACGACCGCCCGCTCTTGAACCTCCGCCGAGGATTGGACGGCGGCGGAGTCTTGGACTACAGGCGGCGGCTGGATAACGGCATGACGACGGACGGGCGCCGCGGCGCTTGGGTGATCTTGGGCTGATACGGCGCTGAATAGGAGCGCGGCTAATAATGCGGGATAAAACAATTTCATACTTATGTCCCCCGTTAATTGAAAGGTTGATTAATGATTTTATTAATGATTCGATTAATGATTAATGATTAATGATTAATGATTAATGAATGATGTTAAGGTTTAACGGTTATTGCGGGGGCGTCGCCGGTGTTGGATACGCCCCTGCATTAGTTTGTTTTATTGACGGAGCGGCGCACGATTAATCGGCTACGCAACGTACAAAGTTATAATTTCTATCAGACTGTATCAATTGCGATTCAGTCCAGTTAGTCTTAACTGTATAATACCTTGATGTCACGTCATCGGTACTATTACTCATACCTACAGTGTAACGTTCAAAGTCAATACCGTTAGAAGCCAGTCTATAGGTGGATGCCCACCAAGACCCGCCATTCCAATTATAAACGTCTCTATCACTTCCAGGCAGTGCCGAAAAACCGTAATCGCTAACGCCGGCTTTACCGCAAGAATATCTCCAACCGTTCTTCGCCTTCAAGTTTTTCCCCGCGTCGCCGCCGGAAGGCATCGTAACATTCTCATAAAACGTTCTGACTCCTCCGGAAGCCATAGCCAAATCCGACCATTCTTTCAATGACGGCAAATGCCACCCCGCAGGACAAACTCCCTGATGGCCGACATCGCTTCCTTTCCAATCCCACGGACGAGTATAGTAGGAATCATCTAAATCCATCGCCGCAACCCAGGTATAATCCCTGCCGTAATCGTACGACACGCTCCACCCACCGAAAGAATTACGCATAGACCGACTCCGAGAACTGTCCACCTGATAATTCAAATTCTCCGCCATCCACAACCGTCCGCCGATCTGTATAGTCTTGTATGTTTTCCCGTCCCTATGATCGGTAAACGACCCTCTCTCATCGGTCTCAAAGACCGCCGCTACCGTTACATTGTTCGCGGGCATAGTAAATCCGGTTCCCGTACTGTTCGTGTCATAAATGTCTACGCCGCTTCCGCTTGTCACCGTCCATTTTCTGAACGCGTGGCCGTCCGGCGCTTTTCCCGAGTATATTAAAACCTGCGAACCGACCGAGTAAGAGCCGCTCCCTTTCGTGCCTGCGCCATCGCTTGAGACTGTAACGGCGTATTTGGGCGTACCGTTGTCTTGAACGCATCTTACCGACGCATAGTATTCATCGGAATAACCTGCGTCACCAAAATTCAAATAATTATCACCATTTAGCAGTCTTGCCACTACAGAACTACTCCCAACGGTCTCAATAGTACTCGTCCACCAGCCCGCAAAAGTACCCAGACCCTCACACCCACCAGCACCATAGCGGCAACGACCGGCAGGCTTGGCAGAAAAACCGAAAGCGTCAGTAGCGGCAGTATCCCTACCGGATTCCCAATATTTCGTCTTTTTCAACGCATTTCCGACAGAACACCACCCCCCCAATGAACACGAGGTATCCCCAGCCGCTTTACCCAAATCCACCCATTCACTCCTATTCGGTAAATGCCACCCGGACGGACAAACTCCCTGATGGTTAATTACACTCTTGTTATTAAAACAGTTCCTAATATCACGGCCCAAGTTAAGACCCGCACCACCCGGTGGTGTCCAAAACGTGTCTACATCCATCGCCCCCGCCCACGAATACACCCTGCCCAAATCCGCGCACCCCGCATAATAAGCGTTAGTCCCCGCGCACGCAGACCCATCCGTCTTATAATTCAAATTTTCCGCCATCCAAACCAAATTCCCGATCTTTATAGTCTTGTAACTCTGCCCGTCCCTGCTATCGTTAAGCGTCCCGTACTTAAACTTCCCGCTGTTGCCGCCGCCTCCTCCTCCTCCGCCGCCGCCTCCTCCTCCGCCCCCGTTAGTCCCCGTGTCTCCGCCGCACCCCGCCCAATAAACCGCTCCCGCCGCCAGCGCCGCCGCCACGGCGATCACCTTCCAATACAGTTTGATCTTACTCATAAAACGCCTCCGTTATAGATTTTTGATTAGGATTAATATGATAAAAAACACCGCAAACGGCGTTAGAACCGCGTTTACGGCGAGTTGTTTTTTGGGGGCAGAAAACGTCTCCCCGGAGTATTATCGTTGATTTAAGGGGCATACGGCCCCCGAAGAAAGGCTCTATTAAGAGTGCAATATA
>Ga0268262_10004500_pt1 | contig 14378 bp, 8 predicted proteins | sample TergutNc150P3_FD_190354 | JGI IMG/M metagenome (GOLD analysis project Ga0268262, IMG submission 190354) | Nasutitermes corniger P3 segment gut microbial community from laboratory colony in Florida, USA - Nc150 P3 (SPAdes) (version 2) | ecosystem: Host-associated > Arthropoda: Insects > Digestive... | reverse complement strand
CATGATCAATACGCGCATTTTTCCAAAACGGGACAAACCCGTTTTACCCCTCCCGTTCAATCCCTTTACGCGCTTAGACAGGCGATTATTGAAACAAAACAGGAAACCGTGGAAAAACGCTGGGAACGTTATACCGAATGTTGGCGTATTCTTGTTGATGCCGTTAAAAAATTTAATTTAAAAATGCTTGTTAAAGAAGAAGACCAGTCCCATTTAATAACCGCCATTTTTGATCCCCAATCGCCAAAATACAGTTTTGACAGCCTGCATGATTTTGCCCGTCAACATGGATTTACAATCTACCCCGGGAAATTGGGTAACATAAACACATTCAGAATCGCGAATATAGGCGATATAAGACCGCATGAGATGAAAAGATTTACAGAGGTTCTAAAAGTTTATTTGGATTCCATTAATTGATTGATTTCTTGTATAACATTTTTATCTTTCCTCTGGTACAAATTGTTGAAATTTCATTTGTAATCGTATACCGAATATTCAGAGACAAAGCGCTTGCCATAATAGGAGTAAGCGCCGTTGTTACGGCCTGTACCATGCCTCTTTATTTTATTGCCGAAAAATGGCAGCAAATTGAAAGGGAGTTACAGGCAAGGTTATATCCTAAAGTAAAGAAAATAAAATCCGTATTTAAAGGCGATGAACAGTATATGGTTCTTTCAGCCTATTACAGACAAAATCACTATCATCCGATTTACGCCCTCAGAAGTTCCCTTGGCGTTTTTATACAGGTTCCTTTTTTCCTTGCGGCTTACGCATATCTTTCAAATCTGGAATTTATAAAGGGAGCGTCTTTTATTTTTATTAGGGATTTAGGCGCACCTGACGGGCTTTTGTCCTTAGGCGGCTTTTATCTTAACTTACTTCCCGTAGTTATGACCGTTATTAACTGCATTTCCGGCGCAGTATATACAAAGGGATTAGCCGGTCGTGAAAAAATTCAAATTTACGGCATGGCTTTAGTTTTTCTTGTCCTGCTTTACCATTCACCGTCCGGTATGGTTCTTTACTGGACCATGAATAATATATTCTCCCTTATAAGAAATATTCTTTCAAAAACAAAGTATGCGCCAAAAATAATATATTGTTTTCTCTGTCTTTGCGTCATTTTTATTGTTATCCGTTTTATCCCTCTGGGATTTTCCCCCAAACGTTTATTTGTCGTGGGTTTTTGTTCCCTTATTTTCTTTGTCCCCCTCTTTATCAGGTTTTTTAAATTTTGCATCAAAAAGTTTTCAACATTTATTGATCTGGAACAAAATTCGCTATCGAATAATAAAACTTATATACTTTCCGTCTGCATACTTTTTGTTCTATCCGGCCTTGTTATTCCCAGTTCCCTTATAGCGTCCTCTGTACAGGAATTTTCCTTTCAAGATCCTTATACCACTCCCCTTCCTTTTCTTTATACAATTTTTATCCAAGCCGCGGGGCTTTTTCTTTTATGGCCTCTTTGCGTTTTTTATCTTTTTCCCAAAAAAGTTAAATACGGACTTACCCTTGTAATTTCACTCCTTTCCGTTATGGCCCTTATCAACACGTTTCTTTTTCCCGGCGATTATGGTTTTCTTACCACTTCATTCAGGTTTTCCAACCCCGACACATTTGAATCAAAATATAAAATTATTATTCTAAGCGGTCTTGCCACCATCACGCTTTTATGCGGATTTACCTATCTTCTTTTAACCAAAAGAAAAATTATTTTTTATTCTTTTCAATTGATTATTCTTACGGCTCTTGTTTTTTTCGGCGTCTACAATGTCTTCAAAATTAACGGTGATTTTTTAAATTATAACAATCAAAGACAACAATCCGGCATGAATGCGGCTTATTCTGAAAAACCTGAACCTGTTTATCATTTTTCCAGAAACGGAAAAAATGTTATCGTCATTATGCTTGACGCGGCCATTTCCGGTTACATTCCTTATATATTCAATGAAAAGCCGGAACTGTTAAAGGATTTTTCCGGCTTTACCTATTATCCCAACTGTATCAGTTTTGGCAGTCATACAAGAATTGGCGCTCCGGTTTTATTCGGAGGCTATGAATATGAACCGCAATTTATTCAAAAAGACCGTTCCTACGCGATGCAAAAACATAATGAGGCTCTTTTAGTGATGCCGCGTATTTTTCTGGAGAACGGTTACCATGTTACGGTTACGGAACCTGTTTTTGCAAATTATAGTTGGAAACCCGATTTAAGCGTTTTTGCCCCTTATCCTGAAATTACGGTCATGAACATACTTGGTAATTATACGGGAATGTGGCTGCGTTCACATCCAGAACTGAAAATAGTATCTGTTCCGCAATTGTTACGTGAACTGTTAATTCGTTTTTCTTTTTTAAAAATTTCTCCGCCTGCCTTTAGAATTTTTATTTATGACAGAGGGGATTGGCTTAAAGAACAAAAAAACGCTTCCGAGCAGCTTTCGCTGGATACTATAGACAGTTACACTACTCTTGATTACTTACCATTAATAACTGATATTTCAGACGATAATGTCAATACCTATACGGCGATAGTTAATGAACTGACGCACGATACGGCAATATTTCAATATCCCGATTATGTCCCTAAAATGGATATTACCGTAAGGGGTAACGGACCTTTTGCAAAAGAAAAAACTTATCATTCCATTATGGCTTCTTTTATTCTTTTAGGAAAATGGTTTGAATTTTTACAGAAACAGGAAGTTTATGACAACAGCCGGATTATCATTGTTTCCGATCATGGATATTCTTCGGACAGTAAATACTCAGGCAATATGCTTCTGCCAAATAATAACTGGCTTTCATGTTATCACTCGCTTCTTATGGTAAAAGATTTTTCTTCCTATGGAGACTTTGTTACGGATACCGTATTCATGACGCATGGTGAAGTTCCAGTCATAGCCATGAAAGATTTAATTAATAATCCAAAGAATCCGTTTTCTGATAATCCTATTACAACCAATAAGAAAAACAGCGTTTTAATTACAAGCGCAAGTACTCTGCAATTTAAAATTGCAGATGATCAGTGGCTAAGCGTCCATGATAATATATTTGATTTTAAAAATTGGAGGAAGGAGAAGAAATGAATCTACATCTTCTTTACATTGACCCGGGAACGGGAAGCGCGTTATTTTCAATTTTAATTGGCGCGGCGGCGACAATTTATTTTCTGGGCAGGGCGCTTATAATAAAACTAAAAGTGTTTTTTTCAGGCGGAAAAACGGTAAATGCCGCCTCTTCGGAACATCCTTTCGTAATTTATAATGAAGGTAAGCAGTACTGGAATGTTTTTAAACCGGTTCTTGATGAATTTGAAAGCCAAAAAACCGCTCTTCTGTATCTTACTTCCGCGCAGGATGATCCGGTATTTGACACTTCATGGAACTTTATCAAGGCTGAATTTATCGGTGAAGGCAACCGCGCTTTTGCGCGTCTTAATATGCTCCGCGCCGGAATCTGTCTTATGACCACACCCGGTCTTGACGTATACCAACTTAAGCGTTCAAAAATGGTCAAACATTATTCGCATCTTCTTCACGCTCCCGTAGACGCGACATTATACCGTCTTTTCAGTTTTGATTATTTTGATTCCGTGCTTTTAACCGGCGATTATCAGGCTGAAGATATAAAAGCTCTTGAGCGTCAGCGTAATATTCAAGAAAAAAAACTTATCACCGTAGGGTGCAGTTATCTTGACGTATATGCCGAAAAAATTAAAAACCTTCCCAAAGAAGAAAACCATCCCTTTACCGTACTTGTTTCCCCTTCATGGGGCCCCTCGGCACTTTTGTCACATTATGGCGAAAAACTGCTCGATCCTCTTGCCGCGTCGCTCTGGCGTATTATTATCCGTCCTCATCCGCAATCCAAAAAAGCTGAAGCCGCCATGCTGGAACGACTGCAAACGCGTTATAAAGATTCAAGTAATGTTGAATGGGATTTTGAGCGGGAAAATATTTATTCCCTCAATAAAGCCGATATTATGATTTCTGATTTTTCCGGCATCATTTTTGATTATATGTTCCTGTTAGACAAGCCGGTATTGTATGTAAACCAAAATTTTGACCTGCGTATCTATGATGCGGACGACGTTGACCATGAAATGTGGTTGTCCAAAACGTTAAAAGAGGCGGGAATTGAACTGAGCGAAGATTATTTTTCGCGCATTACGGAAGTTATAAAGGACGCGGGAGATAACGAAACTCTTAAATCAGCCCGTAAGAAAGCCAGAGAAACCGCATGGCGGTATCCGGGTGAGTCAGGAAAGCGGATTTTTAATTTTATGAAGGAAATCGTAAATGGCTGATATTCTTTATACGGTTATAATTACTCCGATTGTTCAAATAATAGAATTTGTGTATGTTTTCTTTTTTAAAGTTTTTAAAAATGCGGCATTTTCCGTTTTAGGAGTCAGCCTGACGGTTTCTTTTTTATCACTTCCATTGTATATAATGGCTGAACGTTGGCAGATTATTGAGCGGGATACAATCAAGCGGTTGAAACCCGCCGTAAATAAGATAAAGTCCGTTTTTTCAGGCGATGAACAATTCATGATTCTTTCCACTTTTTACCGTCAGAATCATTATCATCCCCTTTACTCCCTCCGCAGTTCTATCGGGCTAATAGTTCAGATTCCATTTTTCATTGCGGCATACGCATACCTTTCAAATCTTGAAGTATTGCATGGGGTAAGTTTATTTTACATAAAAGATATAAGCCTCCCTGATTCCCTTTTTCATATTGGTAAGATTCCCGTAAATATTCTCCCTATAGCAATGACGCTTATTAACTGCGTGGCGGGGGTTATTTACACTCAAGGCCTCTCAGCCCGCGACAAAATACAGGTTTATGGAATGGCGATCCTTTTTCTTATTTTACTTTATAATTCACCGGCGGCGCTTGTTATATATTGGACGCTCAATAATATTTTTTCACTTGTTAAAAATATTTTTTATAAGATAAAAAACCCTAAAAAAGTTTTATATATAATTTTATGCGTTGTTTTTTCTTTATTTATTTTTTATTTGTTGTTCTTCATGAAAACACGACAATTAAAATTAAGGCTTCTTATCGCTCTAATAATATCTCTTTTCTTTTTTTTACCGTTATTATTAAAAGGATTTAATTTCCTTTATAAACAATTATTAATTAACTTGTTTCAAAACAGAAAAAATATGATAATTCTTATGTTACTATCCTGTTTTACTTTGTTTTCACTTGCCGGTTTTTATATTCCAACTTCTGTTATAGCGTCATCACCCGACGAATTCTGTTATATTGAAAGCCACGCTTCTCCTTTTATATATATTATTCATTCAACATTATTCTTTTTTGGTTTTTTTATTGTTTGGCCTTTAAGTATATTCTTCCTTTTTTCGGATAAAATAAAATCATTTTTAATTTCTTTTCTTGTTATTCTTGGATTGATATTCTCGGTTTATACTGTGGTTTTCAGCGGAAACTATGGCATAATGAATACAATATTTAATTTTGATACTACAGGTTTATTTAAAGTCAGTTTTATTCAGGCTTTACTTTCAATTATTATTCCGTTATTAATAATATTTATTACTTTTGTTTTAATATATAAATACAAAATATCATCGTTAAATTCATTTTTATCCATTTTAATAACTTTTTTTGTTATTTTTTCTTTTACAAATATAATTAAAATCAGTAAAGCTTATACTCTGCTTAACGCTAAAATGTCAGATAATCCGGAAAAATCATCGCTTGAGCCTATTTTCAATCTTTCCAGGGAAAATACAAACATAATTGTTATTATGGCCGATGGCGCAATTAACGGATTTGTACCGCTGATTTTCAATGATTTTCCGGTACTTAATAAACAATTCGACGGTTTTACTCTTTACGGGAATACTGCCTCTTTTGCGGCTCATACGCTAATGGGAGTGCCTCCTCTTTGGGGCGGATATGAATATACTCCCGTAGAAATGAATAAAAAAATTAATATTCCTCTTGTTGAAAAACATAATCAGGCCCTTTTAACAATTCCACTTTTATTGATAAAGAACGGTTTTAATGTGACTATAACCGATCCCTCCTGGTCAAATTATTCATGGATACCGGACGTATCCATATATAAAAAATATGATAAAATAAAAGCTTTTAATATTATCCGGCATTATACAAGTTTATGGTATAAAAAAAATGAACCTGATAAAAAAGAATATACATTTCCAAGAATAAAGCGCAATATCATTTGGTTTTCTTTTTTAAAAATGAATAGTCCTCTTTTACGCCTTATAATTTATGATTCCGGCTGGTATTGGGGTACTGATAACATTGGCAGATCCATAATTAATTTTATAAATAATTATGCAATTCTGGATTTTTTGCCTGAACTTACCTCTTTTGACTCTAAAAATCAATCAGCGTTGTTAATAACCAATGAATTAACTCATGAAGACGTATGGCTGCATGGGCAAAACTTTAAACCTTCCGAAATTCCTTCATCAATCGGAAAAACCATTTATGCATCTGACGGAACATATCAATCCAATACTGCCCTTTATTTAAAATTAGGCGAATGGTTTGATTTTTTGCGAAAAAACGAAGTATATGATAATACAAGAATAATAATATGCGCCGATCACGGCTCTTCTGTTGAAAACCTTTTATCAAACGAACCGTTACCAATAAAAGGAGAAAGACGTGAAAAATATAATCCTGTTTTTTTATATAAAGATTTTTATTCACATGGCATATTATCAGTAAACGATGATTTTATGACAAACGCCGATGTTCCTTTTTATACACTTAATGGATTAATAGAAAATCCGGTTAATCCTTTTACAGGTAATCCAATTACCACAAAACCAAAAGAAGACGGAATATTAATAACTACTCAACATTCGCCAATGCTTGGTAATCACGGAAAATACGCTTTTAATATCAAAAAAAATGAATGGATTTATCTTCACGACTCAATTTTTAAAACGACAAACTGGGAAAAATTTGAATTACCATGAAAATAATTCTTGATTGCAGACATATAAATGCAAGCGGGGGAATTGGGGTTTATTTTAAGGGGCTTCTTCCCTTTTTTCTTTCTTCACGCGCCTCAATAATTCTTCTGGGCGATGATAATATTTTAAGGCAATTCACGCAAAACAACGCCGTTGAAACGGCGCATTGTACCATAGAGCCTTTTTCCCTGCGCGATACTTTTACTTTTCCAAAATCAATCCTTAAAAAAATAAATTCATGTGATATTTATTACACTCCTTATTTTAATATTCCAAACGGCATAAAAATTCCCGTATACTCCACAATTCACGATATAATTTTTCCTGATATGCCTGACCTTGTTTCTAAACCGGGACTTTGGGCCCGTATGTATTATTATAAAAGAGCCGCGCGTCTTTCTAAGGCAATTTTTACGGTTTCCGAATTTTCAAAATCCAGAATTAAACATTTTCTTGGCGAATCGTTAAATGTAATTAACACGTCAAACGCGGTTAACGCGCCTGTTGCAAATACTGAAAATCAAACTGTTAAAAAGAATAATATTTTGTTTATTGGAAATATAAAGAAACATAAGGGGCTTAACATTCTGCTTGACGCTTTTTTACAATGCAGGGAAGAAGGTTTAAATTATGAACTTGTTATTATCGGCTCGCAAAACAACTTTCGCTCAGGAGACAAAAAAACTTCAAAACGTCTTAACAAACTTAAAGGACAAGGAGTTACTTTTACAGGTTATTTAAGCGATGATGAAAAATGGAAACTGCTTGCGCAGAGCGCCCTTTTAGTACAGCCTTCACTGTATGAAGGTTTTGGCTATCCGCCCCTTGAAGCCATGCTCTCAGGAACCCAAGTTTTAATCTCAGACATAAGCGTATTTAAAGAAGTCTTTTCGGAATTTCCCGTTATTTTCTTTCATTCCACAGACAGCCGCGACTTGCATGATAAATTACAGGAAATTCTTTTAAATAAAAATAAACATTCAATAAATTTAAATGATACATTAAGAAATAAATATACTTTTGAAAAAACTTTTTCGAATATTTTTAAGGAACTGAAATGAAAGTAGCAATCGTCCACTACTGGCTTGTCAATATGCGCGGCGGGGAAAAGGTATTAGAAGCCCTGCTTGAAATCTTTCCCGACGCGGATATTTTTACCCATGTATACGCCCCCAAAGCGGTTTCTTCTTTGATAAAAGAAAAGCGCGTTATAACTTCGCATATTAACCGCCTGCCTTTCGCAAAAAAACTTTATCAGCTTTATATGCCCCTAATGCCTAACGCGCTTAATGACTTTGATTTGCAATCCTATGATCTTGTCATCTCAAGTGAGTCAGGTCCGGCAAAAGGCGTTATTCCAAACCCCAATGCATATCATATATGCTATTGCCACAGCCCTATGCGCTACCTGTGGGATATGTACCATGAATATTTCAGTGGAACTAATCCTTTTGTTCGCTTTTTCATGAAGCGCCTTGTTCCGAAACTCAGGCTTTGGGACGTTATTTCCGCCAATCAGGTTGATTTTTTCATCGCTAATTCCAATTATGTGGCGCAACGTATCAGACGCTGTTACAACAGGGATGCGACGGTAGTTTATCCGCCGGTTGAAATAGAAAAATTTCTCTCCGTTGAACGGAAACCTGGGAACTATTATCTTTTTTTTGGACAGCTTACAGGGTACAAAAGGGCTGATCTCGCCATTGAAGCCTGTGTCACTTCCGGGCGGCGTATTGTAGCGGCGGGAGGGGGCAAAAAAAACAAAAAATGGCGCAAGTATGAGAAAACCGGTCTTGTTACCTTCAAAGGCAGAGTTTCTGATAAAGACGCTCTGGAACTTTACTCATCCGCGAAAGCGCTGCTTTTCCCCGGTATTGAAGATTTTGGCATTATTCCGGTGGAGGCCAATGCTTCAGGCTGTCCTGTAATAGCGTACCGCCAAGGCGGCGCGACTGATACCGTAAAAGAGGGCGTAACGGGCATTTTCTTTGATGGGCAAACCGTTGATTCGCTGATTAATGCGATGGATCGTTTTGAAGCTTGTCAGGAACAATTCCTTAACCGTGAAAACTTTAACGTACATGTGCGGAAATTCTCACGTGAGGCATTTAAAGAAAAAATACTGCGTATCATTACGGAAAAAAAGAGAGTATAAAAATAAAACTACTTCCACAATATTAATAAATATTATATAATTTATTCTAAATGAGAATACAAACGCATATTATCAAATTTATTTTTACAGGATTATTTTTCTTTTTGTTTTCAATATCATGTTCATCAACTTCTAAAACATCTTCAAATAAAGTCACTGTTCCGCCTGATTATTTAGGCTTAGTAGCGGGAATGGCGATTGAAGAATATCCGCTTTTAAATGTAATGCAACCGGTATGGTTGCGTAAAGTTTTTAATTGGCACCAAATTGAAAAACAAAAAGATAATTTTGATTTTTCCTTTTATGATAATTTTGTTAATAATGCAAAAGCGAATGATAAAAAAATACTTGCTGGTCTTGCTTATTCCACGCCTTGGATTAATAACGGTAAAAATAGGGACTATATTGCCAGAGATGATCTTAAATATTTCTTAAATTACGTAGAAGTTACAGTTAAGCGCTATAAAGGAAAAGTTGACGCGTGGGAAATTTGGAATGAGCCAAACTGGTTATTTTGGAAAGGAACAGATAAAGAATTTTTTGAATTATCAAGGCTTACGGCTGATAAAATAAGGGAAATAGATCCGGACGCATATATTGTAGGCGGAAGTTTTCAACGTCTCCCCTATAATTTCATTATAAATATGAACAGGGCCGGGGCTTTGGAAAATCTTAACGCTCTTTCATTTCATCCTTACGATGTAAATCCAAAAGCTTCAACCGGACTTTTAGATAACTTTTTTAAATTAGCTTCAAAAATTAATTTTAAAGGCGATATTTGGATTTCGGAAATGGGTTATCCAACATCCGGTTGGTATCCGTCAACGGTTTCTTTAAAAAATCTGCCGTCTTATGTAATAAAAACTATTGCTCCGGCCGCGGCCCGTGGAACGCGCGTCTTTATATGGTACGATTTTATAGATTCGCATAAATTCGGAGAATACCCAAGTACATTTAATTCGGAATTACATTTCGGTCTTGTATATGCGGATTTTACAAGGAAAAGCGGCGCATGGGCTTATGAATTATGCGCCCGTTATCTTCCCGGCACTCAATATAATCCCGATATTCCTTTAAAAGATGGCATAAAATCAAATATTGTCACTTTATGTTTTACCGGGAATGAATCAAATACAAATACTCTGATTATCTGGAATGAGATAAAAAATAAACAAAAAATAAAGATTGTCATTCCGGCAAAAATTACCATTCATGATATATCATCGGCGGACAATTATTCTTTAACTGACGAAGCCATTTTGGAAATTTCAGACAAACCGGCATTTATCACATGGCAAGGTTCGTCTATTCCCCATATATCCTTAATAAGAAAATAAAAAAAGTCACTGGACAAAAATAGGTATAATTAATATTATGATATCTGGAGTTCTTTTATGAAAGTTAAATTTTTTATCATCCTGTTTTTATTAAGTTCGATAATTCTTGGCGCTCAAACAGTTCATGATCCAAATAGTGAGATTTATAAAGATATCGATATTTGGCTTGTTAAAGGGTATGTCAAAGAATTTCCCCCTATGACCCGCCCGTATCCCGTAAAACTTATTAATAAAATTCTTGAACAGGTAATTGATAACGGCGATGAAAAGGCTGTTGAATTAGCCCAAAAATATCTTGACGGGTTAGCTCCGGGAGCAAGAGCCGTACATCCCGGTTTTAAAACATATATTCATGGGAACGAAGAAAATTACGGCGGCGTCGTATCTCCGTTTGTTGAAGGCTTTCTCAATATTCGAAATTTATTAAGCGTAAGTTATAATTTTGCTTTTCATGGGGATACTGATAAATATAATGCCGGTATAAATCGTTTTGGCGGGGAACAATACGACGTTCCGGGAACCTATTCGCCATATCCGGATCTTCAAAATGATCGGGCTGATGTAGGTCCATTTCGCTTTTTACAGAATTGGACAAGCCTTATCGCATTGGGAAGCAGCGACATCTATTTTCAAGCCGGGTTAAGCCGCTCTTCTTATGGGCCCTTTTACGATAACGGAGTCGTAGTCGGTCCACAGGCTCCCAGAGCCGGGCATTTTTCTTTTGTTTTTTGGGAACCTAAATATTCTTATGAAATTCTTCTTCAATCTATAGTCGCCACCGATTATTATTATGAAGAATGGTTTCCTTCAAAATATAATATCGTGCATACGTTAAATTTCCGTCCAATACAAAACCTTGAATTCGGAATAATACAATCCTTAACTTATGGCGAGCGTATTGATTTCTTATACTTAGTACCCTTTAGTTATCTGTTTGGATCTCAAACCATAAACGGCTTTAATGATAACGCTTTTATAGGCCTTAATTTTCGCTGGCGGCCTGTTAACACTTTTCTTATAAATACCCAAGTTTATGTTGACGATTTTTCAGTTAACGGCCTTTTAAGCGGAAAACCTGATTTTAAAGCGGCGGGGGAAATTGGCGTTTCATGGTCTCCGGCAAGCGGCATACTTTCCAAGCTTGATTTTGATTATACCGCCGTTATGCCATATACTTACACGCATTGGATTGTACCTTCAAAAATGCGTTATAACGGACATGATGAAGACGATCAAACTAAACCTCCTCGCGGAGCTAAGGGTCCTCCATTTCCAAATTATTATGATTATACCCACAGGGGAAGAAATATTGGACCCGATCTGGAGCCAAATTCGGACAGGGTGTCTTTAAGAAGCGGTTGGAAAATTATCCGTAATTTGGATATAAATATATCAGCTTATTTAATCCGTCACGCTAACGCTTCTGATGATAAACTTTTACTTGATGAAAATTATCATGACGGCTCAATCCTTGATTCGGGCAGTACTGATCCATGGCATAATACGGATCAACAGCCAAGTGAAAAAACAGATCACAATCATTACCCAATGGAATTCTTAAATCAAAGCGTAATAGAAACAAAATTGGGCGGGACAATAGGCGTAACATGGTCAATTCCCACGTCGTTTGGAATTTTTAAATTAATGGGGGGATACGGCATCCAATACGGTTGGAACAGAAGCATTTGGAGTACTAAAGAAAATATTAAAACTGAAATTATTAAAGGCAACGACGGTTTTGACCATTTCTGGAATATTGGCGTAATGTGGAGCTGGTAAAAGTCCCTATTCGCGTTTACATAATTTAAACATTGTGCTAAACTGCCCTTATGAAGGCGGTTCGGCTTTTTTTCATTTCACTCTTCTTCTTCTCATCTTTAAATCTATTTTCCATTCCCTATGATATGATTCTAACGGATGATCCGGTATTGGACGACCTTCGTTACCTTTCCGTAGAATCGGGAAATTCCATCCTTTCATTTATCCCGCCTTTCGCGCCCCATGAAATTCAAACATTCTTAAATTCACTTGACGTTTCCCTCCTCTCCCCATCCGCCCTACAGGCGTATTACCGCGTGGAAAAACGCCTTAAGCCGGAAGCTATAATAAACATATCAGGCGATTTATTCACTTTTTTTATTAATATCAATTCAACGCTGGAAACAAGAACAAGATTTAATACCGACATAGCTTGGTATCCGCAAAATAAAAAAACACCCGCCTTCGTTTCACTTCCATTAAGATTTTTTTTCTCTGAATATGTAACGCTCTATCTTGAACCGATGTACGCCATGGACCCGCAGGATTATAAAAATTTTGATTATTTTGGCGATAATATTCCCATTGGCGCTGATTATGTCTGTGATTTAAATATCCCGTTACGGGCATTTTTGTCCGTCGGCGGCCCTTTTTGGAATTTCCAAATCGGAAGGGACCGTTTGTCTTACGGCACGGGTCAAAACGGAAATCTTGCCATAATGGATAACCCTGATTATCATGATTTTATGAGGCTGTCTTTATTCTCGAAATTTTTCAAGTATTCATTTCTTGTAAGCCATCTGCCTCTTGAGCTTTCTGATGAAATAATGTTTCCTAATGAAAATTTTGAAGATGGTTATTTAAAAAGAACGACACAGCGTTATTTATACCTGCATCGAATTGATATTTCTTTTTTTAATAAAGTTTCATTGGGGATAATGGAAGGAGCGTTAGTGGGCAATTCAGGCCTTGAATTGCGTTTTTTAAATCCGATGAGCGTATATCATTCTTTTTTTTCATGGTGGAATTATGACGAATGGCAAAATGAAAAATATGATTCCATGGTAGGGTCCCTTTTAAGCGTGGAAGTTAATTGGAATATTCTGGACTCGCTTGCTTTTTACGGTCAGTTTACCATGAACGACTTTGCCACGGAACATGAACTTAGTATAAGCCCTGAAGGACAGCCGCCAAACGCCCTTGGTTACATGACGGGTTTGCGCTACACCCATTCTATTAACTCATGGGGTTCTATATTTCATGTTGAATTCTTTTACACTGATCCGTATCTTCATATTGTAGCGTCTCCTTTCGCGAGTTACATTCACATGAGATATTTGGCGTGGGCGCCCGACCGTTATTACTATAATTATATCGGGTATCCAAGAGACACAATCGCAATTTATGCGGGGGCGGATTTCTTTAAAAATGATATTATTAAACTAAGCGCTTTATTTTCATGGATAGCCATCGGGAAACATATTAAGGATGGCGTAAAATGGGATTTTGAAAAAAGTCCTCCTTATAACTTGGAAAAAACGCCTTCAACTATTGTTGAGAATAAATATATACTGTCATTTGCCGCCCAATGGAAAATATATCCATATATAACGATAAAGGGTGAAATTTCCGGGATTTATTCTTTATATGACGATCATATTAATAATTCAAATACTTTGGGCGGTCAGGCTTGTTTTTCAATTAATTTCTATTATTAACTTTATATGTCTTGAAAGACCTTCAAAATTAAGTTATATTAAACACAAATGACTCTCGCCGAATTTGACATATGGTACAGGACAAGATACCGCCGCACCAGCTCCGCGCTCACGACGGTGGCATTTATTTTTTCCGACCTTTTAGCGGTTATGTTGTCTTTCGCATGGGGATTTTTTTGGGTAAGAATATATGGATTTATCGTTGGTTATGCCAGTATTAACGCAAAATCTTTTATTACATATTGGCCGTATCTTCCCGTCTTTATCCTGATTTTCCAGCTTCACAAGTTGTATCCGGGAGTCTCCCTCGCCCCCTCCGAAGAAATGAGAAGGTTCTTTGTCGGATCATTAATCGCCTATGGGGGCATAACCATGTCCCGATTTATCGAAAATGACAGATGGGATTCCGTAA
>Ga0268262_10004499_pt1 | contig 14385 bp, 16 predicted proteins | sample TergutNc150P3_FD_190354 | JGI IMG/M metagenome (GOLD analysis project Ga0268262, IMG submission 190354) | Nasutitermes corniger P3 segment gut microbial community from laboratory colony in Florida, USA - Nc150 P3 (SPAdes) (version 2) | ecosystem: Host-associated > Arthropoda: Insects >... | reverse complement strand
ACATAATAATTACTTTGCATACCAAATACAAAAAAGACACTTTCTTATTGGAAGCACAGATAAGTGACGATTTGGAAATGATACTTAGGATTTTCAATTACAGCACTTTGATTGCCTTGGATAAAAGGGCATTTTCTGCTGACGGCTCTTGTATGAAAATAGAGATGCCCTCTCCTGTTGTGATTTACTGGGAATCGAGCAATACCAAAGATATAGTTTCTGTTGAGATAAAGTTTCCGAACAAAAAGAGCATTACGTATGAGATACCAACGTTCAAGGTGCTAAGTCATTCCGTTTCCGAGTTGGAGAATATGGCGTTGCTTCTGCCATTTTACATTTTGAAAATCCGCAAGGAGTTGGGTAAAAAAAGCATTGACTCCGCCAAGAGAAAGATTTTATCCAAAAGGTTAGAGGGTTACATAATAGAGATAGGCAAAGTTTTCAAAAGGCTAGTGAAAAATAAGTATAACAGACATTTGGTAGAGCATTTGTAGATGGGCGTTTTTACCGTTCTGGTAAATAACTATATTACGGCTAAGGATGTAGCTATGCTATTGCATAGGTTGTTGAATATGAATTTGGAACTCTACGGTGAGTACCCTGAGTTTGTGGAGGTAGATATGACATTGAAGCAGTTGGTAGATACAGGCATAGACGAGGCTATTGACAAGGCTGTGGCAAAAGCTGAAGCAAAAGTAGCAAAAACTGAAAAAAGCCGAACCGCTAAAGCTATGAAAGCTGGCGGCGAAGCTATGAACAAGATTATGCGTTATACTGGGCTTTCACGCCGCGAGATTATGGCTTTGTAATTTATTCTAGTTCAGACAAAAGTTTACTATATTATCCCCCTATGTCAAAAACAATTCTTTTATTTCCGGGGCAAGGCTCCCAGTATGTTGGAATGGGCAAAACTCTGTCCGAGACTTTTGAACCCGCCAAAACTTTGCTGAAAAAAGCAGACGAGGTTTTGGGCTTTGAGCTTTCAAAAATAATGCAAGAAGGCCCAGAGGAACTTCTCAAAAGCACAGATAACACACAACCTGCTCTTTATGTTTGTTCTTGCATGGCAATGGAACTTTTAAAGAGTAAAAATATTTCTTTTGATTATGCGGCTGGGCATTCGCTTGGCGAATATTCCGCGATTTATGCCACAGGTGGTTTTTCCTTTGAAGACGGGCTTCGTTTGGTGCGCGTTCGCGGCGAGCTTATGGCAAAAGCTGGCGAGCTAAAGCCGGGCGCAATGGCGGCCGTACTCAAATTATCCGAAGCCGATTTAAACGCCGCTCTTGCAGAAGCTCAAGATGCGGGCGTTGTGGTTGCGGCGAATTTCAATTCACCCGGGCAAATAGTTATCAGCGGTTCAAAAGAAGGTGTGGCAAAAGCCTCTGAAATCGCAAAGGCAAAAGGTGCAAAAAGGGTGGTTCCGCTTCCTGTTTCTGGTGCGTTCCACAGCCCTTTGATGGAATATGCTTTACCGGGTTTAAAAGAGGCAATAGAAAAAACAACATTCAACGATTCCAAAGTTCCTGTGATAGCCAATGTGACTTCTCAGCCCGTTAGCAAAGGTGCGGAGTTCAAAGATCTTTTGGCAAAGCAGCTTATTTCGCCGGTTCGTTGGCAGCAGAGCATGGAAACTGCGGTTTCTCTCGGTGTTGAAAGGGGAATTGAAGTGGGAGCGGGCAAAGTTTTGGCAGGCTTGATGGGCGTTATAAACGCTAATGTTAAGGTTTATTCTGTTGAAACAGAGGAACAGTTTGGTTCAATAACCTAGCTAACTTATTCTCAATCTCTTGCCAATTTCCGCTTTCCATTTCGGAGACGGAGAATACGCTTGCGCCAAAAGAGACAAAATCGCTACCTGCTTCAAAATAAGCTTTTATGTTGTCTTCTTTTACTCCGCCGCAGGCGAGCAAAGGAATTTCTTTAAAAGGGCCGCGCAATTCCTTTATGTATTTTTCTCCGCCCAAAGAAGACACTGGAAAAACCTTTATGGCTGTTGCACCTAACATAAATGCATGCATAATTTCTGTTGGGGTTAGAGCGCCCGGAATGCAGGGAATATTTTTTTCTGCGCATTTTTGAACAAGGGAAGAATTTGCGCCAGGGCTAACTATAAATTTAGCTTCGCAATCAAGTGCAATTTGCAAATTCCGCTCGGTTATCACCGTTCCTGCACCAACAACCAACCCATTTTTTTTGCCTTCTTTGCACAAATTTTTGAGTGCGAGTGCGGCATTTTCTGTGTTGAGCGGAACTTCTATAAATTTGAGATTTGCTCTTACACAAGTTTCAATGCAATTGGACACCTGCTTGGGTGGAAGTCCGCGAGCTATGCCTAAAAAAGGACTTTTGCGAAATTCTTCCAAAAAAACTGAATTCATATTACTCCCCTCATTTGAGCAATTTGATAGCTCAAAATGCCATGTGCCACTGCTACGTTCAAAGATTCCAAAGAGTTTTCCATATCGATTTTTACCCACTCGTCTGCTAGTTCGCTAACCTGCCTATTTGTGCCGGAACCTTCATTGCCAATTAGGAGTGCTATTTTTTTTGCTTGACGATGGCTTAATTTTGTTATACTTTTTTTTGCGTGTGGCGAGCTTGCAACTATGCAAAACCCTTTTTGCCTTAAAAGTGAAAATCTCTCTTGCAAATCTATGCCTGTTTCAAAAGGCATTCTCAAAAAACATCCAGAAGAACCTCTTACCACTTTTGGATTAAAAGGGTCAACAGTACCTCTGCCTAAAATAATTCCGTCTATGCCAAAGCCAACGGCATTACGAAAAAGCGAACCTAGGTTACCAGGGTCTTGAACAGCATCCACTAAAGTTATTGTGTGGGCGGTGTCGTAGTTTGGTTTTTCGCTTGCTAGGCGGCAAAGGGCAAAAATTCCCTGCCCGCTAACAACAGAACTTGCTTGTTTCATTTGAGACGGAGTTAACGAGTGAATGCGAAGCCCCGCCTCTTTTATTCTTTTTCTCAGTTCTTCATCGTCAAAAGTTTCGTCAACATAAACTCCTTGCACCAAATCTTTGTGATGCTCTGCAATTTCAACAACAACCCTCGCACCTTCTGCCAAAAACAAGCCCTCTTTTTCCCTGCCCTTTTCGGTAGCCAAAGAGTGTATGGCCTTTAGCCAAGGTAATTCTTTTTCTTCGCGCTTTGCCGGCGCAGGTTGCCAGTGAGCGGATTTTTTCTCATCTTTTTCTTTTTTCTTTCCCGCCCAAGGATTTTCATCGCCAAGCTCGTCTCTGGAATGACCAAAGCTTTTGGTGTAGGAGGTTTTGATTGTGGATTTCTGCATAGCCAGCTATAATGTAGAAAATATCTACTCGTGTTTCAATATGTTAGTTATAAGCATTGTAATTATGTGGGCTCTATTATCAAAAGATTCAAACTTTTTTCCTCTTTTTGCATTTAAATGATCGTGCAAAAAATTATGACATTCATTTATATCTTTTTTTAAAATATCATTGAAACAATTATATTCTATTTCCAAAGATAGCACAGCGCCATACAAAAGCCCAACTGCACGGTATTTAATCTCGCGCAGTTCGCTTTCTTTCCTAATGCCAAGGGATTTGCTTTCACCATGTTTAAGATTAAGATGTTCTGGAAAAAAGACTACAAATTTTCTTGCCTCAGGGTCAAAGTAAAACCATTCGTGTTCATCATTATCTTCTAAGAATGCTATATGAAATGTTTCGGGAAAAATAGGTTTCAAATTTTTATCTTTTAACGTTTTACATTTTGCTTCCATAGCTCTGAGAAGCGAAGATATATTTGATGATTCTCCGGCTTTTTCAAAAAAATTTTTAAGCCGCACTTCGGCAGTGGTTGCCCAAGCTACTTCTTTCCAGTCATTGCTAATGCCTAGTTTTATTAATATATCTCGTAAAGTTGCAGTCATTTGTCAAGTTTCTCTCCATATACCAGACAAAAAAGTATCTAATACTATCTCATATCTTATTTTTTCATGTGGAAAACCAGATGCGTATGATATAGCCGGATTGCCCATAGCCTGCAATAAAAGTTCTATTCTTTGATGTACTGACATAGAATGCTCTTGAAACTTATCTTCAAGTGTTTTTCTTTTGAAGCAACGCTTGACTTCGTTTTCGGAGAGTATTGGTATTTTTTTTGTACTCATATTTAATTCCCTTTTGCTTTTAATGTAGAAAAATTTTTCTACATTAGCCCCTATATGAAGGTCTTGGACAAAAATGGCGAAAGCCTTAACCTTATGGCTTTGAATTTTGGCCCCAGCCACAATGCCACTCACGGGTGTTTGCGCTATCTCACCGCTTTAGACGGCGAAACCATTGTTGCATCTGTTGGGGAAATAGGCTATTTACACAGGGGTTTTGAAAAAATGGCAGAACAGGGAACCTGGCAAATGGTGCTGCCATACACAGACCGTCTAAATTATTGTTCCGCAATTTTAAACAATGTAGGTTATGCAAAAGCTGTGGAAAAAATGCTCGGTATTGAAATTCCCGAAAGAGCAAAGGTTATTCGGGTTATAGTTAGCGAGCTTTCCAGAATTTTTGACCATTTTGTTTGCGTTGCCGCTGCCTGCGTAGATTTAGGTGCTTTAACAAATTTCTGGTACTTTTTTGACTCAAGAGAAGAAGGTTTGGTGCTTTGGGAAAAGCTAACGGGTGCAAGGCTCACAAATTCTTATGCCCGCATAGGAGGCTTGTACAGAGATACTTACAGCGGTTTTGAAGCCGATGTTGAAAAACTCCTTAAAATGTGCGAAGAATCTTTGAGAGATGTTCACAAAATCTTAGATAACAACCGAATATTTTTAGACCGCACCTCTGGCATAGGCGCAATTAGCCCAGAGAGAGCCTTGGCTTGGGGCTGGACAGGGCCTTGCCTGCGGGCCACAGGTGCCGCTTTTGACTTGCGCAAAAATGAACCATATTACGACTACGAAACCTACGACTGGGAAATTGTGACAGGAACCAAAGGCGATGTTTACGACCGCTTAATGGTTAGGCTTGCAGAAAGCGAAGAATCCATAAAAATAATTAGACAAGCTATAAGACGCTTGCAACCTGGCCCCATTAACATAGACAACCCCAAAATCAGAGTACCAGAACGCGAAAAAGTTTATCAAGATATGGAAGCATTGATAGGAAATTTCAAAACCGTGGCAGAAGGCATTCGTATTCCTGCTGGTGAATTTTACGATTCATCAGAGGCGGCAAACGGAGAACTTGGTTTTACTCTAATTTCAAGCGGAGCGGGAAAACCTTGGAGAATTAAGGTTCGCCCCCCTTGCTTTACGCAGTTCGCCGCCTTTCACGAGCTTGTGGAAGGTGGTCAAATTGCAGACTCCATTGCAGTACTTTCCAGCATAAACATAATTGCGGGAGAATTGGATAGATGACATTTGCCGAATACAACGCAAGGCTTTGCAACAAAGATTTGCAGGAATATTTTCAATATTTACTTTTGGAACGAGCAGATTCTAAAAATTCCGAAAACGACACAGCTAAAGACATCATAGCAGAGTTGCAGGGTGTTGTGTTCCCAGGCAATTTGAGTGGCCATACTATAATAGAATTGCGCGAGCAAAATGAAATAGCGGCAAATTTGGCAGAGCAAGGAAAAATAGACGAAAGCATTGCAAAAATTCAGCAGATTTTGGAAATTCACCCCGAACATTACGGCGCATTTTACACACTTGGTCTTATATCTTTTGGACAAGGGAACATACCAGAGGCTTTGGAGCGTTTTAAAGAGGCTTTTGAATATAATTCCTTTTTCACAGACGCTATTTTGAGAATTTATGACTGCTGTGTTTGCATAGGCGACACCTGCGTAATTGAAGAATTATTGAACAAAGCCTTGCTACTCCAACCCGAAGACCCAGAACTTTTGGAAACAAAACAGCACTTGAAAGACGGCACTTATCCAAAGCGACTTGCAGAACACATTAAAAAGCCACCTTTGGAAAAACCAGAGCTAAAAAACGAACTTTTGAGATTAAAACAGTTGCTTGAAAGCGGCAATTCCGCAGAAGCACTTCAAAAGATAAAAACATTAGTGTAGCATTTACTAAATTACCTCATATATGTCAGCGTACTTCGGAGACAGGCATTTTTATGTTAAATCTAGGTAGAAAATGCATATCGGTATTGATAATACTCTTATTGTGCAGTTATTCTTTTGCTGCTGTAGGAAAAGCTCCCGCAAAAGCTGCTCCTCCTGCAAAGGCTGCCCCTGCAAAGGCTGCTCCTGCAAAACAAAACGTTTCTTCTGGTCCTGGCTTTGCAGCCCAAATTGCTGCAAAGAAGGCGGCACAAGCTAAACGTGATTCAATTGCAAAGGTAGATTCAATTGCAAAATTAGATTCCATTATCAGAGCTCAGGAAGTGCATAACCGCGGGCCAGAAGACTCTTACATAGAGAAAGCCCCAGAAACCGACAAGCAAGACTCCATTGCAAAAGCGGAAACCTATAGGCTAGATTCCATTGCAAGAACAGAAGCTATTAGGAGAGAAGCCGCCAGACAAGACTCCATTGCAAAAGCAGAAGCCGCTAGGAAAGACTCCATTGCAAGAGCAGAAGCATTAGCTATAGCTAGAGCTAGTGCCGATCCCTACCCTCATTACGAAGCTTACCTAGATAGCTTGGAAGCTTATGTTAGATATCTTTTACCGGGAATAGATAGGCTGGATTCCGCAAAAAAAGCCATTAGAGAAGAAACTCTAAAACCTAAAAGCGATTATGAATCTAAGGCCGCTTACGAACAACGTGCCGCGGGTTTTGACAAAAACAAGCAGCAAAAAATTGACAATTTGGAAAAAGAATATCTTGAAAAGGAAAAAGGCATTAGCAGGCTGATGACAGCAGCAACTCTTAAAGAGGACTTTCAACCCGACTGGGGCAGCTTGCTGGAAAAAAACACAAATGCAGATGGATACAAAGCCCGCATAGATACTATTGGGTTCAAAATAAACGAAATGAAGGTTAAAATTGCCCAACTGAACAAGCAACTTAGCAGGTTATTTCTTTACAGGAGCGACTCTGTGAAATTAGCCAAGAACTTGAGGGATAAGAATTTTTCTTATCTTGGTCGCTTGGATAACGCCAAAGTGTTAATGCAAGACTACATGCTTCAAGAGTACGCAAAAGTTATGAGAACAGACAGAAAAAAAGTGGATATGTCTTTGGGTGCTTATGATGTTGATAGACAGGAATTTGATCTTGGCATGAGAGATATATATTCTGAGAAATATCCTTTTGATTATGTTGGCAAAGTTAAAATTTCAACGCAGCAAGCCGAAGTAATAGACCGCAGAACAGACGATTTCACGGTGAGCATAGACTATATAAACTATCCATTTATTATAAACGGCATAAAAACATTCCCCGGCGCAAAAAAAGCATATATTTTCTGGAAAGACACGGAATTTCAAAATGAGGGAGTTTTTAGAAATGTTCCTGGTTATGAAGAAGTAGCGGGTTATTTGGAATGGGCACTGAGAGCAGATTCACTTATAAGCGGCAAGCTTGTTCCTAGGGATTTGGATGCTTCGTTTGCAAAGCAAAAGTTAAAATACAGAGAAGACACCGGCCCAAGCTGGTGGACTGCTCCAAGAATTGTGCGGGTAATAGCCCTTACTCTCTCTGCGGCGGGCTTGGGTACCGGAATTTGGTACAACAGTCAGGTGAATAGTAAATTGACCAAGGCGAAACAATCTTTTATAACTGCTGAAACTTCTATGCTTAATTCTGATTATGAGAATAATTACAATAAGTATTACACGCAAAAAGATGACTTGAAGAAAGTTGAGAATAGGAGAAATATTTTTTATATTTCTGCCGGAGCCCTTGGTGTTATTGGCTTGGCGAGTTTTGCTTTTTAGTTTAGGAGGAGGAAATGAATATGAAAAAGTTTTTTGTCCCGTTGTTTTTAGCTTTGCTTCTTAGCTGCTCCAGCGAAGGTTTTAAATCGGATATAGCATCTTCGGCGCAAAAAGACGTTGGTTGCTATGTAATGATTGGAAATGAATGTAAGTTCAGGCAAATTAACGAAAGCCTTTGCGCTGAAATAGGCGTTCCAAAGGAACAATGTCCCGATGTCAGCAGCAGTTCTGAAGAAGAAGAAATCAGTAGCAGTTCCCGCAATAGCAACCCCCGTAGTAGCAGTTCTCGTGGCAGCAGTAGTTCTAGAGGTAGCAGCAGCTCCCGCGGTAGCAGTAGTTCTGGCGATGATGATAGCAGCAGCTCTGTTGGCACGGTTAGCAGCAGTTCTGTAGTTGCAGGTAGCAGTAGTTCCAGCGATGCGGTTAGTAGCAGCTCCTCTAGCATCACGGTTAGTAGTAGTAGTAGTAGTTTCCGAAGCAGCAGTAGTTCAATAGGCAATTTGAGCAGTAGTTCTTCTGTTGGTATTAGTTCCAGCAGCAATTTAGGACCACCGCTTTTAGACATAACCGCATTGTGTTCATCATTTCCTAATTATGTGGTAAAAACAAAAAAAGAGCCTATAAAGAATTTGTTTTCCCTAGAAGGTGATATCAGCGGATGCGGAACTATCTCATATTCAGTGTCATCAACAGGAGGTTCTGGAACTACTAATACCGCTTCTATTTCTGGCGACTCTATAAGTTTTGCAAATTATTCTGTCTCTTCTACAGCAAATAGAAAGTCAACTATAGCGGCAAGCGTTAAATGTGGAGCTCGAACTCAAACCGTAGATTGTCCAATAGAAGTATATGTAGCAGCGGATAAATTTGCGAAGATAGATACATGTGATGCCAAAGTTTCTGTCCCTGGAACAACAGCATCACCAGCAACAGTAGTTGAGATTAATTGCCATAAAAAAGATAGTGGGCTTCTACCAAAACAATTTGGCTGCGACCATAAAGAAGGTAATTTTACATCAGCAACTGATGTTTTTACTTTAAATGGATTGTCTGCTGCATCAGGTTCTTACCCAAATGGTTGGGCAGACATTGATATTCCAGCCAATATTGTGGATAAAGAAAGCAAACGAGTTTTGATAAACTATAACAAGAGGATGGAATGCGCAGCACATTAATTTTAGCAATATTCGCCTTCTTTTTCGTTTCGTGTCATAACGATGTTCCAGAGCTTCCTTCTCCTGATGAAGTTAAGAACTTTACGTTTTGCAAATACGAAAGTAAAGATGGCGTTTCTCAGTGCGAAAGCTCTTATAAAGTTTCTAAGACTGAGTGCAAACTCATAAATGGCGAACTTTATTCCGATAAGAAGTGCACAGAGCCTTACGAAGAAGAGCCTTAGTTTTTTTCTACATTTTTAGCAATGGCAAAAAAACGCAAAAAACTGCAAGTATATGTCTATTCAAAAGGCACGGATAAACCGGAGTCTTATAGCATTCCTGTAAGGGTAATTGGCGGGTGGATATTTGGGCTTGCAATAATAGTTTTCGGCTTTGTTTTTTGGTTGCCAGACAATATGATTAACCTGAAAAATTTTCGCGTACTTGAAATAGCGCAAGAACAAAAATCAATGCAATTAACAGCAAATAAATTAGAAAAACAGATTTCCGAAATAAATTCGCAAATAAAAAACAGCCGCAACCTAATAGAAAAAATAAACCAATTAGCTGGAATACCAGTAGATACCACAGACCCCGAAAAAAAACCTCAACCAAAAACCTACAAAGGAAAAAAAATACTCGCAGATTTGGAACGCATAAGAGGCTCACAAGAAACATTTAAAAACCTGCGCGATGCCCTTGCTGCAGACGAAACTTATGCTAAAAGCTTACCCTTGCTGCACCCACTTATACAACATCAAAACATAACTGGCAAATTTGGAAAACTGCTAGACCCTATAACTAAAAGAGAATTATCGCACAGAGGCTTGGATTTTGCCGTTACCGAAGGCGACACAGTTATAGCCACAGGTGATGGCATGGTTGATGCCATAATAAATCAGAGATTTGGTTTTGGAACCACATTGGAAATTCAGCACACGCCACGTATAAAAACCGTTTATTCTCATTTACAAAGCATTTTGGTTCAAAACGGAAAACCTGTGAAAAAAGGACAACCAGTAGCTTTAGCTGGCAAAAGCGGCAGTGTTTTGTGGCCTGTTTTGCACTATGAAGTTCGCTTTGACAATCAACCAATAAACCCCGAAGATTATTTTATCACGAGGTGAAAAATTGATAGATTTAAAGCCAATAGCTTATAAAATATTTAAATTTTCAAAGCTGATTTACAAAGTATTAAACCATATTTTTAGAATTGTGTTGCTTACCTTTATATTGTATTCAATAGCATTCAGCCTTGCTTGCACTTATGCAGCGTATAGAGCTTATAATTACGCAACAACAACTTTGAAAGAGGTAGAAGAATTAAAAACCACGCAACCAGAGCAAAGCGCATTTATGAAAAGTTTGGGAGACAAGGCGGAGATAAAGCATACATTTGTGCCGCTGGATAGCATTAGCCCTTTTATGCAAAAAGCGGTTATAGCTGGCGAAGATGCGGGTTTTTATTTCCACCCTGGTTTTGATGTGAGGGCAATTGCAGAAGCTTTGGAAGTAAACCAAAAGAAAAACAAAGTGATGTTTGGCGGAAGCACCATAACGCAGCAGCTTGCAAAAAATTTGTTTCTTACAAATGAACGTTCTTGGGAGAGAAAGTTCAAGGAACTAGCTTATACCATTTTAATGGAAAAATATTTGGGCAAAGACAGAATTTTGGAGCTATATTTGAACTATGCACAGTGGGGAACAAATATTTTTGGCTGCGAAGAGGCAGCGCAGTATTTTTACAAAAAATCATGTTCAAAACTGAGCATAGACCAGTCCATAAATTTGGTTGCAATGCTTGCAAGCCCAGGTAAGCACCATCCAGAAATGAAAGAAAGCCGCTTTATGCAAGAGCGCAGAAACATGATTTACCGCAATATGTTCCCTAAAAAAGACTCTTTGCTCGTGGATAGCCTTAGAAGTTTGACAATGCCATCAAATGTTGATTAACAAAATACTTTACTATTTTATCTATAAGTTTACATAGGGGGTTTTGGTATGAACAAAACAAATTTGCTTTTGAGCGCATTTATTTTAAGCGCATTGTTTCTTTTAGGCTGTTCTTCTGATGAAGGAGAGTGCGAAAAGTGCAATTGTAATGTTGATAAATCAAGTTCAGACAGTGTTAAACCTTCTTCTAGCTCAAGTGATGGTGGTACTATACAAGAGCAAAAGTTAGTCAGAAAAAATGTTATACTATCTTCAGATAAAAGCTATGCCGATATAGATGGAGAACCAGTTGCATATACAAAGGAAGAGGCCACAAACAATTTGAGTAAAATAGATTTGATAGCACATTGCGGCACTGATAATGGATATTGTAAAAACAACAATTCAATTTATAGACCTTATGAAATAGACTTATTTTTGAATCCTACTTTTATTGGTAGCGATGTTTTTCTTTTCGAAATTCCACCAGAAGAGTCAGACATATTTAGAACAGCCACAAGGTATTCCGAAATTGTACAAACATTGCAAAGTTTATCTAAGGGAGGTTATCTTTCTGGCTCTGGCAAAAAAGAAATTCCCATTGAAAAAGACAAGGTATTTTTTGTTGTAACATCAGAGGAAAAATGGCTCGTTGTTATTATCAAGGCAACAAGTGCTCAATCCGTTGATTTGGAGATATTACTGATACCGGGCAATTAATAACGAATAGAAAATCATTTTTCTATCTTATTCAATATGGCTAAATTTTCTTTGTTCCCTACCATTGCAACGGTGCTTTGCGCTGTAATGTTCCTCTCTTGTTCTTCACCAGAGATAGACGAACCACCATTGTCAAGCAGTCCCTCTGCTAATATAAGTTCAAGTTCAGTGAAAACTTCCTTGTCAAGTTCTGTAGAAGTTCCTTCATCAAGCTCTGTGAAAGTTTCCTCATCAAGCGTGAACATTTCAACAAGTAGCAGCTCCATTACTATAAATGACCCTGATTTGGTTAAAAAAACTATTACGCTCTCTTATTCAGGCAATAGTTATGCCGATATAGATGGAAATATTGTCACATATAAACTAGTTGATGCAAAAAACAGGCTAGATAAAATAGATTTAATAGCATATTGTGGTAATGAGTGGTGTAGTGACAATTCAATTTATACCCCATTGATAATAGATTTGTTTTATACAGAAGACAATAAATATCTTGGTAGCGAAGAAGTTTTCTTTTTAGAAATTCCACCTGCACAAGCAAGTATATTTAAAACAGCCACTAAGTTTTCAGAAATTGTAGATGCATATAACGATATAATATATCTTTCTTATGATATAGACAACTACTTAGATGAAATTTCTGTTGCAGCAGGCAAGGTATTTCTTGTTTACACATCGGAAGAAAATGTTCGCATTGTTATTATCAAAACAACCGGCAATCAATCCGTTGATTTGGAAGTGATACAAATACCTAATAATTAATGGCTAATTTGATTTCTATGCCAAGCGTTTGGAAGGCACTGTTTTTTATTTCATTTACATCTGCCTTTGCCGCTTTTTACGGCAATCAAAGCGCGATTAAATGGAAAAGCGCAGAAACGGAACATTTTTTGGCACATTATCCTGTTGAGTACAGGGAACGTGCAGCAACGGCTATAAGTTTTGCCGAAAATGTTTACGATACAATCACCGTGCGCTACAAAATTAAATTGCCCAGCAAGGTAAATTTAGTTTTTAACAACGGGCTTTTCAGCAATGGAGAAGCAAATCCTATTTACAACATGATGCAAATTTGGCTCACAAATTGGGATTTTAAAATTCGTGACTCTCATTCATGGATTAACGATGTTGTGACGCACGAGTTCAGCCATTTGGCAAGCATACAAAACGCAAGCAAAACTCCAATGCCTTGGATTCAGGGTTTGCAAATCTCCAAAAGCGATTTTCTCAATGAAAAAAAACAACTCTCTATAGGAGCACACATTCCATTCACAATAATGCCCCTTTGGTTTGCAGAAGGCACAGCCCAATTTGAAAGCTATAGAATGGGTTTTGACCGCTGGGATACTCACCGCGATATGCTTTTGAGAACCGCATTTTTGGAAAACAAAGTTTTACCTTTGGAATTTATGGAAAATTTCAGCGAGCAAGCCTTAGAAGCAGAACTAGGGCCATATACCCAAGGCTTTGACTTGGTTCGCTACATTGCCGAAACTTATGGAGAAAACGCAATCCCCGAATTGTGGAAAGATATGGGAAAATTCTCAAACTGGACTTTGAGCGGTGCGCTCAGTGATAAATTTAAAATTACGGAAAAGGAACTGTATAAAAATTGGAGAGAGAATAGAAAAGAGTATTATAAAAAAATTCGTAGTTCAATAGGCGAAATCAAGGCAGGAAAAAAAATAAGCGAAGGCTCTTTTTACAACGAATTTATATCTTTGGCAAATGGCAATCTTTATGGGCTTTCAAATTTTGAGAATGATTTTTTTGACGGAGAGATTTTTGAATATAAAGATTCCACCCCAAAAACTTTTGAAAAATTCAAACTGAAAAAACCATATCTTTCGCAGGGAATGAACGTGAAGCAAACACCAAAAGGATTGCTCCTCGCTTACGTGACATACCAAAACCGAGATAAAACAGGCAAACCATATTTTGACATAGCCATAGCAGACACAAATGGCAAATCACATTTAGCCACAAAATTCGCAGACGCAGTTTATCCCGATATTTCCCCAGACGGAAAGCAAGTTGTTTTTGCGAGAAGAGAAGCAAACGGAACCAGATTTTTTCTCTCCATAGCAAACACAGATTCATTAAGCGATTACAAAGACATAGTAGCTCCGCAAGGCACAGAATTCAATATATACAACCCAAAATTCTCCCCAGATGGGAAAAAAATAACCTTCAGTTACTTCGATGGAACTAAGCGACAAATAAGAATTGTAAATACAAATCAAAACAATTCTGAAAATCCTGTAAATTCTGAGAATTCTGGTTCAGACAATAGAGACCCTTCTTGGAGTGCAGACGGAAAAAGTATTTACTATTCCAGCGATGAAACGGGTATTTTCAACATATACAAAAAAAACTTAGAGACCAGCGAAAAAGAAAAAATAACAAATGTCTTAGGTGGTGCATTTTCCCCAATTGAAAAAAAAGATTCCTTATTCTATATAGGCTACGACAGAGATGGATTTTCTATTTATTCTATTCATAACTCTCCTATAACACACCCCGTCAGCTTCGCTGCCACCCCGCAAAATGTAGGGGCGCGATTAATCGCGCCCCTACATTTTGAATCAAACGATATTTCTTTTGCAAACTCAGAACGCTCATATATTCCAATTCCACGAATGTCAATTCTTGTGCCTTTATTCGCTTTTGAAGACCGCTCGCCAGATTTTGGC
>Ga0268262_10004498_pt1 | contig 14386 bp, 4 predicted proteins | sample TergutNc150P3_FD_190354 | JGI IMG/M metagenome (GOLD analysis project Ga0268262, IMG submission 190354) | Nasutitermes corniger P3 segment gut microbial community from laboratory colony in Florida, USA - Nc150 P3 (SPAdes) (version 2) | ecosystem: Host-associated > Arthropoda: Insects > Digestive... | reverse complement strand
AGGATGTCTTATACATATAAGTCGCCATAAGTTCCGTAGCCACTCCGGGACCTCCGCCCGTCATAACATAGACAAGATCGAAATATTTAAGCGATCCGATAATCGAAAGTGTCATCCCGGAAATAATCGTAGGCCGCAGAAGCGGCAGTGACACCCGCCAAAAATACTGGTTGCGTGTCGCACCGTCTATACTGGCCGCCTCAAAGAGTTCCAAGGGTATTGTCCCGTAAGCGGCAAGATATAAAACCATATAGAAAGGAATGTACTGCCAGCAGACTACCCCAATAACGGTATAAAGCGCGGCTTTTGGATTCCCCAAAAGATCCACCCCTTCTCCGCCAAACATTTTTGAAATTGACGCGAAAATTCCACTGCCCGCGTCCAGGGAGTATTTAAAGAGTACGCCTATTGCCACGGAAGAGAGCAAATAGGGAATAAACCAAATTATTTTAAAAACAGTTCCATTTTTTTCGGTAATGTCCAAAAATGTGGCAAGGGCCATTGCAAAAGGAACTTGGAACAGCAGGGACAAAAACATGATCTTCAGATTGTTGATAAAGGCGCTCCAAAAATAACCGTCCTTAACAAGGGTAATCCAGTTGGAAAGTCCCGTAAAAGTCTTGTCCTGTCCCATACCGTTCCATTCCATTGTGCTTGTAACAAAAGTATTAATTATGGGATACGCGACATAAACGGCAAGAAAAATGAGAGCCGGCAGTAAAAACACCGTAGCCGCAATACGGATCGAGCTCTTGCGATTATCGCGAAGTGAGCTCTTACCCATTTTTCTGCCGATCATCGGCCTACCTCTGTTTTTTTAGGTAAGCCGCCTGCGCGTCCTGTAGTTTCTGCGCGGCGGCGCGGGGAGCTAATGTCCCTCCGAATATTTCCTGACTGGTAATTTTATGAACCTCGGACACTTCAAAGGACAGTGATTGATCATACCAGAGTTGCAACTCAGGGGCCGATTGAATCTGGGCAAACAGCTCTATCAGAATCGGGTCGGTCAGCCTTGCCCCTTTTACGGGGGGTATGCGTCCGTCAGCCAACGCGTCTTTTACCGCTTCATCGTCGATCAGGCAGGTGATAAGTTCAAACGCTTTTGCCTGATTTTTTGAAGATGTTGACACATGGTAGAAGTTATCCCCGACCGTGCCAAATGCGGTATTGGGATTTCCCGTTCCTTGTTCGTCTCTTGGAAATTTAAAGATACCCATCTTGGCATGGTATGCGGGGTTTTCGTTAAGTGCCTGCATATTAAACCAGCTTCCCATAAAAACCATGGCGGCCTCACCCCGGTAGACGGGCATGCGAGCCTGACCTGCATCCCAATCAAGACCGTTGAAACCCGTGATAAAATAGCCCTTCTTTACCCACTCCTGAATTTTTTCACCGGCATAGATAAAAGCGGGATCAAGGAAAGTGCCGGAACCGTCAACCGCCTTAATAAACGGCTGGATTCCGCCACGGCGGGTGGCAAGCGCCATATAGTACATGGAGCCTGTCCATTGGGTCTTATTCGCCAGAGCGAAGGGGAAAATATTATTTTTCTTGAGGGTATCGCAGACGGCTTCCAGTTCACTTATTGTTGTGGGTACGGCAAGCTTATATTTGGAAAAGATCTCTTTATTATAGAATATTGTGCCGACCGCGACATTGTTTACCGGAACGCCCCAAATTTTTCCCTGATAGGTTGCCTGGGAAATAGCGGCATCCAGAAATTTAGCCTTGTAGTTGTTGGCATTCATGTATTGGGTAAGATCTATGATCTGGTTGTTTTTTATAAATTCCTGCATAGGGCCGCCACCCCAGGAAAAGAAACAATCAGGCGCCCTTCCCGACGCAAGGGCCACGGCCAGTTTCTGCTTGTATGAATCGTTGGCAATCATGGTAATATTCACTTTGATGTCCGGGTTGTTTTTTCTGAATCTCGCCACCGCACGCCGGTAAATATCGGGGCCGTTTCCGTCGGTCGCGATTGACCACAGTTCCAGCGTAATGGCTTGTTTCTTCTGGGCAAACGCAGGACCGACAACCGCAAACATCAACAGAGCGGCAAGAATAAAGAGCTTTAAATATTTCATGGTTATATTATACCATTATATTGATTTTTTTTATACCGATAATAAAAGCATGAAAAACCCATTATTTTTCCCTATGTTTTTTTGCGTTTTTACGGTTATTTTAATACTAACCACCGGTTGTGTAAGTACCGATACCCGTAAAATTACCCCCGAAGAAGAAATATCTCCCGTTTGGGGATTATTAAAAAAAGGTGATGACAACGCTAAATCATTTTTTCAAGGTGAAGTTAACGTTAATGCGGTAGATCCGAACGGAAGAACCCCTCTTTTTTATGCGGTGGAAAAGAAAGACACGGATCTTGTAAGTTTTTTCCTTTCGCATGGAGCCAATCCCAATATTGTTGATAATGACGGACAAACCCCGCTTGGACTCAGTATTAAAAATAATGATTCTAAAAATGCGGGAGTGTTAGCCGCTAACGGCGCCGATATTCATAAACCCATACCACTCGCGGAAAACGCTTCCGCCGCGATTCTCGCCCTTGAAACAAACCCATTGATTTTTAAGGCAATTTTAAATCCTAAAACAATAAATTCAACTGACGTTACGGGAAGAACTATTCTTCATAAAGCCGTTATTATGGGCAATATGAACGCCGTATCTGAAATATTGTCGGTCGCCAACCCATCCTCGGCATTAATTAATAAAAAAGATAAGATAGAAAAAAACGCGGTTGATTACGCGCTGGAAAGGGCGGATTCCCGTACTCATATCGCGATAGCGGAACAGTTGATATTAGCCGGAGGTTACTGCGATAATCCGATATTTACTTACTTTGGTCCCGCCGTCCGAAGCGCAAATTATAATATCCGCAGAAATGAGGGGCTGGCTCCCATTCATTATGCCGTAATTGAAAACCACACAGGCCTTGTAATATTCCTGCTTGAGAAAAAAATTGATCTTAATTTAAAAACAACTTCGGGAGCGACCGCCCTTCATGAAGCCGTAAGAGTTGGAAACATTGACATCATTTCCATGCTGGTAAACTCAGGCGCGGACGTAAACGCTACGGACGCCGGCGGAAATACCCCCCTTCATGTCGGAATTCCGCCTGACGCGTATTTGAACGTATTAGCATTACTTGCTTCACGGGGAGCCGACGTCAATCTTCGTGACGAGCACGGGGATACGCCCCTTCATATTGCCGTTATTCTAAATCGTTCCCCCGAATCCGTCAAACTGTTATTGAATTCCGGAGGCGACGTACACATTAGGAATATAAACGGAAAAACGCCTTTGTATATCGCGGTTCAGGAACGCCGTACTTCCATAATACCGCTTTTAATAGAATCAGGCTCTGAAATATTCGCGTTTGACAATAATGGAGTAACGCCTTTTGACATTTCCACAAAGGCTAATGACGGCACATATAATTTATTGATTACCAAAGATACCGTTAACCAAAGGGACGGCTCTGGAAATACAATGCTTCATTCGGCGGTAATAAACCTCGCCAAATCAGAGCAGATAGGACGCATACTTGACCAACGCGCCCTTGTTGATTCAAGAAACAGGGAGGGGGATACCGCTCTTCACATCGCCGTAAGGACCAATCAGCGGGAAATAGGCGAATACTTGATTGTCAGGGGCGCGAATATTTTTTCACTTAATAGCGCGGGTGAAAGCCCCCTTTCCCTTGCATTGAAAACGGATAATATGAGGGAATGGATTATTAATTCCACGACCATTACATTAAAAGACGGTTTAGGGAATAATATGCTTCATTATGCCGCCGAATGGGGTTTAAACAACGCCATTACGTTAATCATAAGAAGCGGCATCCCCGTTGACACCCAGAACGCGACGGGACAGACGCCCATATTCCTGGCGACAAAAAGCAACAGCCCTTCAACATTAAAAATATTTATTGATAACAACGCCGATTTAAACATACGCGACAGTCAGGGGAATTCCGCCCTTCACGCAGCGGTGCGCTGGAACGCCATAAATTCAATTTCTTATTTGATTTCATCCGGAATGGATATAAACGCCAATTCATTAAACGGCAATACCCCGCTTCATGACGCTATTACCCTTAATTTGCCTGAAATCGTATCATTACTTATCAGTCGGGGCGCCAATCTTGAAAGCAGAAATATAGACGGCAATACCCCGTTATTGGAAGCCATAAGATACGGATTAACATCTTCCATTGAAAAACTTACGTTAAGCAACGCGGACACTTCATGCAGAAACACAAGGGGGGATACCCCATTGCATATCGCCGTCGCGATGGATAGGTTAGACATGGTAAATATTTTGTTAAAAACGGGAGTTTCCATTCACGCGCGTAACACAAGAAACATTACTCCTTTTCAGACGGCGTTAAGCATATCTCCAAAAATGGTATCCGCCCTTTTGGAAAACAACAGAATTTTCATACCGGACGATTATGGCAACTCCGTTCTTCATATCGCGTTACTTGGAAGAACATCTGATGAAATAATAAAAGCGATAATAAGACAGGGGGCCAGAATAAACGCCATTGATAATAACGGTAAAACCCCTCTTCGTTTGGCTCTTGATTTGGAGTTATGGCAGGCGGTTAAAATTATAGCCGATTCAGGCGCCGATCCGTTCTTTATCGCAGCCGACAACAAGACTCCGTCAGATGTCGCGTTTGCCAAAGGTGAAATGGGAATTCGATCGGTTTTTTCCGGTAGGGCGATAAGCGCCAAAGACAATTCCGGCAGCACAATTTTACATTACGCCGCAAGATTAGGCGGACCTGAAATGATTGCAATACTGCTTGAATTAGGCGCGAACAGGAGCATAAAAAACATCGCCTCCGAAAGCCCCAATGATATAGCGGTAAGATGGAATCGAAGAGATAATTCTGAGTTATTGAGATAGGTAAAAGGGAGAAGGGATAAGGGAGGAGGGAGAAGGGAGAAGGGAGTTTTTGTTTGTGGGCTTTGCGTGGAGATCCACGATAAGATAACGAACAAAAAATCACTTTCCCCTTATCCCTTCTACCTTTTACCTTCTCCCTTTTTTTGACAGACGCGGGATTTGAACCCACTACCTTCAGCTCCGGAGGCTGACGCTCTATCCAAGTGAGCTAGTCTGCCGTTTTTTTTTAATTTATCTTTTTGTAGGGGTGTTGTCAATCATTGCTGTCAAATACGGTTTCTCCTAACTTTTGACGCGAAAGATCAGCCGATTTACGGTATTTTTCTAACGCTTCTTTCTCCCTCTCCAGATCATTGAACGTGTAAATTGTTTTATTGTCTATTATCTCTACTTGAGGATTTGATATCGCGCCAATATCTTTTATTACCCTGTCCGCCGCTGAAACAAGATCATTGGGACTGCATTCCTTCATAACAGGATTTATCTTGCTTATGTCAACATTTTTTGGGGAATAAAATATTTTGCTAAAACTAAAACGTTTAAAGTTTTTCAGTTTAATTTCATTGTTTTCTTTTTTTTCAATTAAAAAACGGACGGTTGGAATAATCCAAAAAAGAAGGGAAAAAACAAGCGGTATTATTCCCAATGCTGACCTTATTACCAGGTGGGGGTCATATACAAATTTGTCAAATATCGCGTGCGTATACGCGTAAAGTTTGGGCGCGACAATGTATTGGGCCTTATTTATTAATTGTCCCGTGTTAAAAGACTGATATAAAAAATATGAGCCAAATATCAGATTTACGGCGTTAATTACCGCAAGCCATTTGTTTGTTGATTTTTTATTATCAGAAAATCTTTTAAGCCTCTCAACGGGCGGAATAAGTTCGCCAGATTTTTTACCGTCGGAGTTTAACAGCAGTTTGTCAAAACGGTAAACGATTGTTCCCTCTTCCGTTACTTCAGGGCTACCTTCAAACTTTGAACAGAATGAAATAATATCCGTTTCCGCTTCCTGACTGTTTTTCCCCGTAAACGCCATGTATTCGGCAAGTGAGATGACTCCCCTATTCGCCTGAATGTACGATATTATCGCCTTATATTCCTGATCTTCCCAATTTTTATTCGGGTCCTCTTCGCCAAAGACAAAAGAAAATACCGCCTTGTGCAAGGGGCGCGTTTCCCTGCTTTGAACCGTCTTTCCGTGACTATAACCGTATCTGGGACGCGTCAATTCGGAGTAAAACCATATCCGCCAGATAAGATTAAACAAACCAAAGTTGACGGAGCCTCCGCTCCTGCGCCCTCCCCCACTACTTGACTTTCCCGCCACGGATAAAAATACGCTTGCAAGCGCGAGCGCGATAAAAATAATAAAATATCCTACAAGCATCACTACAATCCAAATTTTAAATAAAAAAGCGCAAGCGATTTTAAAAAAAGTAAATACTTTTTTTGCCGCCTTTTTAAGGGTGGCGCTTAATCCCCGGTAGCGGCTTGTAAAACCATTTGGAAAATAATATGAAATTTCACCCGACTCCGTTACTCGCAAATGCCCCGAATACTCATCCGCCACTTTCGGCAAAAGCTCATTCACAACCGAAAGAGGCAGCGCCGTAGAGGCGCAAATATCCGCGGCAACCGCGCCTTTCCTTCGGCGTTTAAGGGTGGTGGTTATTTTTTGGTATTCAGTTGACATTGGGTTATTCTAGCATTTTATTGATTTGGAATTCTACTATTCCCCCTTATTCGTGTGATCTTTGCCCTTTTGCATAAAAATTTCTCAAAAAAAATCATTTTTTTTCTTTTTCAGTCAAGCGCCATGCATCTGCACGCCATATATATATGTAAAAAAATTTTTTTTGGAGGAGATAATTATGAAAACTAAAAATCGAAATTCTGCCCAGTACGAGTGGGGACCCTTCCCTTTCGGGGGTGGAAAGAACATCTTTGACATCCGCTATGACCCGGTGTTCAAAACATTATTTACCAGGGAAACATCAACGTCTAGAGCCTCATTATCAGACTTGATTTCATCCCTTATTGGACGCACCGTCACGGTAAAGACAATCAACGCCAACGAACCGCCTGTTTATGATCTTAGGCAGAGGTATGTTCGCTTCGATATAGTCTGTAGAACTGAGAAAAGCGAGCTTGTCAATGTGGAAATGTCGTTTAATCCCGACGCGGCTGAACAGGTACGCCTTGAGTACCATGCTTCAAGGTTATTTGTAGGTCAAGATCTTCACGGAAAAAATAAAAATTATAATTCTTTAAAGGAATGTTATCAAATAGCTATTCTGGCAAAGAAAAAGTTTTTCCCTGATAAAAATCTTATTCATAATTTTCTTTACTATGATCCGAACACGCGAATCTCACTTAAAGGAAAGACCAGAATAATTACCGTTGAACTTGTTAAAACAAAACCTATTGTTAATAAACCCGTTGAAGAGATGACGGATGCGGAACTATGGGCGGTATTTTTTCAATATTTGACAGACCTTAAGAAAAGGAGTAAAATTAATGAAATAATCAATCATGAGGAAGGTATAGCGATGGCTGTTAAAACCTTGGGAACATTTACCCAAAAAGAGATAGACTATATACGTGAAAGCACTCGGTTAAAAAGCGAACTTGATTGGCAAAGCCATATGACAAATGCCAAACTAAAGGGACTTAGAAAAGGTCTTAGAGAAGGACGTAAAAAAGGACGTGCTGAAGGACGTGCTGAAGGACATGCTGAAGGACATGCTGAAGGTCGTGAAGAAGGTCGTGAAGAAGGTCGTAAAGAAGGTCGTGAAGAAGGCCACAATGAAGCTAACATTGAATACGCTCGAAAGATGAAAGCTGATAATATGCCTTTATCACAGATTAGTAAGTACACAGGTCTACCGATAGAAACTATTGAAAAGCTTTAAATTAAGAAAATGTGAAATTCTTCGCGAATAAAAAAAGCGGCTCCCGTTAAAAGGAGCCGCCGTGTTAAATAAATTTACATGCTACTTTCTCAGTATGTCCGGTACTGATGTAATGTCGTCTTTTAGGATGGCGCCTTCGTAGTTTAGGTCCGTAAGGTAACCAACAATGATGGTTTTGTCAAGATGATCATACGTCAAACTAGAAGAAGGATTTGTCCATGTTGCCGAGGTAGGTACGCCGTTACATACAAACTCATTGGTATTTGGAATACCTGAAACCGGAACGGTCATTACTTCCCAGTTGCCTGTAAATGTGTTATCGGTGTTTGTGCTATGCGCCGTATTTGAAGAAGCTACCTTCCATGCTACACGGACCGATTGTTTAGTTCCCGGGAAGGACGCGTGGGCGTAGGAAATGTAAGGTATGTTATTCCTTATGTTGATCATGACTTTTGTTCCGGCGGAAAGGTAAGTGTCTACTCTTACGGGAGTAATGTTAGTAGCCATATTTCCATTCTTTGTTATGTTTGGCCTTAAAGATGTTCCTGTACCAGTTACGGGAATATAGGCGTAATAAAGCCCTCCTGAGTTACTGTAATACGCAAGGTGAATATTACTGTTTCCGTCAATCGCCATGTCAACATGCGTACCCTTACCGGAATCAATTATTACGGCGTTAGTCTGCCATCTGCCTGTTGTCGTATTAGTGCTTGTAGCAACTCTTGATCCGGCATTGGTGTCGTTGGTCAACGCCGCAGTGAGAGGATTGTTAGGATCTGTAGTGTTGCCGCCATAAGAGAAAATCAAATTCTGAGCCGTAGCGTCATACCATGCAATAACAGGCAAACCGTTACTAAGGAGGCCAACCGCCGTATACATACCGCCATTGAATGTGCTTGAAGCGTTCGCAACTAATTCTGAAGAAGTGGTATCCGCGGCGTTTGAACCGTTATTATCCGCTGAGCCGGCAGCCATATTACCTACGGTATTCTCACCTATATTGCTGTATATAATCCTTACTTCCTTTTTGTTATCATCGAAAAAGCCCATTAAAATTCTGTCGGCATTAGTATTCGTTCTGGAAGTCATGTTAGTAGGTTGTACGACGATACGCGGTATTTTAAAACGGTCGTTGCCGGAGGTTGCCATATCAATAAGTTTGATCCCACTGTAGTTGCTTAAAAGATATTGTTGATTGGCAGCATTGGATGCTGAATAACCGCCGCCAGTATTGTTACTTCTTGTGAATTGGAAACCTTGATTAGTATTTGAACTAAGATCGGAACCCGCGGCGTAAAAGGTGTTAGTTCCGCCGACGGCGACAGTGGTATTGATCATCCTGTTCGTGCGCGAAGCTCCAAGCGTAACATCGGTATTATCCTTTTGTACCCTCAACCGCCCAGTCTCCGTGCCGTTATAATAACCATAACTTATCAGGCGGGTACCGTTAGGAGCAATTCTCATAAAGGGATTGGAAACATATGTTATATTACTAATTAAAGCCCCCGTATTCCAAACATACATATAACGGCTGTTGTCGAGAGTGTTGTTGTTTACATTGTTGGGCTCCTTGTTGTAAGCGACGCTCTTGTTCTTATCAGTATTATTGTTATTAAACGAGGGAATGTTACTTACCGTAACCACAAGAGGACCTGATACCGCGTCATTATGAACGGTAAACTTTAAGCCTCCATAACCAAGATCGTTAACATCGGTATTATTACCTTCAAAATTAAGAGGAATATTACCTATCTTTACATCCGATGTGCCCAGGTTAAAACCCTTTAACGTAATTACTTCGCCTTTCTGTACCGGGTAACCTCCCAGCGCGGAACGGTTAAAGACGGAAGGTGATGAAGAAAAAGCTTTGCTGAGCGAGGTAACAACTTCCGATATGTAAGGAACTATGTTTACATTTTTTATTGAAGAAGGGGCCGTATCCGTCGTTGAACTCTCATCATAAACCTTAAATGTAATATTAACATTACTCTTGGTTACGGTGTCGATTTTGGAGCTGTCCCACATAAACTGCCACACTAGGGTATGTCCGTACGCAAGATGATATTGCGGAACTTCAGGGTATACTATCTTGAATTCCCTTTCACCTGATATATTAGTAGATGCCGATTCAAGTTGAAGGGTGCTGTTATTTCTTTCGGCAATGCTAAACTCAGTATCGCCGTTATATCCGGGAATTTGAACGGTAATTTTTTTAATTCGGTGGTTATCATTTACTTTACCGTAAAAAATCACCTTGCCGCTTATGTACGCGGTAGTATTAGGCGTTGAATGCGCTTGATATTGAACATAACCTTTCTTTGTGATGACATCCCCTGTTTCAGCGTCTTTGTCAGTATCAATATAATCCGTGTAAACCGCATTTGCCACTGTTGACAGCACATTATCGTCATAGTTTGAAGCTGTCCCGGTTGCTGACGTTATATGCCTTCTGCCAAAATTAGCCACATCAATTTTTGGCGGAATGGTATCTATATTATTTACGGACACGGTAAGCAATACCGCCTGGGCAAGCTGATCATACTCAGGATTAACAGGATATTGCAGGGTACTGGCTACGGTCGTATCGTACACTTTCATGATAAACAACCCTTCGGGATTATCATCAATTACGGGAATATTATTAATTTTAAAATTTTCATAAACATTGCTTACACTTTCAGACGCCGTTCCGGTACCCAATGATAACGATTGGGAAATAACTTCATCGAACTTATAAACCGTGCCTTTTCCTTCACCTTCGGATGCCGCCACAAAAACAGTATCAGTATAACCATTTGGTGCCCCATACTTGGTAAAGTCGGTAGTTACGTCCGTTGAGGCAATCTGATAAACACGGCCTCTTTCCATTTTATCAACGGTTATCGCCGCGCCTTTTGTAACGTATGTAACTTTAGCGGTTTTAGCGCCATTGCCATTTTCCCGCGTAAGCCTGATACCAAATTGGTAATTACGAATCCTGAAATCCTTATCGGGTACTACAAGCGTGCCCCTGCTTTCGGAAGTATTATTAATATCATAAGCTTGATCCCTGTATTCACCAGGATTACTTTGACTTTGCCATTCATCAACGTCACCATCAAAATCAATATCCGTTCCAATGTTTATTTGTGTGATACGCGGCTTATTGTTTTCAATGTAGATGTCTTTCTGGTAATGGGTTGCGTTCCCGGCCGTATCCATTACGATATAATGCACTATATACGGACCATCCTTAAAATTTGTCGCTCCGGTGGTTGGGTTGGAAATAAGCATCCTTGCTTCCCATGTTTTGTCCGTAAGACCAATCCATTTTTCACCGTATGTTCCGTCATGGTCATAGTCTTTTTCAGGATCATTTTCCCCATAATCAATGACCATTGCCGCCGTAGATGTCCATGCTTTAATTGATTCATTATATGCAAGCTTTGGTATTACAAAACCTGTTTTCGCATTCGGTTCCGCAGGATTAGATAAAAGAGGCTTTGTAGTATCCATTACGGGATACTCCACAAAATCAAGAGTAGTAGCGTCAGTTCCGTCCGGCTTACGCATTTTTTGATTTCCTACTACCTTTCTGCCGGTCCAATCAGGAGCGCCTTTAGTATATGTTATTACAGCTTCCTCAAAGTAAACCAAAACTCTTTCAAGTCCCTGTAGCGAACCGGAACCGTCGCCCCAGTCCTTCGCCGTTCCTTGGACAAGGAAATATTTTTTGACGGCTATATTATCATAAGCCATTGTAGATGTTTCAATAGTTTCGATTATCGGATAGAAGTTGTCTATGCCGACCCTGAAACTGTTCGTTGCGGAAAAGTTCTGAGCCGTAGCGTCTTCCACAGAAATTTCTAAATTCATAACGCCTGTTTTTCCATAACCAATTCCTGAAACTATGGAATTAACGGCCGTTGAATCAACAGTCATCGTCAAAGTTGCCTCATATCGGTTTTCATTATTTATTGTGGGAGGAGTAATGAACCATACTCCACTATTATTTTGCAGAGCCGTATTACTGGTCATTAAAGTTACCTGACTGTCATTGTTAACTTTTGCTAAAACTTTATTAATACCTTCAAGGGCGCTGATTTTCATGGAAACGACAAATTTTCCCGATGAACTGATTCCTTCAACATAATCACGGCTATCCGTGTCTTTAATAATTTTAATATCTTCAATTCTGGGAACTTTTGAACTGAACTTGGCAGTCAGTTTTGTTACAGGCCCTACTATATGAGGTCTTGTATGGGTCGGTTCGTCGGTATCAATGGCGACAACTTCAAACGTTACGTCTACCGTTTCAGCGCCTCCATTAGGATTAAGTTTTCCATCCCCGTTTACGGTAGAAGTCCAGTTTACGGAAGTACCGTCGCCCACCAAGGCAAGTTTGAACCAGCCTGCTTCGTCACGGTTTCCCCCGCTAATCGGCGCGGGATAGCTGAGATCAGGATAGAACAATTCAGTTGGAGGGACGGTAGTCGGTATGTACCAGTAGGATGTCGATTCAGTATCGGATTTAAAATCCACATCTCCGTCTTTATGAATCCTCATAAGTACGGTGTGCATCCAGTAATTGTCTTCCGCAGTACCCGTTACGCGAACCGTACCGCCTACGGTGTCATTTCTTTTCGGATATATTATGCTCACCTGCGGTTCGTCCAAAAGCGGGTCAACGCAAAGTTTATAATGTACAATATGGAAATTTTCAGCGTTATCCACTATTTTTACGTATAAAGGCAAATAAAAACGTTCTCTGCCGTCAGTTTCGGAATTTGTGCCTGAATAACTGTCCAATTCACCTAATTCCTGAACTAAATCCGAATGACTGAATTTATAACCGATAGGATAATTAACGGTGTATGTCCATGCGTAAGACGAGCCGCTCCAGGGGGATACGGGCGTTGTCGTATTTAGCCTGGTGTCCGCCCAAATTTTTTCACCATTTAAAACGGCGTCGTTATCGTAATGATCATTCCAAAACGTTTGCGAATTAAAATCATCGCCAAGTTTGCCCACATGATAATAAATTCCCTTTATATTGGATTTATCACTGGGAGTTCCGCCGACAGATATGGTTGCGGTTACCCACTTTGGCGTCTCTGAAGGATAATAAATAGAGTAAGTTCCGCCAACTAATGATCCTGTTCGCGGATTTGTTAAAACTACAGGCCTGTCAATCACCACTTCCGGCGGCGTAATATCATAATTAAAATTCTGGTACGCGTAAGGACCGGACTTGTCTGAATCATCTTTTGCCTTAAGCCTGATTGCCATTGTTCCTTCCTGCGGATTATTCCATTTTTTTACATCATCAACGGTAACGGTAAGAATGTATCTATACGGACTGCCTTTGTCAGGAAGTTGAAATTCAGGTTTATACGGCCCCCCAATTATTCTTTCTTCCGCTTCATTGATGTTTGCTACAATATACGCTTCAATGGGATCAGTAGGATGCAGTCTGTTTTGACTGCTTACTAAAAAATCAACTACAAAATCCTTCGCGCCATTATAATATTGGGGACTGTCCGTTACCTGAATAATCGGTATATCCGAGGCAAGGTAGTTTATCTCTATGTATTTTTTTGAAGCCTTACTAGCCCCATGATCATCCCTGTTGGGATAATAATTATAATTTTCAAAAAGATCTTTGGTCACTATCCTTATCCGGTATTTCCCAACTTTAAGATTATTTTTCTGCTCATTATCTTTTGGCAGGCGCCACCCTCCGGGTGCTTCTGCATCTTGATGAAGTCTTAACATTGGCCATGAAAACTTTGTCGCGGTTATTATGTTTTCTTTTCCTTTTCTTTTATCGTTAGGAACGACAAGGGATCTCCATGTTCCGTAATATTCGTTTGTATCTTTTGGCAGTCCATCTTCGTCAATATCGTTAAATTCATCCGGGTCAGCCGGCCAAATCAAAATCTTTGGATATCCTTCCGCAATACCGTAATTATCGGTAGCCAAACCCAACAGTTCAAAACCCATATAAAGAGGGTCGGTATTTATCAGGTTGTTAAGAAAGGCGTCATCGTCAAACTGATTTTCCGATACGCCTGGCATATTTAATTTTATTTGCGGGAGGGAATTTTTTACAAAGTAGACAATATCAGTAGTAGTCGTCTTATTGCCGTCAACGTCAATTGCGGTTACACGCGTCTTAATTTGACCGTCCGCCATTCCCGTGGTGTCAAGATCAACATACCATTTTTTACTTGCAGGGTCCATAGTAGCCTGAATTTTTTTTGTTTTAGTTTCACCCGTAACGCTGTCTACATAGTCAACTTCCATGTAAACATCATCAATTCCAAATTCCTGTTCGATGTCCAGCCAGATTCTATTGGAATTTTCTTCATTATCTCCATTTCCCTGAAAGAAAGCGCCAGGCTTGTTTTCATTGCCCGAAGTCTTTATGACGGGCTTTTCCGTATTTACCTTCGTCCCCAGGCCAATTGGGTTATCACAAGTGGAAAATAGCAAAATTGACACAAAAAGTAATAAAAATACTCTAATAAAAGACTTCATAAACGTCCTCC
>Ga0268262_10004497_pt1 | contig 14386 bp, 5 predicted proteins | sample TergutNc150P3_FD_190354 | JGI IMG/M metagenome (GOLD analysis project Ga0268262, IMG submission 190354) | Nasutitermes corniger P3 segment gut microbial community from laboratory colony in Florida, USA - Nc150 P3 (SPAdes) (version 2) | ecosystem: Host-associated > Arthropoda: Insects > Digestive... | reverse complement strand
CTTGCGCATCCGTACCTAAAAATTGAAGATTCCACGTATAACCCGCAATATACGGGTCTGACGACGGCTCCCATGACAAATTAAAATTATTGGATAAAAGATAATCGTCGTCATCCACTTGAGGGTCAATGATTTTTACGCCGGGAGGCGGCGTGCTTTTTCTGTTGTAAGTTATCTTTGCGGGTTCTGACCAGTTACCGGCATAGTCATGGGAGCGGACGCTGAAATACCATTCACCGTCGTTTACCGCGTTATTTTCCATGTTTAAAATTGACGCGTTGCCGGTATTGTAAATCATTACCTGTTCGGGCGGTATGTCGTTTGGATCCTGGCTCCAACTCCAGGAAAATCCTAAAATACCGGATGTGTCTTGCGGAATATTCCATGTAACACGCGCTCTTTCGGAGCGGCTTACATTTGACGGAGTGAAGTTTACCGCAGCTATTCTTGGACTTGCGACTGAACGATCCGGTGCAAGAATGTAGATGCGTCCAATATCCCGCGCCGTAGTCTGCCAAAAAATATACGCGCCGTCTTTGCCTACCACGGGTCTTGCAAAAGACGCTTCTGTTGAAACATCTGATAACGTATAATTCTGCCAACCGAAATCCCCGCGTTGGGCCAGAACAATTCTGTTGTTTCCACTGTGATTGTCAAACCAGACTACGGTTGGGGCGTTATTGTAAATAAAACCGATTGGATTATTGCAGTAAGCTTCCGAAGTGTTTACCCTTTCAACGCGGCCCGTAATATTTACATTTGAATTAATTACCGCGCCGTATATCTGAGGCGTTCTGCCCGACTGCCGCCGTTCCCAAACCAAAAGTAAATTATCTCCGTATTTTGAAAGATGAGGACGCTGATTGTCAAAACTATCGGCGTTTGTTTGTCCCTGTACTACAGGATCATTAAATGTGGTAAAACGCCTTGCTTCCGTCCATGTTTTTCCCCCATCTTCGCTGGTTTTATAATACAGTTGGTATGTCGATATTGATTCTGTTCCAATGGCAAGCGATTGATAAATCACAATGTCTTTACGGCCTATGCTGTCATGCGCCGGAAGAAAATTTAGCGAAAGGGCGTTTTCCTGAGTAAAAAATTCAAATGGCGACCAGTTAATTCCATTGTCTGAGCGGGAATAGCAAATGGAAAGGGATTGCCCGCTTCCCCTTGTAATAAAAAGAAGATACCCTCCGTCGGCGCGAACATACAGGCGCGGGGCGACGGAATTTTCAGCGCCTAGGTTGACAATATATTTTGAAAAACTAAAGCCCCTGTTCTCTGAAATAAGTATCTCAGCTTGAGCGTTTCCCGAAGCTGCGGCGATTAGGATTCTTCCCTTGTTGTCAATTACCATGCTTATAATTGACGGTTCCGTGCCTAAATAGACATAGGGGCCGCCAACTATTCCCCTTTGTACCCAATCTCTCCCCGGTTCTTTAACGGCTAAAATAATATTTATAAAGCCGCCAGAAGTAACGCTTGCGTCACTGTTAGGTGTAACTTCCTGCCATGCCACTACGGAAAAATCATTTGAATTGACACTGACGGGAAATTTCCCCGGACGGGGCGAGAAAGTTTCCGCTTCTTCCCAGAAAAATTCCTGCGCCGAAAGGGTGAATACGGCGGGTATTGTGAAAAATATAAGTAACAATAATTTACAAAACCGCATCATAATACCGATTGTATCCTTCGCTGTAATTCTACCAGTTTGGTAATATTGCGATTTTTTGGGTTTTGCAAAAGACGCTCCACAAGCGAAAGCGCCACAAGGCTGTTGCCCAAATTTAATTCGCGTAACGCCCTTTGGTAATCAGCTTCGTCCTCGCTTGAAAGAACAATGCCTCCTGGAACGCTCATCCTGCTTAGCAGTCTGTCTCTTACCTGTGTTGCTTCAGTATTCTGCGGATTCAAAGTTATGGCTTCGTTCAACTGCGTAAGGGCAACTTCGTACTGCGCCGTCGCATTACTTTCAAAAATACGTCTTGCGGAAGCCGTCAGTTCCCTTGAACGCGCGATATTTGCGGGGTTTGGCGGCGGCGGACGGTATCCCATGTCTATTTCAGCCTGTGTTAGGATAGCGGTTAAATTCGGGTACCTTGGATTTATTTCCGCCAAGTTTTGAAGATCGGCAAACGATTCTATGGAACGCCGCTTTGTGCCCGCAATTGCGTTTCTCAGGCGTTGTTCAAATGACGCGTTAAAAGCCGCCGGGTCTAAAAATTGCTCTATCCTAAGATCAAGAATACCCGCTTCCTGATTAACGGGGAATATCAGCCTGACCTGCCTTGTCAACTGTCGCGCTTCGTCAAATTTTGCGACTCCCAAAGAGCGTTGACCCGCGTTTATATAACGCGCTCCTTCGTCAAAGTTTCTTTGCGCCTGATTTAAAAGCTGGCTCATTTCCGCATAAAGCGGCGCCGTCGGCGGGATTACGCGATCCGAGCTTGCAGACATCGCGGTGCGGATAATGCCAAACCAATAATTAATTTCTTCGTTGTCATCGGAGTTCGTTATGCGCCAGCGGTTTCTTGCCCTTGTTAAAATATCTTCCGCCTGTTGGAAATTACCGTTAAAGTAAACGGTACGCGCATTGTTCAATAAATTACGCACTTCCGCGATTATTGCCTCGTTTTCAGAAATGGCAATTTGCTGGCCAAGGTTTACCAGTTGCGTGTCACGCATTTGCCTTAGGGACGCCGATTCCTGTATTTCAAGTGAATCGCTGAATCTGTCGGAAGCCCTTTGAATCCTTTCGCGGGCAAGGTCATAATTTTGTCTTTGATAGGCGGCCTGCGCTTCCCTAGAGAGCCGTTCCCCCTCCTGCCTGAACGCCTCAGCCTGAGTTGATCTGCTGCGCGCGGTCCCCGCCAACGTAAGTCCTTGCGTACGGATACTTTCCAATTCATTTACCGCAGACTGATACTTTTGCCGTATACTTGTTATTTCCGCGTCACTTGAAACCGTTGACGGTTCGTTTTTAAACTGCCCTAAAACATTATTCCCGTTTTGTAAATCTACAGCTAACATGGAAAGCATGGTGTTAAGTTCCGTCAACGCTTCGGCGGGATACCGTAAAACCGTAACAACACCATTGGAACCCGTGTGGTTTTCACCATTAAGAAAATTATTGCCTCTTTCCAATTCTTTTTTTCTTGCCGTCAGGCCGTCCTGAAGACTGCTATACGCTATGCTGTAATACCTTTGCGCCGACAGGCGTTCTTCAATAAGTAATTGGGAATAAAAGGCATTTACGGCAGTCAGCGCGTTTGGGATGTATTGAATATTTTGATACGTATTTATTTCCGTATTTATTTGATTGGCGTTTGTTCTGATACCGTTAATTGTATTTTGCATTCCCGTGATTGCGTTTCTTGTCTGCTGTTCTATGTTTAACGCGGTAGTCGCGTTAATTGTCCCTTCACGCCAACGGGTAAATGATGAACGGTCAATATTTTGACGCAAACCGGTATTTGACGCCTGAAAAAGAATATTATTAGCTTCACCTAACGCTTTTATTTCAAGATACGCCGGAATGTCTTCGCGCAGAATATTGTTTCCGTAGAGCGTGATTGTTTGCGGTCTTGCTCCGTCAAAAAGCCGTCTGTGCTTGTCAAATAACAGTGGGGAAATATTTGTATAATCGGACATTCTGTCCAAAGAAGAAATGGCGGCGGCATAATTTCCACCGGTGAAAGCCGAAAGCGACGTAGAATTTGCCTTTTGAAGAAATTGCATAATTGCGGTATTGACAGGTTCAATTGAATATTTCCAGTAAACGTCAAAAGCGCCTAACATTCCTTCCTGTTTGTTTTCATCCGCCCGTCCGTTAATGCTTATTCTGATGAATGAAACATAGTTGCGGTCTACAATTTCCGGTTCTCTTGCCCTTATTACGTTAAGAATCCCGGCAAAGACCGCATCGGTCGCGTACAATTCCTGTTTTAGGGCGATAAACCTGTCCGCAGCGGAGGCAAGTCTGTTCGTTATTTCGCTGATTCCCACGGCGGTACCTGAGTTTATGGCGCGGATCAATTCTGCGGAAATTGCCCCCATCTGTGAGCTTGTCTGTTGAAAAGAAGCGAGTATCGAATTGATTCTTTCCGTTTGGGCATTGGCTTCATTCTCAATATTTGCCCCATAACCCGCGGAGAAAAATTCATCGCGCATAAAATCCATGCCTTCAGCGTAAACTTGAATGGCGGCCGCGCTTTCGCCCTTGTCCAATAATTCGCGACCTCTTTGCATAATACTTGCCAGCCTGTTTCTGCTTACGTTGAACTGCGCTATTTCCTGAGTTCTTGACACAAAGTTTTCAAGAATAGGGTTCTTATCGCTTTCCAGCGAATTAAGTTTGTTTGATAATTCAAGGATTTTTTCCGCGTTCTGAGGATCGTTTAAAATGGTATTTATCAATTCATTCGCGGATTGGTTAAAATCATCCTGCAATTGGTAAATTTTGCGCATACGCTTCTGCGCCAAATCCATCTTGTCCGGGTTTCGTCTTGCATAAGCGCTTAATATCGATATGGCTTCATCAAACTTTTTGTTTTTTATCAGGGTGTCCGCTTTAGTTAAATCGGCATCCTGTCCGCCGCCTCCAAAAAGCGGAGTTATGGCGGTAAACAATAAAAAAATTGAGAAAAGCTTAATAATAATCATTAAATGGACAGGTTTAGCCATGTCAATTATATACTATATTATATTATCGTATTTTTCCTTGTGATCCTTTGCAGTATACTATTTTTTTTGTTTTTTTCCGATTATAGTAAGTATACGCCATTAAAATGGCATATACTTACACGGAAGATGTGGAATGATTAAATTTAAAGTGACGGTTGTTTTTGCCGTTTTACAGCTTGTTTTTTCTCATTTACCAGTATGGGCTACTGATGGGCAGGATTTTTATGGCAATGTTACTGATTATTTAAACGGCATCTATGAAATTGACGATAATGCGGGGTTGACCGCTTTTCCTGTGTTGAATATTCCGATGGGGGGGCATTCCGAGGGTATGGCTGGGGCGTTTTCCTCGGTTTCGGACGATGTTTCTTTTCTTGAGTTTAATCCGGCGGGCTCGTCAATGTTGGAAAAATCTGAATTGGCGTTTTTTCACAATAACTGGATAGCCGATGTAAAAATTGAAGGGATAGCCTATGCCTCGCGTGTGAAAAATTTTGGGTTTGCCGCAGGGGCAAAATGGCTGTACACGCCTTTTACGGAGTACAATTTTTACGGCGAAAGGGTTTCCAACGGCTATTATTCTGAAGGCGTGGCCGTTTTAAACGCTTCTTATAATTTTTTCTCCAGTTATTATTTTTCAGGCTTATCTTTGGGAGTGAACATAAAGGGCGCTTTCCGTTCCATGCCCGACTATACCGATGATAATGACAATATAATTAAAGATTCGGGGTTATCTCAGTCTGCTGCAATGGTTATGGCGGATGTCGGCTTGCTTACAAGAATAAATATATTTAAAGGATACGCTTCAAGAGACAAGAACGCTTCCATAGCCGTCGTTATCCGCAACCTTGGACCTCCCGCTCTGGATGAACCGCTGCCAACAATATATAACATCGCGTTTTCATATAAACCCATCCGTCCCCTTACCTTTGCTTTTGATTTCTTGCTCCCGTTTAATTTGACTGACGTTTCTCTTTCTGAATCGCCTTACGGAGCATTAGGTGTTTCCGTCAATGTTACAAACTTTTTATCCATGCGCGCCGGCGTTATGGTAAAATCCGGAAGTAGCCGCATCACCGTAGGCAGCGCGATTAACATGAATAAAATTTCTTTTGACATAAACTATACCCTTGATTTGCTTACCCAATTACAGCCCCTTAACAGGATCAGCCTTGCGGTGCGTTTTGATTTAGGCGATGGAGGCCGCAAACTATTATCTGACAAAGTGGATGAATTGTATCTTTTAGGTCTTGACGCATATTCACAGGGAAAGCTTGACGATGCAAAGCTGTGTTGGGAAGAGGTGCTTAAACTTAATCCAAAGTACGAACCCGCACAAGAAAGCCTTGATATGCTTGTAACTCGTGAAAATCTAAAGCAGAAAATTGAGGATCTTTATAAGTTGGAATTTTAAGAAACATTGCAAATTTCGCTTGACAATTGTGGGTTTTTCAGATATATTAAACACATGATAAATGGGCAAAAAACGTTGAAAAATGCTTATATTTTCGAGTTTTTTAATACCGAAAGCGGTAATTTATCTAAGTAACAGCGCAGAAAAATACGAGATTTTTAATTTAACGGCAGTGATTTAATTAATATACGCCAAAATTTTATACTAAGAGGAGATTTATATGAAATTGACAAGGGAACGCATGATAGTAAAAGCGTTATTGGCATTATGCTTAGGTTTTATCCTGGCATCCTGTCCTTCGCCGAGTAGCGGTGAGATGACATTGACCGGAACGGTAAGCATAACCGGAACCGCTCAGGTGGGGCAAACCTTAACCGCAGATACTTTTGCACTTAATGGTAGTGGAAGCATCATTTACCGATGGTTAAGGGACGATGTAGTTATAAACAACGCAACCGGGAGTTCTTATACTCTGGTTGAAGCTGATCAAGGTGCGTTTATAAAAGTGGAAGTTAAACGGAACGGATACAATGGCGTTATTATCAGCAACCCCAAAGGTCCAGTCGCAGGGAAAAATGATTCGCCGTTAACAGGGACGGTAAGTATTGACGGAATCGCGCAGGTGGGGCAGACATTAACCGTCAATACGTCCGCGCTTAGCGGCGATGGGAGTTTGAGCTATCTGTGGTATCGGGATGATATCCAAATAAACGGTGCTGTCGAAAGTTCCTATACGCTTACCGAATCCGACAGGGGAAAATTTATAAAAGTTGAGGTTAGCCGGAACGGGTATGTAGGAACCATATTCAGTACGTCCAAAGGACCAATAACGGGAATTAATGAGACTCCGATAAATATTATCTACGCCAAAGAATACTGGGGTGAATGGATACGGATGGATACGGGAGCACTTTATTATTTTAACAATGATACTCTTACGATTAATGGGCAGAACAGCGTCCTTTCGCCGAGAGTGTTTACCATAGAATCGGAGCGGGTTATTACTGGCACTGATAATGGGATAAAATTTTGGCTTTATGCGTCACGCCCGGCAACCGCCAGCTTTTCAGGCAGAATAGTTGACATGAGACAGTCACCTAGCAGGGCGGCTTCCACGGGAAACATGAATCTCATTGTAAGAAACATAAAGAATGATGCTAACAGTAAGTCGGTCGAAACCGATAACGATGGAAAATTTCAAGTGCCGGGAAGCATCGCCGGCGACGAGTATCTGGCTACTTTCCCCGAAGCGCCTGAAATTCCGGCGATAAGAATAATCCCCGGTTATTCAGGCGATGACATTGGAACTGTCACCCTGATAGAGGGGGTAAACTTTAAAATATCCGTTCGGGCGGAAAACCCCCAGACTACCGACATAACCCAGCTCTACGCGGATTCTACCCCGTATAAAATAGTAATTGACATAGAAAATATAGGAACTGAAAATTGCACCGGAGCGAATTTCCAATTAGATTTCGGCGATTTGAATTTTTCACCTACAAGCTATGACCGGGTACTTGGAACTATCGTGCCGGGAGCGAAGAAAAGCCTTTCCTTTACGGTTAATTGCCCCAACTATATCGAAGAACCGGCTTATAAGGACAAGGTGATCGGCATCACCATCAGGGATGTCAGAAATAAGGTGTGGGAAGATTCAGTACAGCTTCAGTTCCACAAAGCGCCGGTAATCTTTAATTTCAAATCCGATAAACAAGTACAGGGAGTCGTCATTACTCCCAGACAAAAGGCGTATCACTTTGTAAGCAACGCGGCTTCAAAATATTCCGCTACGATTACTCTGCCATGGAGTGATGAACCATATCTTGTGGTATTCTCAGGAGCGGCGCTGGAAAACGAAACAAGATATTCAATGGGCCTCAATGTAACTCCTGACACAAACTTTATAGAATTCTGGGATACAAGCATGCATGAGCCGAATGATACCGAAGAAACGGCATACAAAATTGACACGCGGATTGAACCAAAGATAATGTCCTTTTTACATTTGAATGACATTGATTATTTCAAGGTCGATCTTGATCCAAACGCTTTGCCTGTTTATATAACGCTGGACACCACCGACGGCGATTATACAATTTCCGGAGATAGTAACGGCGACAGCGCGGCAAACCCCGGCGAGACTTTTAACCTGAACTTAAAGGTAAAGAACATCGGTATAAAGAACGCTTCCGGCGTTACCGCAAGTCTGACAAAGCACAATAACGCAAATAGCAATTATCTGACCCTTAATGATACCTATAAATCCCTGGGCACATTAACCGCTGGCGGGGTATCTGTAAACGCCGCCTTTTCAATGAGCATTTCTTCATTATGTCCCGCCGGAACGGACATTCCCCTGCAAGTGGAATTTACCAACAGTGAAGGCAACAAGTGGGTTACTAATTTTGATCTTCATATATATCCGCCCGGCCCCACAAACGTAAAAGCCGAAGCGTTGTCTGAAACAAGCATCCGCATTTCATGGAATCAGGCGGCGGGCGCGGCGGGGTACAAGGTATATGACGTGAATGTTTCTGAGATTGTCACAATAAACGGTATTTACAATACACAATACGAGCACACAGGTCTTAACGCCGGAACGGATTACGGCTATTATGTTACAGCCATTGCCGAAAATAAAGAAGAAAGCATAATATCTGAGGCGGTATTAGCCAGAACATGGGAACATCTTTTATTAAACAAACAGTATGGAGGCACGGTAAGCGCGAATGCTCCACATTATTACCGATTTAACGTAACAAACGGAGTGAGCTATTTATTTACTTCCAATGTATCCGCTTCTGTTAAATATGAAACCGGTAACGCAACATGGTTTAATCTAAGCAACGGTACTGTAAACCAGGTTCCGTATCAAACCGGCTGGGTAATTATTAAAATAGAGACTGTCGGGCCATATACCCTGAAGGTGCGGCACCCCGATGCGGCACTTAGCGCGTTCTCTACCGCGGGAATCAACGGAGTCATCAACGAGGCTGAAAAAACAATCACGGTTAATAATGTTCCTTTAAGCGCAAATATAACCAGTCTTACCCCAGTGGTTACAACCGCCCCCGAATGGACTTGCAAAACGACCGGCGCGATGAATTTTACCAATCCTGTGGAATACGCCTTTACAAAAGGTGACGCTATCCAAATTTACACCGTAACGATAAGACCAAACGGAGAAGGTGGAATTACAATAAATCCGCCCTCGATCAACGACATTAATATAGAAGGTTTTCCAACTTCGCCTTTTACTCTTTCCAGAAACGGTAACGGGGGCTACCATACGTCAATGAGCGTAACCCTGACCGGTTCGGATGCCTCTTCTATTGAGTGGTGGATTGGGGACGCGAATAAAACATCCTCCGCAACCAACGGCGGCAGAACTTTTACCGTACAGGCGCCTTCTTTGACAATCGGGGAACATACCCTGACGGTAATTATCTACAAAAACGGGATTCCGTATTCAAACAAGATTGATTTTACCGTAGTTCTGTAAGGGGCGGTGATGAAAAAATACATTTGCGCATTATTACCGGTTTTGATAGCGTTGTTCGGTTGTACCGATCCTGTTCAAGACGTATCAAAAACGGATTCAGGCGCAATCGCCCCAGGTATGGGGCGGGTGATTATCGGTCAAGTTGAACCTCAAGAGCGCACACTGCTGCCGCAAACTCCGGTATTTGTTTCGTACCTTCTGAGTTTTCAATATCAGGGCGAAGGCAATGCAAGTAAAAACAACCAAACTGTGGCGTCATTGCCCTGTACCGTGGATTTATCGCCCGGCCCCTGGCTTATTACCGTAACCGCCTATACGCGCATTGAAGGCGTACAGGGACTGGCAGACGGGAATTATCCTGCGGCAAGCGGCAGCGCCACGGTAACTGCCAGTTCAGGCGCCATAGTGCCGGCTACGGTGAATCTGCAAAGCGGAACTGAAATGGAAGGTCGGGGCGTTTTGGAATATCACATTGAACTGCCGGCGGAAAGAACCAGCGTAGCCGCTCTTCGTATTCTTAAAATTAATAAAAGCGAACTTACGTCAATAAACCTGCTGGAAGCCGCTTCCGGCAGTATCGTCATCGACGCGGGGTATTACCTGTTACAGGCACAGATCGCTACAGGAAGAACGCGTACCAAAACGGAATTGATTCATATTTACAGCGGGCACACCACCCGCGCCGCCGGAAGCGCATGGGATTTTAACGCCGAGGAAGGGGTATACTTTAGTATTACTGAACTATCCGATTTTCTTGCCTCCATGCCGGCTAATACCAAAACCACCCCCTATGCAGTCGCGTTAAATGTATCGAATCCTGGCGGTACTTCGGACGCTGTTGGAAGTCTTGGAAGGATGCTTAAAAACAATCCTACAAAATATGTCAACCTTAACCTCTCCGGCAGCACATTTATTAACATTGGGAATAACACTTTTGACGGTTGCACCAGCCTTGCAGGTGTTACAATACCCAACAGTGTTACCAGCATTGGGGATAAGGCTTTTTACGGCTGCACCGGCCTTGACGGTATAACCATACCGAACAGCGTTACCAGTATTGAGGAACTATCTTTTAGCGGTTGTATAAATCTTCGTAATATAGCAATAGGTTCTGATAAAATTTCTCTTTCCCGAAATAGGAATTGGGGAACGATATTCTCTGCTACCAATCTGGCAGTAACATTTCTTGACAACATTACCAACATTGGGAACTTTGCTTTTTACTATTGTACCAGACTTACCAGCGTAACCATAGGAAACAACGTTACCAGCATTGGGGGGGAAGCTTTTTCCTATTGCATCAACCTTACCGCAATAGATGTTGATGCCGCTAATACCACATATAGTTCCATAGACGGCGTATTGTACAACAAAGGTAAAACAACTTTAGTTAAATATCCGAACGGAAAAGCAGTTGATTTTACCATACCAAACAGCGTTACCAGCATTGGAGATTGGGCTTTTGACCTTTGTACTAGTCTTACCAGTATAACCATACCGGACAGCATTACCAGCATTGGGGATTGGGCTTTTAAAGCATGCGAAAGTCTTACCAGTGTAACCATACCGGACAGTGTTACCAGCATTGGAAACTACGCTTTTGGGGAATGCGTCGGCCTTACCAGCGTAACCATAGGAAACAATGTTACCAGTACTGGTGCTGTCGCTTTTAGCCATTGCTGGAGTCTTACTAGCGTAACCATAGGAAACAGCGTTACCAGTATTGGGAATAGAGCTTTTGAAGATTGCACCAGTCTTACCAGCATAATCATACCAAACGGAGTTACCAACATTGGTGAGTCTGCTTTTTCCGATTGTACTGGGCTTACCAGTGTAACTATACCGGACAGCGTTACCAGCATTGGATTTGACGCTTTTGGTAATTGCACCAGCCTTAACAGCGTTACTTTTCAAGGCGGCGCGATTAGCTCGTTCAGTAATTATGCATTCTACGGACTAGGCGACTTGCGGGATAAGTTTTTCGCAATAGATCAAATTAACGGAACGCCAGGAACCTATACGAGAGACAACGGTGGTAGCGTGTGGACTAAACAATGAGAAGTGTGAAATGAGAAACAGGGAAAAGAAATGATAAGGAGTTTGCAATGAAAAAACATATTTGCGTACTATTACCAATTTTAATAACATTATTCGGTTGTACCGATCCTGTTCATGACATATCAAAACTGAATTCAACCACAATCGACCCAGTCATGGGTCGGGTCATCATCGGTCAGGAAGAACCTCAAAGCCGCACGCTGTTACCCCAAACGCCGGTATTTGTTTCGTATCTTCTGACTTTTCAATATCAGGGCGAAGGCGAAGTAAGCAAAGACAACCAAACTACGACATCATTGCCCTGTACCGTAGATTTATTTCCCGGCTCCTGGCTTATTACCGTAACCGCCTATACGCGCATTGAAGGCGTACAGGGATTGGCAGACGGCATTTACCCTGTGGCAAACGGCAGTACCACAGTTACAGTCAGCCATGGCGTCAGCTTACCGGTTGCGGTGAACCTCCACAACGGGACGGATATAGCGGGAAAAGGCATATTTGAGTACAACATCAGTTTACCGCCGGAAAACCTTCTTGCAACCGCGACACTGCGGGTTCTGGGTATTGATAATAGCGAAGCTGCTTCAAAAAATTTGTTGGAAGCCGCTTCCGGCAAAATTATTCTTAACGCGGGGTATTATTTTTTACAAGTACAAGTTACAACCGGAAGGATGCGCTCCAGAACGGAATTGATTCACATTTACAGAGGGCATACCACCCGCGCCTCTGGAATCGCATGGAATTTCAACGCCGAGGAAGGGGTATACTTTAGCGTTACGGAACTTTCCGAATATCTTGCTTCCGTACCGGCTAATACCATAGCCACCCCCTATGCCGTCGCGTTAAATGTGTCTAATCTGGGCGGTACTTCTGACGCTGCCGAAAGCGTTGGAAAGGTACTTAAAAACAATTCTGCAAAATATATTAACCTTAACCTTTCCGGCAGTACCTTTACTAACGTTGGGAATAGCGCTTTTAACGGCTGCACAAGCCTTGCCAGCATAACCATACCCGACAGCGTAACCGGCATTGGGAATGACGCTTTTAGCGGCTGTACCAGTCTTCCCGGCATAACCATACCAAACAATGTTATCAGCATTGGAGACAGCGCTTTTAACGGCTGTACAAGTCTTACCGGAGTAACCATACCGGATAGCGTTACCAGTATTAGTAACGTTGCTTTTAGCGGCTGTACCAGTCTTACCAGCGTCACTTTTCAAGGCGCGATAAATTCGAGCGGGTTCGACAATAACGCATTCTCTGCGCTCGGCGACCTGCGGGACAAGTATCTTATTGAAGGGATAGGAACATATACAAGAAACAATAATGGCAGCGTCTGGAATTTTATCGCCAGAGACGGGGTGTACTTTAGCATTGCAGACCTATCCAATTTTCTTTCCTCGATGCCGGTTAATACCATAGACACCCCTTATGACGTAACATTAAACGTGTCCAATGCCGGAAGCGTTGGAGGGGCGCTTAAAAGCAATTCTGCAAAATATATAAGTCTTCACCTTTCCGGCAGCGCCTTTTATTCATGGGGCACTGATGCTATCATTAGGTATAATAATTTTAAAGATTGCACCAGCCTTGTCAGCATAACCTTACCAAACAGCGTTAACATAATTGAGCCATATTCTTTTTCCGGCTGTAACAGCCTTACCAGTATAACAATACCAGACAGCATTACTGACATTGGGTATTATGCTTTTTCCGGCTGCACCAGCCTTAACAGCATAACAATACCGAATGGTGTTACCGAAATATTGAATAACACTTTTGAATATTGCTACAGTCTTACCAGCGTAACCATACCTGACAGCGTTACCAGCATTGGGGATGATGCTTTTCACGAATGCACCAGCCTTGCCAGCGTAACCATACCGGATAGCGTTACCAAAATTGGGCAACAGGCTTTTGCCTACTGTAGTAGCCTAACCAGTGTAACCATAGGGAACAACGTTACCAGCATTGAGTATGGTGTTTTTTACGGCTGCACCAGCCTTACCGGTTTAACCATACCGGATAGCGTTACCAGCATTGGGGATTGTGCTTTTTACGAATGCGCCAGCCTTGCCAGCGTAACCATACCGGACAGCGTTACCAGCATTGGGGTTGATGTTTTTGGCAGTTGTCTTACCAGCGTAACCTTTCAAGGCGCGATTAGTTCAAGCGGTTTTGATAATGATGCGTTCTTAGGACTTGGCGACTTGCGGGACAAATATTTTGCAATAGACCCAATTAACGGAACGCCGGGAACGTATACGAGACCAAACACCGGCTATGGAGGAACATGGACAAAACAACCGTAAGAAAGTGGAAAGTGAGAAGTGAGAAGGGGGAAGTGAAGAATAGTGAAAAAAGCAAGTTTAAGGAGTTTGCGATGAAAAAATATATTTGCGTATTATTGCCGGTTTTAATAGCGTTGGTCGGTTGTAACGATCCTGTTCATGACATATCAAAAACGGATTCAGGCGCAATCGCCCCAGGCATGGGTCGGGTCATTATCGGTCAAGTTGAACCTCAAGAGCGCACGCTGCTGCCGCAGACTCCGGTATTTGTTTCGTACCTTTTGAGTTTTCAATATCAGGGCGAAGGCGGAGCGAACAAAGACAACCAGACCGTGGCGTCATTGCCCTGCACCGTGGATTTATTTCCCGGCCCGTGGCAAATTACCGTAACCGCCTATACGCGCATTGAAGGCATACAGGGGATGGCGGACGGCATTT
>Ga0268262_10004495_pt1 | contig 14388 bp, 12 predicted proteins | sample TergutNc150P3_FD_190354 | JGI IMG/M metagenome (GOLD analysis project Ga0268262, IMG submission 190354) | Nasutitermes corniger P3 segment gut microbial community from laboratory colony in Florida, USA - Nc150 P3 (SPAdes) (version 2) | ecosystem: Host-associated > Arthropoda: Insects >... | reverse complement strand
GCTGTTTTGCCCGGTTCTTTTTTAAGCGGCTTGTTGTCCCGGTTTATTTTCTGGGATTCCGGTCATTTGTTTGTAGGAGATCCGGAAGGCAATACTATTTCCAATTACCGCGAAGATTGGGTGCAAAACAGAATAAACTTTATTGAATTGGCGAAGGCTGATAAGAATTATGAAAGCGTAGCCCAAGTGATAAGACGAGGGACTAGCGGAGAGCGCGGCATCGTCAAATTTACTATGGATGGTACGCGCCGTATGTGCGCCTTCCGTCCCGTTTCAAGCCGGGATGAAGGCTGGTTTTTAGGTGTAGTCGCTCCGTTAAAGGAAAGCGCACTGAACGATATTCCCGGCAGTTTATTTCTTATGGGTTTAATTACATTCCTGCTTAGTATACCCGCCGCCATCGCGGCTTCCGTTATTTTAAGGCGTCCGTACGAAGAAATTGATCATCTGCGCGAAGCGGCGGAAGCGATGTCTTCCTCTAAAACAAAATTCCTCGCAAGTATGAGCCACGAAATACGCACGCCGATGAACAGCGTTCTTGGTTTCTCGGAACTGGCGCTTGATAGCGAAACAACTCCCAAAGTAAGGGAATATTTAAATAAAATAAAAACCAACGCCGAATGGCTTTTGCATATTATTAACGATATACTCGATATTTCCAAAGTGGAATCCGGCAAAATGGAGCTTGAAAAAATCCCCTTTGATATGCATGAACTTTTTTCAAGCTGCCGTACGCTTATTATGCCAAGCGCCATTGAAAAGAGCATTTTATTGCATTTCTATGTCGAGCCGAGTCTGGGGAAAAGACCTATGGGCGACCCTGTAAGACTGCGGCAGGTGCTTGTAAATCTTCTGTCTAACGCCGTCAAATTTACAAATACGGGCATGGTAAAACTTAACGCCGTGTTAAAAGCTAAAACCGATAAAACCATAACAATGTTTTTTGAAGTAAAAGATTCAGGCATTGGAATGACCCCCGACCAAATAAACAAAATATTTGATCCTTTTACGCAAGCCGAAAAAGACACAACCCGTAAATACGGCGGTACGGGGCTTGGACTGTCCATTACCAAGAATATTGTGGAAATGATGGGCGGAAAACTTACGGTAGAAAGCACTCCGGGCATAGGCAGTAAATTCAGTTTTGAATTGACCTTTGATACCATAGACGTCAGCGTTGAGCATTTGTTTGACGACAGAGTGGTTATGAAAGAGCTTGATAAACCGGCGTTTGAAGGCGAAGTCTTATTATGCGAAGACAATTCCATGAACCAGCAGGTTGTTTACGAGCACTTGGCAAGAGTCGGACTTAAGACAGTTATCGCTGATAACGGTAAAATAGGTTATGAGATGGTAAAGAGCAGGCTGGATAACCGCGAAAAGCAATTCGACCTGATTTTTATGGATATGCACATGCCTGTTATGGACGGACTTGAAGCCTCCACAAAAATTAAGGAATTAAATATAAATATCCCCATAGTGGCGATGACCGCGAATATTATGTTTAACGACAGGGAAATTTACAAAAAAAGCGGCATGATTGAATGCGTAGGAAAACCTTTTACCTCGCAGGAATTATGGCGTTGTCTTATGAAATACTTTACGCCCATATCGTCGGGGATTGATAAAAACGTCAATTTGGAAGCCAATGTGGAATTTCAAAAGAAATTTCACGGGCTTTTTGTTAAAAATAACAAGGATAAGTATCAGGAACTTCTCGACGCATTGGATTTAGGCGATATTGTGCTTGCCCACAGGCTGGTACATTCGTTAAAAAGCGACGCCGGGCAAATTGGCAAAATAATCCTTCAAAAAGCCGCCGCCGATGTTGAGCAGAACCTTAAAGACGGTAAAAAACTGGTAACGGCGGAACAGCTGAATATCCTAAAAATGGAACTGGATCTGGTTATAAACGAATTTTCTACTCTTAGTTAATCCGCCCTTAACAGTCTTAAAAAGCCCCACAACTCTATAAACCCGCGATTTTTAATGCCGATAATTAAACGTAAGCGGAGGTTTGTGTGATTAGAGGATGGTATACAGGCGCAAGCGGGATGAGGGCGCAGCAATGGCGGCTTGACGCGGTAGGTAACAATCTGGCAAACGTAAGTACAAACGGTTATAAAAAGGATGTTGTGTCTTTTAAGGCGTTTCCCGAATTGCTTTTAAGGCGGATGGACGACGACGGCGTTTATAAGCACCCCTTCGGCTCCGCTGATGCCGCTCCCATCGTGGGAAAACTCGGCACAGGCGTCGAATTAAACGAATTATTTACCAATTTTACTCAGGGAGCGCCTTTGGAAACCCAGAGCGACTTTGATATGATGCTCGAAGGCAAGGGATTCTTTGCCGTTGCGACACCTTACGGTGAAAGATACACAAGAAACGGCTCTTTTATTCTTGGCAAAGAAGGCTACCTTGTTACAAAAGACGGTTTTCCCGTCATGGGAGAAAACGGTCCCATCAGAGTAAAAGCGAATAACTTTAAAGTTGATTTTGAAGGCAGGATATGGATCAATGCGGCTTATCCCGACGATCCGGATGTTATGGTTGGAAGAGAAAGCAATCAATGGGAAGAACAAGTTTTGCTGGATACCCTAAAAATAGTTGACTTCGAATTGGATCGCTATCTGGAAAAACAGGGAACCAGTCTTTACCGCGAAAGCGATACTTCCGGTCCTGCGAGACTTATGGATGTGGTAACGCGCCCAAAAGTTCAACAGGGATTTTTAGAGGCTTCAAATGTTGATCCTGTGGTTGAGATGGTTCAGATGATCGAAGTAAACCGCTCTTATGAAGCGAATCAGAAAGTCATCCAGTCGGAAGATACCATGCTGGGTACATTGATAAATCAAGCGGCGAAATTTGGCTGATAAGAAATAAATAATTAAGAGAGGATAAAATGGTTAGAAGTTTATGGACAGGAGCGTCCGGCATGATCGGACAGCAGGCGAATATCGACGCAATTTCAAACAATCTCGCGAACGTGAATACCCACGGTTATAAAAAGCAGCGCGCGGATTTTGAAGACCTTATTTATCAAACGGTAAAAACAGCCGGAACTCCGGCTACCGAAGACACGGTAGTCCCCGTCGGCATTCAAATGGGTCACGGCGTTAAACTGGCGGATACTCAAAGGATTTTTGATCAAGGAGCGCCGCAAAGTACCGGCGTTGCTACCGACATGGCGATTATGGGCGAAGGTTTTTTTAAGATACAGACTTATGACGGCACTATGGCGTATAGCCGTAACGGAAACTTTAAAGTTGACTCGGACGGGCGCATGGTAACAAGCAACGGTTATTGGCTTATTCCCGATATAATTATGCCGGAACTTTTTCTGCCGGATAGTATCAATGTCACCCAAGACGGCAGGGTAAGCGTAAAAGTTCCGCGCGACGGCGAACTTGCGGAAGTTGACGTAGGCAGAATCGAATTGTACCGCTTCCCAAATCCTGTGGGTCTTACGGCGATTGGTGAAAACTTGTTCAGAGTCAGCCAGGCTTCAGGCGAGGCTATTCCCGGCATACCCGGCTATGAGGGCATGGGCAAAATTATGCATAAGTTTTTGGAGATGTCAAATGTCAATGTAGCGATAGAAATGGTCAATCTGATTGTCGCCCAGCGCGCCTATGAATTTAATTCAAAAACAATTCAAACAAGCGACAATATGCTTGGAACCGCAACCACATTAAAAAGGTAGGGTAGTATAGATGGAAATAGCTGGATTTGATTTACAGAGCGCAAACTCAATTTATGCGGATAATTTTCGCTTGCCGTCAAGTCCGGCTGTCCACAGTCCCGATAAATTTGCGGATGCGCTGAAAAAAGCTTCCGCTAACAACACCGTTGCCGAAAAACGCGCAGGCGCAGAGCCTATCGACAAAGAAGACAAGCTCTACCAGTTGTGCCTTGAGCTTGAAACTTTTCTGGTAAAAAACCTATTAACCAGCATGAGAAATACAGTGCAAAAATCGGGACTTGTAGACGACAGTTTTGCGGGTAAAATGTACGAAGATATGCTCTACGATGAATACGCAAAAGATTACACTAAAAGCGCCAATTTCGGACTTGCCGAACAAGCCTACAGGCAGTTAAAAAGCAGAAGCGTTTAGAATAGACAGTTGTAAAGCCGAATTTTCTTGAAACTTGCAATTTATATTATTATATTTATAATAAAGCCTGAATTTGATATGTTCGGGATAGGTGTTTTATACCGTAATATGAAGGAGTTTTTTATGATGGATCCGGTTAAAGGAAAAATAACATTAAAAGACGGATCGGTATACGAAGGCGATCTGCTTAAAGGCATACCCCACGGCAAAGGAAAACTGACCTATAGAGACGGTTCAGTGTATGAAGGCGATCTGTTTAACGGCAAATTTCACGGCAAAGGAAAATTAACGTACATATACGGCAGTGTGTACGAAGGTGATTGGGCTGACGGCGAAATGAACGGCATAGGGAAAATGACCTATCCCGACGGCAAAGTCGATGAAGGAAGATTTGGAAACAGCGAATTTGTAGGGTAGTAATAAATTTCTTAGTGCGGGCGCTGAGCCTGTCGAAGCGTCCGCAGGGAGCGTCCTTTTTCTTTTTGCAATCTACTGGTTATACCTTCAAATTTTTACTATAATTTAACTATGTTCAGAAAATCCCTGTTAATTTCTGTTTTGCTGATACTTTTTCCGATATTTGCAATTTACGCGCAGGACGAAAACCCGGCTGAAGATGTAACAGGAACAAAAAAAGAAAAAGTTGATACCGCGTCATTGAACGTTAGACCTGATTTTTGGTTCGGTATCGGCGTAGAGACCGCATTTTACAGCGCGTCAGGGCTTGCTTACGGCGGCAGTTTTGCGCTAGGGTACGGTTCGGGCTCTTCAATAGGACTTAAAGCGTCTTTTTTTTCCGACGGGACAGAATTAAAAATTATGGAAGTGGATTTACTGCTTAGGTTTTATACGTCCGGAAGAAACGCGAAAGAGGGACATTTTATACAGCTTATCGGAGGCGCGTCTTTAATAAACAGTTCGGAAGATTTTTTAGGCTTTTTTGAATTTCCCTCAAAGATAGGCGTATTAAACGCCGGATTCGGCACCGGCTGGCGTTTTCTCTTTAATAACATTCTTTTTGTAGAACCGTCTGTCAGATTTGGGTACCCCTATTTTGCCGGGCTGGGCGTTTCCGCAGGGGTCAGATTTTAAAAATCCCGTTAAATTCCGGTAAAATCCGCTATTTTACGCATAAAAATCGCACGATAATATAATATGAGCCCAATTTATAAAAGGCGCGCTCTGGATAAAATAAAATTCCCCATTAGCGCCAAGTTAATTATCATTATTTCTTTAATCGTAGTAGTTTCTCTTGGTTCTATTACCGCGCTGGTTTCATTGCTGGTACGGGAAGATCTGGAAATGTCCGCAAAAGAAAATAACTTCGAGGTGAACCGCCGCTCCGCGATAGAAGCGGAAACTTTGCTGGAAAATACACGATCTAAGTCAATGATGCTGATTCAATCTATTAACGCGTTGGGTTCGAAAAAAGCCGCTGTAGAAAAAATAACGGATACTTTCTGGGAAGAAAATCCTCAGATTGCGGCGATTTTTTTTGTTGTTTCTGGTAGAGAACCTCAATTTTTTCCTAACGGGCAATTTTTTACTTATAGGCAATTTTTTACTTCGCGCCAAATTGATGAGAAGCAAATTAAATCTTTTTTTGTTCAAAGCTCCGCACTAAGTCGGGCTGCCCAACGCGAGACTGTTCTTCACAACGCGGCTCCTGATTTTTCAAGAGCGGTTTTAGGTTTGTTTTTCCCTTTGCAGGGAAGAGGAGAAGTGGGAGCGGTTCTTTTTTCGTGCGAAGATTTAAATGACAGTTATGGTTACGGTGTAAATAAATCCTATATGATTAACACCGACGGCGAAATTCTTTCTCACGCCGATCCTACCGTTATTAAAGAAAATAAAAGTGTTAACGAAAAAAATTATATTCGCCGTATTCTTGATAGTCCAGATAGGAGCAAACAACAGCTTATAGAACCCGACTTCGACGATACTCTGTATACAATCAGTAATGTAAATATAGAAACAGACTTCGACGATATGCTGTATACAATCAGTAATGTAAATCTTGGATTTTTAGCGCCCGTCTGGGAAAAAACAAAAACTACAGTAAAATTTGCTTTTGATGAATCGGTAAAATTTTTAATACACTTTGGTTTATTAAACGAAAAAGAAAAAGAAAAGAAAACGCGTAAGTTTGTGGCGGCGTATACCAAATTAAACATAGCAAACGCGGTTGTAATAACAAGCATTGAGAATAAAAAAATATTTGAAGGTATTGTCGCTACCACAAGGCGGAATATATATCTTACAATATCCGTTTTAAGCATATCAATTATTTTTATTTGGTTTTTCTCTAAAACAATTTCCAATCCCATTAAATCATTGGCATCCGCCGCAAGACAGATCGAGTACGGAAGATTTGATATTAAATTATATTCAAAAACTAACGACGAACTCGGCGTATTAACAAAAAGCTTCGGAAAAATGAGTTCGGCGTTAAATATTTTCGGAAAATTTACAAATAAGGATATCGCCGTAAAAGCTATGCGCGGCGAAATTAAACCCGGCGGCTTGCCGAAACACGGTACGATCTTCTTTTCTGATATCCGCGAATTCACGGCGAAGTCGGAGAACTTTACAAAATTCTTCGGAGCGGAAGCCTCCGATAAAATCGTTTTCTGGCTCAATCAATATTTTACGCAGATGGTTGACTGCGTGGAAAAAACAAACGGATGCGTGGATAAATTTATCGGCGATGCCGTAATGGCTCACTGGGGAACAGCGTCCTCGGCAGGCAGTCCGCGCAAGGACGCTTTTAACTGCGTTAAAGCGGCGCTTATGATGCGTAAGGCTCTTTATTTTATGAATTGCCAACGCAGGATAGGTGACCCGGCTAACCCGTCAATCCGTATTGGGTGCGGAATAAACTCAGGCGTTGTAACGGCAGGACAGCTTGGCAGTGATCTGCGAATGGAATATACAGTCATAGGCGATCCTGTAAATCTGGCGTCGCGCATTGAAGCTCTTACAAAACCGCTCGGCGCGGATATTCTTATTTCCGAAGATACATGGAAACTTGTCGGAGATAGATTTATCACGGCGGAAATGCCGCCCGTATCCGTTAAAGGAAAAGCGAAGCCCGTGCGGATTTTCGCCGTTGTTAATTTTGCCGGAGAAAACAAAGGACCTCAGTCGTTAAATGAAGTCCGCTCCCTTTTGGGAATTGATCTGCCCGATCTTACAAAAGTGGACGTTAACGCTGACGAAAAGAAATATAAAATTGGCGAGGCTCCAAAATAAGAAATGGACAACAAAGCGCGTTATAAAAAAAGAAGCGGTTTCCGTTTTCTTGATTTATTTATAATTGTTTTTTTTCTCTTTATTGCCGCTGTAAGTATTTGTTTATTCACGCTGGACTTGTTAAATACATCCAGACTGCAAGGTGTTAAGCCCGCCGGAACCGTTATAATTAAAAAAAATACAGTCCAAAGAAAGCTTGGCGATCGCGTTGTATGGGACAGATTAAATACTGAATCCCCGGTATATGTGGGCGATTTAATTAACGTTGCGGAAATTTCTTCCGCGACTCTCAATATAAAAGACAACATTATAAATTTAGACGAAAACACTCTTATCCGTATTGAGCTTTCTCCCGACGGCGACGGTTTCCAAATCAAAATGGCTTCGGGAACCGTAGACCTTTTTTCCGAAAATGGAACGGAAAAAGTTTCTATTAAGTTAAAGGGAAGGGAAAAACCGGAAGAACCGGAGACTGTTTTACACGTTACTATGACTGGAGAAGGAGAGCCGACTGTAATAGGGTACGAAAGCATCCAAGAATTTGTCGAGAAAGTGCCTTTGCGTAAAATAGCGGATCCCCCCCGTCTCTTAAGTCCCGCCGCAAACAGTGTTTTTCATTACAGTGACGAACTTCCATCCTTAAATTTCCAATGGACAAGCATTGATGAAGCGTCCTCCTATATTTTGCAGGTCAGCTCTTCCCCGGATTTTTCTAATCCACGTGATATAAAGACCTCCGCTATTTCCGCCTCTGTAAACAATTTGGGGCAGGGATTATGGTATTGGCGCGTAATGCTTGATCTTCCGCCGCCCTATAACGCCAGCCCTGTTTTTTCCAAAGTGTCTTTTTTCCGCACAGAACAACGCGGACCGGAAAGAGCCGCGCCTGTTCAAAACAGCAGTATTGCGGATCGGCTTGCCGCAGAAGCGCCGCCGCTAGAACCGCCGCCCGAAGTACCGAGAGAAATCCTTTTGGAAAATTCTTTTCCGTCAACGCCGACACCCTCTGTTCAGGAGCCGTTGTCCGTTGTTCAGGAACCGGCGTCCGCTGTTCAAGCGCCGCCTGAGCCTGTTAAACCGCCGCCCGAAAAAACTCCGCCGCCGCCCGTATTGTTTGACGCTCCGCAAGTTATTCAGCCTGCGCGCGGAACGGTCTATGGTTTCGAGCGGCTCCAGTCTCAAAGAACGATCAATTTCAGATGGTCGCCGGTACGGGGAGCGAACGCATATATTTTCACTCTTTATGAACAGACCGGAAACAGAAAGCGGCAAATTCTTCGTTCGACGATAAACAGAGGCACGCGCTATACAATGGATAATCTGCGTCTGCTGGAAAGAGGAACTTTTGTCTGGCAGGTAGAAGCGGTAAGAATGGGACGCGGAAATGTTATCGAACAGCACGGCAGAACAACGGATAATATTTTCAGGGTAACTTTCCCTCTGCCGGGACCAGTTGAAATTGAAGATACCGGGATTTTATATGGCAATTAACAATAAAAAGTATTTATTACTTGCGTTAATTTTATTTGTTTTTACCTCTTTTCTTCCGGCTCAGGAGGCTGGTTATTTCATTGAAGAAAAAGACGACGAAGTTAAATATATTCAGCGGTTTGTATGGAAAGGCGGCGAGAACGCCCTGCATTATGAAGTTATTTTTGAAAGAGAAATAAACGGAAAATACAGCCGCTATTTAAGAGAAATTACAAAAACGCAATTTATCGAAGTCTCTCTGCCGCCGGGAAATTATCGTTTTCGCGTAATACCGTACGATATTTTGGGAAGACCGACAGAAGGATCAAAGTGGGCTAATGTAACGGTTCTGCCTGTTCCTAAGCCGGAAGAATATGAAAAACCGAAACCCGAAACGGCGTTAAAGCCGGAACCGGAACGTGAAATCGAAGAAAAGGAAGTGAAGCTGGAAAAGGAAAAAACCGTATTGTTCAACCTAGGTACGGCGATTGGAATTGGAGGACGGTTATCTCTTTACGGAGCTCCGTATTTAGGCGAAGTCGGCGATAGTTACATAGGACTGCATACAAGTGTTGTATTTAAAGTTCCGTCGAATATTTATATCGGACCTGAATTAACAGTCGATGCAAACAGGTGGGGCAATATAGAAAACTGGAGATTGTTTTTTTATACATTTGGTTTAAATATTCTTGCAGAAAAATGGTCGCCGAATAAAATATTCGGCGTTGGTTTTAAATTCGGCTTATTATATCCTACTATTGATATTCAGAGAAATTGGCGCGAAGCGTCTAAAGAACAAAATGATGTTTTTCATGGCGATGAAATGAACGTTTACGCGGCGGAAGAAACTATTTACGCGGACAGACTCATCCCAAACATCGGCGCTTCTGTTTTTTGGCTCATTAAAAAACATTTTTTACTTGAACTGGGTTTTAATTATATGCATGTATTCCCCATAGGCGGCAGTATAATAATCAGCAATTATCCTCCAAGCGGTTTTTTATCTCCCATGCTTGGAATCAGTTATCAATTTTAAATAGTTATCCCGGAAATAATATAAATTGAAATATTATACAGGGTATGCGCTATTGCAATACCGTGAAGCGAATTGTACCGCAAAAACATAAAACCAAGAATCGCGCCGGAAATTACCGCGTTTAAAAAACCCCAGGGTCCCTCGTAAATGTGGCAGATAGAAAATAAAACAACAGAAAGCGCCAAAGCGGATACGGCGTTCAGATTAAATTCTTCTCTTTTTGATAACAGATAAAAACGGAAGTAGCTTTCTTCAAGGTAAGCGGATAAGAGGCATGTAAAAAACAGCAATACCCATTCCGCCGCGGAAGCCGGCAAATTCAGCGTTATGCTTTCGGATGGACTGATATATGAGCCTACTATCGTTACAAAAAACCCTGTAATTAACAGGCATGGAAATGTGATAATACAGGATAAAAGGTCTTTTTTCCCCGGTCTTGCAGCCCATAATTCTACTTTGGGCGTTTTAGTAATAAAGAGCCAAATAAGGATTAGAGCAGGGATGAAATACGCAAAAATATTTACAAGTTCCGCTGTTGCAGAAAAATTCGCCGCTTCAGCGCCGCCGCTCGCGAATAAAGCAAGCGATCCGTGCAAAAAGAGGAGAATATACAGTACAAGAGCTTCTATATATATACCCATAAGCTTATTTCTGTATTATAATAAATATATAGGGAATAATCTCATTTTTAAGGGGAAAAATTGTTACCGTTTCTGATTTTGTTATTATGTCTTCTCGCCGGTGTCCTTGTTGTGACAAATTTCAAAAAGGATAGATCCGGCGGCTGGCTTCAATTCTTCGCAAAAGGAAAGGAAGCCGGTTTTACAATGAAAGACATAGAACAGTTAAAACAGCTTGCCGCCAACTGCGAAATTAAAGACCCTTTAAATATTTTTAAGTCTAAAAAAGAGTTTGAAACAATTATCCGTTCTATGGTTAAAGCTTTGCATTTATCGGGAGAGTACAATGTTCCGGCGACCCAGTTATTCCTTTCAAGGCTTTTTGAGTATTACCACAAAATAGAAATGCAGTCTTCCGAAAACGCGGTAAAAATTAAAACTTCGCATCAAATCAGCGAAGGACAGCCGTTAAGAATTTTAGTGGCTGGAACCGGCGTTTATAAATCTGAAGTTGTAAAAAATTCAAGCAATTATCTTGCCATTGCGCGTCCTGCAAATACCAGTGTGCAGAACGCTATGGAATGGTACGGGCTAAAAATATCCGTTTATTTCTGGCGCGAAGACGACGCCGGATACGTCTTTGATTCCGAAGTAGTAGACGAGGTTTTTTCCAAAGGTATTTCCTCATTAAAAATAGAACATAACGACTCGCTTTTCAGAACGCAAAAAAGAAAATCCATGCGCGTTAAATTTAATAAACCTGCGTTTTTGTATCTTCTCAGTGAATCTGAAAATCCGCACAAACTTGAGAGATCGGCGGGATTAAGAATAATGCTGGAAGATATTTCCGATTCAGGGTGCGCCTTTAAAGTTTTGGGTCAGGTTACCGTAGGACTGCGTTTAAAAGTGCAATTTGGGCTGGATAAAATCCCCATCTGCGTACCGGGTACTGTGCGCTCAGTAGACTACTTCCGCGATACTAACACAACGATTGTACACATGGAAGCGGATAACCTTCCTATCGGAACCAAAAATTATATTTTATGCGAAGTTTTTAATTTGCTTCCCGAAGAAGATGACGACGAGCTTCCGTTCCGCGTGCTGGAAGATGAAGCCAATGCTATCAAGGGGCAACCGGCTCAAAAATCCGCTGAACAAACGGCGGAACACCCGATGGAGGCTGTCAATGCGTAAAAAATCAATATTAATTTTTTTGTTGATATTATCCGCTTCGATTGTTTACAGCGATCCGCAGGATGAAAAAATCGATATTTCCAATATTAACGACGCGGCTTCTCTCTGGCGGCTTTTTCTGGATAACCCCGATTCAAAAACAGGGTCTGATATTCTTATCAAACTCGGCGTTGTGGGAAAGGGAAACAGAGTGATCATTGATAATATCAATAATTATCTGATGGGGAAAAATTTGTTATTCCGCTCAGGAGAAAATGTCGATTATACGATAATATCCGTATGTATTTCCACGCTTATGGAATTGGGAGACAGCTCGTCTTATCCAGCTCTTTTTTCCGTTCTCTACGCCGGGTATCCTGAAGTAATTATTTCCGAGGCGCAAGGCGCGTTAGAGTTAATTTCCGGAAACTTACAGCAATTTCTTGTAAATATAATAGCGCAGAATCCGCCCGAAGAAAAATTCGCCGCTTTTACAATGGGAATGAACAGCGACAGGTTGACTGTATCTCAGCGCGGACAGCTTGCGGAACTTGCGCTTGAACAGGGACTAGCCTCCGCAGAAGATAATATCGATCTTCTCGCTATGCGCTATTCGTCGGTTTTACTGCTTACGCGGCTTAGATGGACGCGCGCCAACGCTCTTGCGATACGGCACTATTACCGCGTGCAATCCGATTATCTTTTGAATCCGGCGCAGAAGGAAAGATTTATCGATGCGATTACATGTCTCGGCGCGGTCGGAAATTCCGACGCGGCTCTCGTGCTTGGTTTACAGCTTGGACTTATAAATGCAAGAACGGAAAGCACGGGAACTTATGATCCGGAAATAACAATGGCGATTGTACAAGCTCTTGGAAAAATCGGCTATAATGCCGCCTTTGATCATTTATTAAATGTCAGTAATTTATCGTACCCCGAAGAGATTCAAGCCGCGGCAAGGGAGGCGGTTGCTCGCCTTAAATGGTAACTCAGTTTTTAAAACGTCTCCGTATTACTCCTGTCCTGTGCGCCGCTCTTGGAACGGCTGTCGGTTTTTATATTTTATTTCACTGTGCAAAACCAGTAACCGCCGCCGTTATACTGCTCTCCTTTGCGCTGTTCAATCTTTTAATGGTACTGTCTTCTCTTAACGCGCAATCGCGCGTGTTAAAATTGTACTCTATCTGCACAATCGCTTTAACCGCAGGGCTTGTTCTCGGCATTTGCGCGGCGGACGCAGGGCAGAATAAAGTCGCGTTCGGTCTTCCTGAAAATAAAATAACCGCCATTGAAGGCATGTTAACGGAAGACCCTCGCATTATTTCCGGCGGAAAAGCTATTGTCACTGTAACGCTTCGCAAATGCGCCGCCGGAAGTACATTACGCGCAAGCGGCAAGGGGGAGATTGCGGTTTTTATCTCTGCGGAAAATGTAGAGAGACTAAAACAATTCGGGCGTGGGACTGTAATTTTTGTTGAAGGCTCATTGCGTTCCAACGAGAAGGGGAACTGGTCTTTAAGCGCGAAGTCACTGCATGTTGTAAAACAGCCGCTGCCGGTAGAGCGTATGCGTACAAATATCAGATTAAATTTGATAAAACGCTTTGGCGGCAAACAGTGGGGCGGGCTTGCGCTTGCTCTGCTTCTGGGAATAAAAGACAATCTTGATACAGAGCTGGCTGTAATGTACAGAAACTCAGGACTGTCTTACATACTGGCTTTGTCGGGAATGCATCTTGCCATACTTGCCGCGCTTATTACATTCCTGTTAAAAAAACCGCTCGGCTTAAAAGCGTCCGCTGTCTGCGGCGCGGCTATCATTTTACTTTATTGTTTTTTGGTAGGTTCAATGCCCAGCCTTAACCGCGCCGCAATGATGTACCTTCTTGGAGTGTTAGCAGTACTTGGGGCTTTGCCTAAAAAGCCGCTGTCGATTTTATCGCTTTCATTTATTATCCAAATTATTGTAACCCCGTCGGCAGGAAACAGTATTTCTTTTGTTCTTTCGTATCTGGCGTTAGTAGGCATTTTAATAATCGGCAAAGATCTTTACTCTCTGTTTGCCGGAAAAGCCCCCGACTTTTTCTTACAGCCCCTTGCCATGTCCTGCGGCGCGTTTTTGGCGACAGCCGGAGTTTGCAATTCTGTATTCGGAGTCCTTGCCCCCGTCGGAATCATAACAGGACTTGTGATGGTTCCGCTTACAACCTTTTTTATGATCGGTTCGATAATCTGGCTCGTTTTGGATTTTCTTTCGCTCTCCGCCTTGCTGAACCTGCCGTTATCCGTCTTGTACAAATTAATGGAAGTAATCGCCTCCGTCTCCGGAAAAGTTCCCGGCATTTCCTATGGCGCGTTATCAATGATCATTCTCTCCCTTGCCCTCTCGCTGTTAATCGTCGCCCTTGAGTACAAGCGGCGTTTGTCCCTGTTAAAATTGGAACCGTTTTTATGACGCTCAATTATAACTCCGCGTCCGCCCTGCGCGCCTTTCTTGATCAGGAAGGTCTTGGAATGCAGAAAAAATTCGGGCAGAATTTTTTAATTAACCCCGAAACAAGGAAGGCGCTTGTGCAGGCTCTCGGCGCTCAAAGCGGCGATGATGTCTGGGAGATTGGTCCCGGTCTCGGCGCGATGACGGCTCTGCTTCTTGAAAAAGGGTTAAAAGTAAAAGCGTTTGAAATCGATCTTGGCTTTATCCGCGTACTAAAAAATATTTTTTC
>Ga0268262_10004494_pt1 | contig 14392 bp, 9 predicted proteins | sample TergutNc150P3_FD_190354 | JGI IMG/M metagenome (GOLD analysis project Ga0268262, IMG submission 190354) | Nasutitermes corniger P3 segment gut microbial community from laboratory colony in Florida, USA - Nc150 P3 (SPAdes) (version 2) | ecosystem: Host-associated > Arthropoda: Insects > Digestive... | reverse complement strand
TGTGCGGAAATTCGTGGGATTCTGCGGGGTGGGAAAATGTGCCAGAGGAGATCCGCAATGGCCAGCAGTCGGCCATCTTCATGTCCAACCACCAGAGCCTTTTGGACCCGCCGCTGCTCATGGGCGCGATCCCCGTGCCGGCGGTGTACATCGCAAAAAGGGAGCTGAAGCGGATGCCATTCGTCGGGTGGGCGGCTGCGGCGGCGGGAATGATATTCATTGACAGGGGCAACAGCGAGAGGGCGGCCATAAGCCTGGCAAGGGCCGCAGAGCAGGTCGCCCGCGGCAAAAACGTGGTGATATTCCCAGAGGGCACGCGGACAATGGATGGCCGCATCGGCAAGTTCAAAAAGGGCGGATTCGGCCTTGCCATCAGAGCGGGCGTGCCCATTGTCCCCTTGGTCACAATTGGGGGCTGGGACATACTTCCAAAGGGCGCACTGATGCCCCGGCGGGGAAAGATGAGCGTCTTGTTCGGCAGGGCGGTGCATCCCAAGGACTACCCATCAAGGGAGGCACTGATGATTGAAGTCGAAACCCAAATAAGGGACATGGCAGACCTGTACTGGGCGAGGGGCGAGAATTGAATCTGTTGCAGAACTTATCAATTTTGGGATGAGAGACTCCGATAGTCAAATTGACAATTGACAGTTGACAATTGACAATTGATATAGCTTGTTTTTTTGGGGAGACACAATGAAGGGCATCTTTTTTTCTTTTTTAGTACTAGCAGCTCCGCTTTTCGCACAGGAGTACATTCCGCCAAAGGAGCCAGGAGTAGCAGCCAAGCTGGAGCAGTGGAAGGACTGGAAGTTTGGCCTGATGGTGCATTGGGGTCCATATAGCCAATGGGGAGTTGTTGAATCTTGGTCGCTGTGCCCAGAGGACGAGGACTGGAGCCAGAGAAAGGGGCCATCAGCCGCCAACTATTTCGAGTACAAAAAGGCATACGAGGCCCTGCAAAACACATTCAATCCCGTCAAATTCGACCCTGCGCTTTGGGCCGTTGCGGCCAAGGCAGCCGGAATGAAGTACGTCGTATTTACAACGAAGCACCACGATGGCTTCTGCATGTTCGACACTGCCACGACCAAGTACAAAATCACAGACCCCGCCACGCCCTACAGCAAAAATGCAAATGCCAACATCGCCAAGGCGGTGTTCGACACGTTCAGGTCAAAGGGCTTTGGCATTGGGGCGTATTTCTCAAAGCCCGACTGGCATTCCGAAAATTATTGGTGGCCCTACTTCCCCCCGCTCAACAGGCGGGCCAATTACAACCTGGCTAAGTACCCAGAGCGCTGGAGCGCATTTGTCAACTACACTCACCAGCAGATAAAAGAACTGGCGACCAATTACGGGAAGATTGACATTCTTTGGCTGGATGGTGGCTGGACCCGCGCCCCAAGGGAAGACATAAACATAGCTGGGCTGGCGCAAATAGCCAGGGGCCAGCAGCCGGACATGCTGATAGTTGACAGGGAAGTTCACAACGCATTTGAGGACTACAGAACGCCCGAACAAAAAGTGCCAGAGTCCGCCCTGCCCTACCCGTGGGAAACCTGCATGACCATGGGGGATTCTTGGAGCTATGTGCCTGGCGACAAATACAAGAGCACTGCGGAGCTGATTCATCTATTGTGCAAAATAGTCAGCCGGGGCGGCAACTTCCTGCTCAACATAGGCCCAGGGCCAGACGGCGACTTTGACCCAATAGCATATTCGCGCCTAAAGGAGATCGGCCAGTGGATGAGCGTCAACGGCGAGGCCATACACGGCAGCCGCCACCTAGAGTTGGAGAAGAACACCGACTCGCAGCTACTCTTCACAAAGGGCAAGGCTGGGGCCGTCTATGCGATCCTTTTGCAAGACGAAAAAAATCCCGCGCTGCCCGACAAGATAACAGTCCCGCAAAAAATATTTGGCAAAAAGCCCTCCGCCAGCTTGCTGGGAACAAAGGGCCAGCTAAAGACCCAAGCGGCACCCAATGGCGACTTGGTGATCACCGTGCCAGAAAATGCCCGCAAGAACCCGCCTTGCAGCCATGCGTGGGTGTTCAAGCTGAATTGAACGTCGGTCAAATCGGAGCATCCTGCAAAATCCAGCGTCTCCCGCTGTAGTTAGAAATTGACAATTGACAATTGACAGTTGACAATGGTGGATGCGGCCTATGGCCGCGCCATTTGTTTGTTTGCGCCTTTATCGCGGCAGGAATGTTTCAGATAAAGAACCGCAAATAGCGAAAACAGCAGGGCATCAAGAAATATTTAGCACACTCTGGTTCAGGCAGATACATGGATTTTGAAAGTTTGGCGAGGTCGAAAAATGAGCTGGCCCCCCGCGTGGGGCAGCTTGTGGGGTACTTAGACCCAGAGCGCAAGGCCCTTGAATTGCAGCAGTTTGAGGAACTGGCGGCGCAGCCAGGCTTTTGGGATGACCCCGAAAGCGCAAAGCCCGTGCTGAAAAAGAGGGGTTTGCTCAGCGACGACATTGAAACGGCCAAGCGCCTCCAAAGCGGGCTGGAAGACCTAGAAACAGCTTTGGAGCTGTCCCGCGAAGATGCTGGGATGCTGCTTGAAGCAGAAGCTGTAGAAATGAAACTGCGCGAACACATAGAGGCGGCTGAACTCCGCATGATGCTGTCTGGAGAGCTAGACCAGAACAACGCAATCCTTTCTATAGCCCCTGGCGCCGGGGGCACTGAAAGCTGCGACTGGGCCGCCATGCTGCTGAGGATGTACCTGAGATTTTGCGAGTCCAAAGGCTGGAAAACTGAGATCATTGACTACCAAGACGGGGACGAAGCCGGCGTAAAAGGCGCGACGGTCATGGTGGCTGCGCCATACGCCTACGGCTATCTCAGGGCAGAGGCTGGCGTACACCGCCTAGTCAGAATCAGCCCATTCGACGCCGCCAAGAGAAGGCACACCAGCTTTGCAGCGGTGCATGTTTCGCCAGAGCTGGATGAAACAGTTGATGTTGACATTCCAGAAAAAGATTTGAGGATAGACGTCTTCCGCGCCAGCGGCGCGGGCGGCCAGCACGTCAACCGCACGGAATCTGCCGTGCGCTTCACACACCTGCCCACAGGCATAGTGGTGAGCTGCCAGAACGAGCGCAGCCAAATACAGAACCGCGCTACGGCTATGAAGGTGCTAAAGGCCAGGCTATATGAACTTGAACAGCGCAAACTACAGGAAAAGATCAATAGCGCTTCGGGCGACAAGGCCGACGTGGCCTGGGGCAGCCAGATCAGGAGCTACGTCTTGCAGCCCTATCAGATGGTAAAAGACCACCGCACACTGTTTGAGACCAGCCAGACCCAAAAAGTGCTGGACGGAGACATAGACGGCTTCATACGCACACAGTTGCTTTCCAAAACCATGAAAAGCTAGTTTCCCCTAGCCCCTTTTTTTTAGGCGCGGCTTCAAATCCGCTCACCGCCTATGGCGGCTCGCTACATCCAGCCGCGCCTCTTAGCGCGTTCGCGCTTTTAGAGTTATCTGCTAAATCGCCTTAGCATCTTCATGTTGCGGCGGTATGCGGTTCCGCGTGTGAAGTTGATGGCCACCTGCTTTGGGAATTTCTTGATAGAAGATACAATGCCTATGAAAGTCCGCACCACTGCGGCGGACTTAGGATCCTCTCTGGCTGCGTTGTCGTAATAGACCATGAGAGCGCTTCGCATGATTGACTTAGGAAGATTGAACAGCCCATAGGATTCCACGACGTCGTGGTTGATCCTTCTGGTACCGTCATCCTCGGTGACGATGAGGTCTTCTGGCCGAATTTCTTGTTGCATCAGATGCTCTCCGATTACATATTATATCATAGACGCGAAAGGCGGCAATTTGACAAAATCCGTCCCCTAGACGGGGGGATGCAATAAATACTCCAAACTTGGGTTTTTTTCTGCCGTCGTCCGCCTCTGCCAGTCATTTTCAAACAAAATGGCGGGGTTCCCCTCCAAGTCCTCTACCAGTTCGCCCCAATATTTGTTTTGTTCGGGCCACCCTCCAAGGAGCCAGCGGGCCATCTGAAAATTTCTGGGCTCTAGGACTATGGGGCATGAGTATTCGTCCAAAAGGCGGTGCTGTAGCACCTCAAACTGCAATTGGCCGACTGCGCCGAGTATGGGCAGGGGAGAACCCCCTTTTTGCCAGAACACTTGCACCACGCCCTCTTCCGCAATTTGCTGGATGCCTTTCAGGAAGCCCTTTCTGGCCCCTGGGTCGGCCAATCGCACGGATGCGAACTCCTCCGGCGAAAACCTTGGCACGGGGTGAAAGTCCACAGGCCCTTTGGCGCTCAGGACATCCCCCACCCGAAACATGCCTGGGTTGATGAGGCCCAAGATGTCGCCGGGAAACGCCTCATCCACTATTTCGCGCTGGCGGCCAAAAAACATGTGGGGGTAGTTGAGTTTGATGGTTTTCTTTTCTCTGGCGTGCAGCGCGTCCATGCCGCGCTGAAAGTGGCCCGAGACCACTCTGGCAAAGGCCACGCGGTCGCGGTGGGCCTTGTTCATGTTGGCCTGCACCTTAAAAACGAATGCGCTGAAACTGTCTTCGGGGCCGATTTCCCCCCCGCTTCTCAATGGGCGTGGGCCAGGCGCGGGGGCAAGCGCCAAAAACTCATCCAAAAATTCCGATACGCCAAAATTGTTTATGGCCGAGCCAAAAAACATGGGCGACTGCCGACCGGCCAAAAATTCGTTCTTGTCAAAGGCGGGCAGTACCGTGTCCATCAGGTCAATGTCGTCTTTTAGCCGCGACGCCTCATCGTTGGTGAGCAGCCCCCTGATCTCAGGATCGTCCACCCCCCCCTGCCCCAAAAGCCTTGCCATCTGGCCTGCCTTGGTCTTTTCAAAAACCTGTATTTGCCCTGTCGCCCTTATATAGACGCCCTTGAAGTAGGGCCCGCTGCCTATTGGCCAAGTCATGGGGACTGCCGAAAGGCCGAACAGCTCTTCCACTTCGTCAATCAATTCCACTGGCTCGCGCCCAGGGCGATCCAATTTATTGATGAACGTGAAAATGGGCAGCCCCCTATCTGACGCCACCCGAAACAGTTTCTTGGTCTGCTCTTCCACTCCCTTGGCGCAGTCCAGCAACATAACCGCGCTGTCCGCCGCGACGAGTGCCCTGTATGTGTCTTCGCTGAAATCTTGGTGCCCTGGCGTGTCCAGCAAATTGATTGCAAAACCTTTGTATTCAAACTGCATGGCAGCGGACGTAACGCTGATGCCACGCTCCTGCTCGATGCTCATCCAGTCGGACTGTGCCATCGCCCCACGCTCCCGGCCCTTGACCGAACCCGCCCTGTCAATGGCTCCGCCGTATAGCAGCAATTTTTCAGTCAAGGTGGTCTTGCCAGCGTCTGGGTGCGAAATGATCGCAAATGTTCTTCGCCGGGCTATTTCGGAAGCAAGTGTCATTCAAACCATTATAGCGCTTACCAAGTGCAGGGGTCAGGGTTCATACCAACTTGCAAAACTCTTTGCGTCCATCGAAGTCGCTAGGGGTCTGGGGAGTAGCGAGGGAAGTGCTCGCATGCGAGTGCGACCGAGCGAATCCCCAGTTAGCATTCGGGAGCTTCCAAGTTCCGGCGGGAAACAGCCAAGGCCGAAGAGTCTCAGTCCCGAGGCAAAGCGGCGAATGACCTCGCCGCGTGTCCAGTCGGCGCGATGGAATTGCCGTTCGCCAGCAAGAAAAGATTTGGGAGGGTTTTGCAAGAAGCTCAAAAGATTGCAAGTCGGTATCCCTCACTACCTAGGCAGTCTTCTATCTCCAAATGGCTGCGGGGCCGTAGATGGGGCCAGCGCTCCCCACTTGGCTGCCAAGTCCTGAAAGCCCAGGCGGTTGGCAAGGGCCCTTGCTCGCTGGGCGGCGCCCTGCCAACCTTGCATGGCCAGCCACTGCTGCAAGATAGCATCTGCGGCGCCAGTTTTTTGCTGACGGAGCAATATTTCTATGTATGGCTCGGCGGCTGTGTTCCATGCCCTTGCATCAAAGCTATTTTCTCCCCCGCTCATTCCGAATGGCCCACCTCGGCCGGGCATGTTGCCGGGCATCGGCCTGCCCTGCTTTGGGGCGTTCTGCGGAGCAAATAGGTTTTCCCACTCTTCCTTTGCCGCTCCTTCGGCCATCCGCAAATCCCCGCGGTTGATGCAGTCCCTTATCCACTGTGAGCGGACGAATGTTGGGGGCATGTCGCTGGGCTCGCCGTTGAGGGGTGGCACCAGCGTTGCCTTAAAAACTGAAATGTCCCTGCCCCCGGACACACGCTGCACGGCCAGCCAAAAAGTCCACATGCGAGTGCTAGACGCCCGCCTAGCCAAGGCTTGCTCGATGTCGGGAAGCCAACGCTGGTACTGTTTTTTCATCATCGGGCTGTAAATTGCGAAATCTGACACGAGGGAAGTCCCGCCGCCACGAAAGAGCAGGTCTGAACCTCCAAATGCAACGCCGGCAATGCCCATGCCCATGCCGCCGCCCCTGTCGCCCCACAGTTGTTCGGTATCTTGTTTCCAAATCCCATCTTGAAATGCTTTTTCGGCCTCCCTTGAATATTCTCCCCATATCTCGCCGTCTATCCATGTGTCCAACTCCGGCAGTGGTTCTGGATCTGAAGAAGCGTCACCCGCCGCTTGCTGTAGGAAGGAGTTCATTGGCCCTCCCGACCTTGCAACGCCCCCTTGCGAAACCCCCAGCGCGGCGCGGGTTTTGGCCTGGGCGATGGCCCTCAGTTCGCCTAGCAGGGCCAGCGTGGCTTCGGCATGGTATGGATAAATAGCCAAAAAAGCCCGCATTTCATCTAGGCGGCTTTTTAGCCCCGCGCCCCGAAATGCTTCCATGATTGAATCGGGCGTGGGGGCTTGGTCGCTGCTGTTCAATACTACCCCGCTGGTGGACAAGATAGCCCACCTAGGCGCGCCTTTGGGCCAGCCCTCTCTTTCGATGAGTTCAAGCCCAGGGCCATTTTCTGCATCGAGGACGACTAGATTCAGGTTGAGGGACACTGCTGGGTCTCGCTGCAAAATGCCCGACACATCAAAACTTGCGGATGACGTTTGCAATGACACTATGGAAGCTGGCGGCCTTTCTTGTATCATGTTCAATATCAGGTCAAGGGATTCATTTCTCCTGAAACCCTGACGCCCCTGCTGCTGCGGCCCGCGCTGCGCCTGAGAGTATAGAACGCTTGGGGGCGCACAGCAGTGAACTATGAATGCAAAAAATAAAATCTTTGTGCATTTTTGGCAGCGCTTTCTGAACATTGACGGCCCCCTTTCTTCAGTCATTTTTCCACCTTGCGGCCAGTTGGGGCATGTCGCACCTAACCGCTATCGCCGCCGCCAGATCCGAAATAGCTCCCGGCCCGGCATACTCTTTCAATTGGGCGACGATGCTGTCTGCCCCGCCAACATCGCCCATCCTCAACAGGGACTCGATGAGCGGATCCATCAACTGCTGCCACTGCGCCCTAAATATCTGTGAGCCAAGAAACGTCTGGCCTTCTTGGTCGTTCAGTTCTCTGATGTTCATCCTGCGCCGCATGCTGGAAATGGTTTGGCTGAACTGCGTCCACGAGTCCAACAGCAAGTCCCTCACACTGCGCCAGTCGCCGCTTCGCCTTGCCTGCTGAACCAAAATCATCTTTGCTTCAAATGGGGGCCATGTGCCAGGGACTGTGTCAGGCATTGGTGCCAGCGTGTTCATGAGCGCCTTGGCGGGCCTGTCACCCAGCACCAATGCCATGTGCAGCCATATCCCCCAAATCCTGTCACTGCCTGGCCACCTGCGGAGCGCGTCTTCCACAAGGCCTATTCTCTTTTTGTAAATATCTTTAACTATAGTGCTGTGCCTGTCCAAAAAATCGTCGCTGTTTGAAAATGTGAAATCGGACTCCAGCCACTGCCCGCTGGCCATCAGCCTGTCAAACTCGTCCGCCCACCAAGCCCAAATCTTTAAGTCCTTTTCGGGGGAAAGCAACAATAACTCTTCGTCTGCGTTCATCACGCGCAGCATCTCGTTTATGCGGACCGTCAGCCGATAGCCGGGGGCGAACTGCTGGCGGCCATAATCCTGCCCCCTAGTGAGGTTGCTTGGCCCAAGCTCGCCCTTGGTGCGCTCTTCGGCAATGCTCCACAGCATGTTGAGCAACGCTAGTCTGCCATCAATGTTTTCAGGGTATCGGCGCACATAGTCCCTGATGCGCTTGACTGGACTCTGCACCCCTATTGTGTCCAATTGATCCACCAACGCCTTCGCGTCTGGGGCCACGGTACCCTGTGCAAGGCACTTTTCGTTTGCGTCTATGAAGGCCCACCTTGGGCCTAGTTGCCACGAATATTTGTCAACCAAGTAATCCTTCAAGTCGGTCTGCTCAACGCCCAGCCTAATGTACCTGATGCCCAGCTTCAACTCGGCCATGCCCTCTGCCTGCAGCAGTTTTCTGAAAGCAGGCAACAGCGAGCCTTTGTCGGAGTCCAGCAGGACGAACATCCCCCTCTGGGATTCTTTGAGGGCTTGTCTATATTGCTCGACGATTGATTCAAAGGAATATGATGAGTTGTTGCCGTTTTGGACTGCCCTGCCCACTGCGCCCTGACGGGCGGGGCGGACATCGGCGGGCTGGCCGACCAGAAAGGATTGGGCCAGCAGCAAACAGGCGAGGGCCGACTTCATTGATCCACCTCCACTAGGACAACTCATTTGACCCGCAGTCAACGTAATTGTTTAGTTTATCAGGGCGACTGCCTAGGCGACATCAGAACCACTGGCCCTGCTCTATTGTTTGCGATTCCCCAGCGCCCTCCAAGACTTTGCCAAGCTCTCATATCCCATTTTTTCGGCAATGGCCGCCGCCAACGGGAACGCGCCCTGCCAGCCGGAGCTAGAGGCCCAAGTTGTCATCATCTGCTCTGCATCGGCCAAGCGCTGCTGTCTCAGCAGGGCCTCAAGGTATGCCTCCCCCTGGGAAGTCCAAAACCCTTGGTTCAAAAATGGATCGCTCTCAACCTGCACTCCGCTAGGGCCTACAATCCTCCTTGTTATCTGCGGTGTTTGCGGCGATGTGTCGGAGCCGCCCCGCTGTCCGCTTCTATTGACCAACATGCTCAGCAAATCCCAAGAAGGCTTCACCAGATCCATAATCGTCTTCCAGTCGCCGTTTTCGCGGCAGGACCTTAAATATTCCGCCATGACGGAACTGGGAGGCCAATTTGATGGGGCGACGGTGGGTGAGGGTTCAAGGGTCTCAAGCAGCTCCTTCATCGAAGAGCCGACGCCCGTCTTGTTCAAGATGGCCCAAAGCGACCAAATCGCAGTAGAGGACGGCTGCCGCGCCAGTGCGGCTTCCACCGTTGCGGCGGCTTTTTTGTAGGCAGCCCTCGCCAATGGGCTGAAAATGGCCCAGCTTGAAACAACTGGCCTTGAATCGAATCTAAGCGTTGACCTTAGAGCCGACCCCTCACTATTTTGCCAGATCGCGCCCTCCAAGTATTTCTGAAACTCGATGCAATAATCCCTCCATATCCTTTCGTCCGCCTCTGCGGTCAGTTCCGGCAGCGACTCGATCTGTTCTGGCGAGGGGTCCTGGCCGTTCTGGAAACCTACGCCAATTGCTCCGGAGGAAGTTGCAGAGACGGATATGCTTGACGTGGTTCTGGATTCTGGAACCTGCAATGCGTAGCGTGTGCGCTTTACCGCAACGTCGGCCATCTCCCCCAGCATGGTCATGCGGGCCTGTTCGTGGTTTGGGTGCTCCCTCAAAAAGCGGCGATAGACTTCCACATTGCTGCGTATGCCCGCGCTGGAACATGCGTCCGCCAACTGCGCGGACGTGGGCAGCGTTGCGCCATTGGCCACGCACTGCCCCTTTGTGTCATAGATGGCCCAGCGCGGCGCATATTTCGGCCACCCTTCTTTTTCCCTAAGTTCATCGCCCACGCCTTGATCTATAGTGAACGAGACAAAATCCAAGTTGTACACCGCAAATGGGTCTTCCCGCCTTATTTGTGCAAAGTCTTTTTCCCAGCCCTTGTCCTTTGTGTCGAATAGCACCAATGATGCAGGCGGGCGCGTTGAGAACTGCCTGTAAAAAAGGGTGGCGGTCATGAATGAGGACGCATCCCTAGTCTCGATTCTAATTTGGCTCTGCTGGCCGAAAATGGCCGCAGGAATGGCGCTTATCGCAAGCACTGTTGTCCAAGTCTTAATTTTCATGTTGCCCCCTTTCCCTATTTGCCCACATATTCGGCTATCAGGTCTGTCCACCGCTTCGCCACGTCGGGCTTGTTGCAGCGGTTGGCAAGTCCGATTGCTTTTTGCATTTGGTTCACGCCCCACTGTCCCTTGGTGAGCCATTCCCGCATGGTGTTCATTATCGAGTCCGCCCTACTGGTGTCGTTCATGTAGAGAAGCGCCTCCAGCAGTGGCTCGTACAGCGAGTCCCACTTCTGCGTCCAACTATTTTCCATCATTCGGCCTATCATGTCGCGCACAAGCTCGTCGTTGCCTATACCGCTGATTGTTGGACGAGTGATTGGGGGGTTCGCCTTTTCCGCTTCATGCTGGCTCCAAAGATTTTCTGCAATGTATGGCCAATTGCCTGTAGCCTTTGCTTCTTCCAGCAATTTGTTCCTTACAAACCTTGGCAGCGAGGTCATGTCCGCGCCGGGCTGCAGCACCAAGCGGTCGGCCACGCTAATGATGCTTTTCCCCCCGACTACGTCTGCCATGCGGATCCAGACCGACCACATCTTGTCGCTGGTCGGGGCCCTCTCCAGCGCGGCCTCCACCTGGGCGATCTTCCTTTTGAACAGGGCCTTGACCGATGGGCTGCAAATCTCCGTGGCGGATTCGCCCAAATCGAATTCCAATCCTGCGGCTATCCAATCATCGCCCGTCACCAAGCGGTCAAAGGAATCGGCGAACCCGCCCCAGATTTGTAAGTCTTCTTTGGCATCCAACACTTTGTCTTTGGGTATGGGTTCGGGCTTTGGATTGGAGCTAAATAAAGAAGCCACCTCAGAGGTCGAGGACCATTCGCCGCCCTGGGGCATCCTTATAGACATGGTGAACGTACTCCCACCGCTGGGCGCGGAGCCTTGGGGAAGAGTTATGACAGGCGTCTGCTGCGCCGTCGAATCGTCTTTCTCCAAGCCAAGCGCGTCCTTGGTGCGCCTGTCGGCGTAGCGCCGCTGAAGCTTGAGCAATTCAAGCCTGGCGTCCAAGTGGTCGGGCCTAGTCTTGAGAAAATCGCGCAAGATGCGGACAGGGCTTCGGACGCCTTTGGAAGCCAATATTTCGGCAAGTTCTGCGGCGGCGGGGAGGGCTTGGCCTGAAGCAAGGCATTGTTCATTTGAATTGACTACGGCCCAAGTTACGTTTGCCGCCAAGCCAAAATGTTTCCTCATGGATTCCGCCATTTCGCGCCGCGGAAAGTTCACCGGGTTGATCCCCAAATCGGCCAAGCCTTCTTCCTGCAGCAGCTTTCTGACCTTGGCAAGCGAGTTGACATCTATTCGCCCCGATTCCGCTTGTTCCATAAAGACGAGCATAGAAGGCTGGGTAGAGCCCCTGACGCTCCTCAAGGCTTGGTCAGTGCTTGCTGCAAACGAAATGCCCCTGAGCTGTTCGGGGACATTCTGCGATGCTATGCGGGGGGCCGACAATCCTGCAAGGGCCGCAAAGGCCAAGGTCAAAGAGATTTTTCTCAAGTTCCACCTCCGCGTTGGGGCTGCGCCCAGAAAACCATACGACATTTATAGCGTTTCCCCTATTCATTCGCTCTGATGCTCATAGATTCGGCTGCGCTTTCCGTTTCGCTCCCCGCCTTGCGGAGGTGCGGTTAACCCATCGCGGCGAGCGGGTTTGCGCTTCAACGATAGTCTCAACATTCCACCGGGCGGCTCGCTTCACTCTCGGCGCAGCCTATGCACTCCGTGCAATTCCCTACGGGAAGGGCTACAACGTATGAATGACCTGTGGAAATGAAAAGTTCCACCGTTTTCATGAAACAACTGGCAAGAAAAATATTAATATTTCATGCACCGTCGTACTAACAAAAAAAGCGGCACCTCGCATGGGGTGCCGCAAAACCTATGATGAGGCGATGCCCAATGGCATTTATTCTTTATTTTCTTCGCCCATTGATGATTTCGGGGCTTCTTCGCTGGCTTCGCCCTCCGCCGCTCCTTCGCCCTTGTCCTCCCTTTCGGCCTTGGCGAATGCGTCGGCTAGGGTTGCCTTCTTGAATGGCTGGGTGGAGGCCTTAGCGGCTTCCATGTCGCCCTGCTCTTGGTCTATTTCAAACTGCTTGACGGATAGGCCGATTCGGTGTTCCGTTGGGTCCAGCTTGACTATCTTCATGTTGAGTTCCTGCCCGATGGAAAACTCTTTGCTGATGTCTTCCATGCGCTTGCGGCTCAGCTCCGATACGTGGACTAGGCCCTCTACGCCTTCACCCAAATCAACGAAGACGCCGAAGTCGGCCACCCTGGCTATTTTCCCGGTGATCGAATCGCCAACGTGGTGGTTTTCAAAGAAGATTTCCCAAATGTTGGGTTCCATCTGCTTGATGCCAAGGCTCATGCGCTGGGAGACTGGGTCTAAGTTGAGGACCTTGGCGGTCAGCGTGTCGCCCTTCTTCACGATTTCGCTTGGGTGCTTGATCTTCTTTGTCCAACTAAAATCAGAGACGTGGACGAGGCCGTCAACGCCTTCTTCTATCTCAATGAATGCGCCAAATTCAGTCAGGTTGCGTACCGTTCCCGTGACTATCTGCCCGGGCTGGAACTTTTCGGCTACCGCAAGCCAAGGATTAGGCGTGACCTGCTTCATGCCCAATGAGATGCGCCTGTTGGCGGTGTCAATTTGCAGTATCTGGGCCTCCACCACGTCGCCAAGGTTCACCATGCCCTTTGCTGTCTTTATTTTCTTTGTCCAGCTCATTTCAGAAACGTGGACTAGGCCCTCCACGCCAGGCTCCATTTCAACGAATGCGCCATAGTCGGTGATGGAAACCACCTTGCCCTTGACCATAGAGTTTATCGGGAAGCGCTCTTCGACAGTGAGCCACGGGTCGGGGAACTTCTGCTTGTAGCCGAGCGAGACCCTCTCGCTGCCCTTGTCGTATTTGAGCACAGCCACTTCAACCTTGTCGCCCACTTGGAACATTTCGCCTGGGTGGTTCAGGCGGCCCCACGACATATCGGTGATGTGCAGCAGGCCGTCCACTCCGCCGAGGTCAATGAACGCGCCATATTCGGTGATGTTCTTGACCTGCCCCTCTACCAGCTTGCCTTCTTCGAGTCCAGCAAGGGTCTCTTCCTTCAGGCTGGCGTTGATGGTCTCCATGAACAGCTTGCGCGAAAGCACTATGTTGCCCCGCCTGCGGTTTACTTTGATGACCTTCATGTCGAAGGACTTGCCGAGGTAGGGGTCTAGGTTCCTTATGGGCTTCGTGTCAACTTGGCTGCCGGGCAAAAATGCGCGGATGCCGATGTCAACGGCCAAGCCGCCCTTGACCTTTTCAAGCACCACGCCATGGACGGTGAGATTGGCCCGATAGGCCTTCTCCACCTCGTCCCATATCTTCATTTTTTCTGCCCTGTCGCGGCTCAGGCGCACGTTGCCCCTGTGGTCTTCCAAGTGCTCGACCAGCACCTCCACCACTTCCCCGACTTGGACGCCTGCCGCGCCATCGGGCCCCGAAAACTCGTCAAGGTTGATGGTTCCAGAACCCTTGTAGCCAATATCTACAATGACGTCCTTGCCCCTTATCTCCACCACCACGCCTTTGACGACTTCCTCTTCTTTGAGGGCTCGGGTCTCGCCCTGCAGGGCCGCCAAGAACTCTTGGGACTCTGGAGAATCGTCGTCAACCAGTGATGCGTCTAGCACCTTGATGCGGCCCACCTGTTTGGAGGCCATGCCTTTGATTAGGTCGTTTAGTTTGGACACTCGTCCACCTCGGTATTAGTTGCCCCTCCTTGGGGCTGGATTCCTGGCTTTTTCGGCCAGCAGAACATCCATGCTACCGCAAAACAGCGAACATTGCTAGGACAAAGATTGTGGGTTTGTTAAATGGTGGCCCACCACAAGACCCGGTGCGAAAACGAAAGCACCAAAAATGGCTAAGGGGCCAAACAGGCAAAACCCCAAGACCCAAAAAATCGGATGGCGGAATTGTGGAAAACTATTTCAGTCGCCCGTTTTTTTAAAAAGCCGCTTGCCTAGATTATTTATTGATATACATTGATTTATCGCTTAAAAAATTAATTTATGAATCAAACAATATCCAAAAAATCGCTGGAATCTCTTGCCAAAATCCGAGAAATCCGCCAACTTTTCCACAGGTTTTTTTTGACGCCCCAGACGACCTC
>Ga0268262_10004493_pt1 | contig 14395 bp, 6 predicted proteins | sample TergutNc150P3_FD_190354 | JGI IMG/M metagenome (GOLD analysis project Ga0268262, IMG submission 190354) | Nasutitermes corniger P3 segment gut microbial community from laboratory colony in Florida, USA - Nc150 P3 (SPAdes) (version 2) | ecosystem: Host-associated > Arthropoda: Insects > Digestive... | reverse complement strand
TGCGGATTGGTGCCGTACGTATAGACCTGCCTCTTCAGCCTTGGGCGTATGGAGGCCGCGTTGGGGCAGTCCATGCAGAGCAGGACGCACCCATAGAACGGCACCTTGTTGGCAAATGCCACAAACGCATCCTCTATTTCATCCAAATCCCTGTAGTGGTCGAGGTGCTCGCGGTCAATATTGGTGACAATGGCCCAAGTTGGGCTGAGCATCAGAAAGCTGCCGTCGGACTCGTCCGCCTCGGCTATAAGCGTCGGGCCCTTGCCCAGTTTCGCGTTGGAGCCAAGGATGCCCAGCCTCCCGCCGACCACTATGGTGGGGTCCAGACCTCCTACGCTTAGGACATGGGCTATCATGCTGGTGGTGGTGGTCTTGCCGTGGGAGCCGGCCACAGCCACGCCCTGCTTCATACGCATCAGCTCTGCCAGCATCTCGCCGCGCGGTATGACGGGTATCTTTGCCGCGCGCGCGGCCTCCACTTCCGGGTTGTCGGGCTTGACCGCGCTGGACACCACCACCACCTGCGCACCCCTGACGCACGCCGCGTCGTGCCCCACCGTGACCGCCACGCCAAGGCCGGAGAGCCTGTCGGTGGCAGGGCTCGCCTTCATGTCGGACCCGCTGACCCTGAACCCCAGGTTGACCAGCACCTCCGCAATGCCGGACATACCAATCCCGCCCACGCCCACAAAATGGATGTTCTTCACTTTCCCAAACACACGATACCCCGCTGGTTCATAACCACATGCACAATTCTATAGCCATTCCCCACGGGAATTGCACCAACAGGGTTTGGCAACGTTTGCGTTCAGGGCCACCAGCATCGTGGGATGCCTTTGCGCTACACTTGAAGGAACGCGGGTTCAGGTTCAACCACCACCAGGATACCCTCTACCCGCTGATACTCAAGATGTGTCTGGAAAACCTTTCGTCCTGGTCAAGACCCTTGCCATCACTCATCCACAGTTCTTGTGGATACGTTGAAAATAGAAACAGAATAAGTCCTTTTGCGCCCATGACCATACTTCTTCCCCTCTCCGTTATTATCGCCGCCGCCCTCGGCCTCTGGGTCGGCCGCCTCTGGGGGCGGCAGGCGGGGGCTTCCGCCGTGCTGGACCGCCTGGGACCACAACTGCAAACGGCGCAGACGCGCCTGGCCGTGGCCGAGCAGGACGCGCTGCACCAAAAACAGACCATCGAGCTCCAGCGGGAGGGACTGCTTGGGGCCAAAGAAGGCGCCGCCGCCATGCTCCAAGAGCTGTCCACGGCAAAGAGCAGGGTGGCGGAACTGGAGGCGGTCAACGCAAAGGACAAGGAAGCCTTCGGGCTACAGGTCGCGGAGGTCGAAAGGCTGCGGGACGAACTGCGGGGGGCGCGGCTCGTGGCAAAGGAAGAGGCCGCCGCCCTGCAACAGTCCCTTGCAACCGCAAAGGCCAAGTCGGCGGAACTGGAGACCGCGGCGGCAAAGGACAAGGAGGCATTCGCCGCAGAGCGCAAGCGCTTCGATGAGGCACAGTCACAGGCGCAACAGACCTTTGAAAACCTCGCAAACAAGATATTCGAAAGCAAGAGCGCGTCCTTTGACACAAAGAGCCGCGAGGGCCTTGGCGCACTGCTGCTGCCCTTCAAGGAGCAACTGGAGTCTTTCAGGAAGCGCGTCGACCAAGTCCACACGGAAAGTGTTCAGGGGCAGACATCGCTGAAGGGCGAGCTGGAAAACCTGCGCCGCCTGAACCAGCAGGTGACGGAAGAGGCCTCCAACCTGACCAAGGCGCTCAAGGGCGACAAGAAGATTCAGGGGGACTGGGGCGAGCAAAAGCTTGAGATTCTTCTGGAGCGGTCAGGCCTCCGCAAGGGTGTGGAATACGAGGCGCAGCGCGCCTACAAGAGCCTGGACGGCGACAATCTGCGCCCCGACTTCGTGGTGTACCTGCCCGAAGGCAAGCACATCATCATAGACAGCAAGGTGTCGCTGGTTGACTATGCGGCTTACGTTGCGGTGGACGAGCCTGAAGCCAGGCAGATGCACCTGGCGGCCCACGTCGCGGCAATCAGGGCGCACATCAAGTCGCTGTCCGGCAAACGCTACCCCGACCTGGTGGGCCTGGAGTCGCCCGACTTCACCCTGATGTTCATCGCCATCGAGCCGGCATACCTGGCCGCCGCCGAGCACGACCAGTCGCTGTTCCAGGATGCCTACGACGCGCGCGTGGCCCTGGTGACTGCCACAACGCTGATGCCAATCCTAAAAGTCATAGACAACCTGTGGACCCTGCAACGGCGGAACAAGTCAACACAGGAACTGGCGGCACAGGCCAGCCGCGTCGCGGACAAGCTGGGCATATTCGTGGAAAAGATGAAGACACTTGGAAACCAGCTAAACACCGCGCAGAAGACATACCACGAGACGATGAAGACCCTCAGCGAGGGCAAGGGCAACTTGGTGAGCACCGTCGCGAATTTCGAGGAGCTGGGCGCGAAGGTCCAGCCAAAACTGCTGGAACTGGCGCTGGACGAAAATAACACAGTGGACGGCGAATAGTTGATGGCCGCCAGCCACTAATTGCCTTAAAATCAATGGGGACTCTTGCAAAACTCTTGTGCGCGTCTGCTCCCGGCCATCCGCTGTCTCTGGCTGGATCCGGTATCATGCTAGTTTACAGTAACTTCCGCCAGAGCCTGCTACGGCCGGGAACGGGGTCAAGTGGCGTTGGTCTTCGACGCTGCTTATGCAGCGTCAAAGCCTTACGCCACTAAGCCCCGTTCCTATGCCTCCGGCAACTTGCAAAACCCGCCGGTTTTGCAAGTGGCTCAATGGTCTCCAAGGGGCAAGCCATGCACCTACAGGAAATGATCCTGAAACTTCAAAGCTACTGGGCCGAGCGGGGTTGCCTCGTCGGCCAGCCCTACGACATCGAGAAGGGCGCGGGCACCATGAACCCGCTGACATTCTTCGGCGCGCTGGGCCACAGACCCTGGAACGTGGGCTACGTGGAGCCCAGCCGCCGCCCCGGCGACGGGAGGTACGGCGAAAACCCGTTTCGGCTCTACAAGCACCTACAGTTCCAGGTGATACTGAAGCCAAGCCCCGCGCTGGTGCAGGACATGTACATAGATTCCCTGGAGGCACTTGGCGTAGATGTGACCAGGCACGACCTGCGCTTCGAGGAGGACAACTGGGAGTCGCCGACGCTGGGCGCGTGGGGCGTGGGCTGGCAAGTGGTACTGGACGGCATGGAGATCAGCCAGTTCACTTACTTCCAGCAGGTGGCGGGCCACGACTGCCGCCCCGTCTCCGCCGAGCTGACCTACGGCATGGAGCGCATCTGCATGTTCCTCAACGGCATAGACAACATCTTTGACCTGACGTGGGGCGACGTCCGCACCGACAAGGGTGTGACCCCCATAAGCTACGCAAAGGTGCGCCAAAGGGAAGAATACGAACTGAGCGCGTACAGCTTTGAACACGCGGACCTGGAACTGCACCAGCACCTGTTCAACGCGTTTGAAAGGGAAGGCTGGCACCTGGTGGGCGATTTGAAGCACTACGTGTCGGGCTACGACCAGGCCCTGAAGATGAGCCACACATTCAACGTGCTGGACGCAAGGGGGGCCGTCAGCACCACGGAGCGGCCGGGGCTGATCAAGCGGGTGCGCGACCTTGCCTGCGCCTGCGCGAAGGTTTACCTGGAATTGGAAAACGAGGGCGAAAACGATGAAGCGGGCGAGGCGCGGAAATGAGCGACACACAGACACTTCTACTGGAGCTGCACTGCGAGGAGATACCGGCGCGCTTCCTTGCCCCGCTGGCAAACGAGTTCGCGGATGCCTTTGCCGCCTTTGCCGATGAACAAAGGCTTGGAACGCCGAAAGTGCAGACAATCTACAGCCCAAGGAAGCTGGCCTGGCGCGTCGAGGGTCTGCCCAAGGCGCAGCCCGACCAGACAGAAACGCAGGTGGGGCCGCCCAAGAGGATGTGCCTTGACGAATCAGGCGCCCTGACCGTGCAGGGGCGGAAGTTCATGGAAAAATGGGGCGCTGACCCGTCCAAAATCCAATTCGGGCAGCCGGCTGGCAAAAAGGAGCCATGCGCCATCCTGGAGATACCGAGGCCGGGCCGGGCCACCGCTGACATACTTTCGGATGCCCTGCCAAGGCTCATCGCCGGCCTGCACGTCCCCAAGGCCATGCGCTGGGGGGATTCAGCGTTTGAATTCGTCCGCCCGATACGCTCCATACTGTGCATATTCGGCGCCTGCGTGGTGCCCTTCACGGTTGACGGCGTACACAGCGGAAACACAACCTGGGGCCACCGTCTGTACCACCGTCGCAAAAAGGACCCGCTTACAGTTGCCTCGCCCGAAAAATACGAATCCGTGCTGAAGGCGGGCGGAGTCGTCGCCGGCTTCGACGAAAGGCGGCGCATAATAGCCGAGCAACTGAAGGCAAAGGCGGCGGAAGTGGGCGGCCGCCCGGTGGCGGACAATGGCCTGCTGGACACACTGGCCCTGATAGTCGAATGGCCAAACGTGCTGCGCGGCGCCTTCCCCGCGGACTTTATGAGCCTGCCAAAAGAGGTCCTTGTCACCAGCCTGAAAGAACACCAAAAGGCGTTCTGCGTCGAAAAGCCGGACGGCAAGGGCGAACTGCTGCCGTACTTCCTTTCCATAGCCAACAGGGAGGACGACCCCGACGGCCACGTAGTGGCGGGCAACGAGTGGGTCCTAAAGGCGCGTCTGTACGACGCTAGGTTTTTCTTCGCGGAAGACAGACGCACGCCTCTCGCCAGCCTGGCCCCCAAGCTGAAGAACCTCACATTCCACCGCGACCTGGGCGACTACCTTGAAAAATCGGAACGCATTTCGGGCATTGCCCAGTCCATAGCCAGACGGCTAAGGATGGACTCCAAACAGGCCAAGGCGGCGGCCGAGGTCTGCAAAGCGGACCTAGTTACGCTGATGGTGGGCGAATTCCCTGAGCTACAGGGGATAATGGGCGGCCACTACCTGAAATTGGAGGGCGCGCCGGAGCCAGTCTGGAGGGCCGTCGGCGAGCACTACATGCCCCACGGCTTCGACGCGCCCCTGCCCGCGTCGCCCCTAGGCTCCCTGCTGGCCGTCGCGGACAAGCTGGACACGCTGGCGGGCTGCTTCGCCGTTGGCATGGTCCCCACGGGCTCCAAGGACCCGCTGGCCCTCCGCCGCGCTGGCATGGGCATCGTGCGTATTATCTGGGAAAACGGTCTGGCCATAACCATCGACGCCCTGATAGACCTTGGCATGGCGGCGGTAGGGGGGCTGGCGAAAGTGCCGGCGACCGACATGCGGCAGGCGCTGCTGGCGTTTTTCGAGGACCGCGTCGCCCACCAGTTGGAGATTTCAGGCATCCCGGCCCCCATAAGACACTCGGCCTTTGCCGCCAACTGGACGGACCTGCACGACCTCAAATCACGCTGCGCCGCGCTGGCAGCCTTCCTGGACGACCCGCGCCTAACAAGCCTGTGCGCCAGTGCCAAGCGCATATCCAACATACTCAAAGACGAGGAGCCAGCGGACTCATTCGACACCGACCTACTGGAGCAGCCAGAAGAAATAACGCTGGCCGAGCGCCTTACTGCAATGGAGGCCGCCGCCGACCACGCAAGCCTGCTGCCCATCCTCGCCGCCCTCGCCCAGCCCCTGGAGGCATTCTTCGCCGCCGTCATGGTCAAGTGCGAAGACCCCGAACTCCGCGCCGCCCGCCTCTCCCTGCTCCACCGCCTGCGAAACCGCTTCCTGCACGTCGCCGACTTCGGAAAGTGGCAGGGGTGAAATGCGATTCACGATTTTGCTGGCCTCCACAAAATCGTGAATGACCACCTGCGGCAGATCAGGACAGTACAGTGTTTGTTCATAGTTGCCGCGGCCACTACAAATGAAAAAGGCGGGGCAAGCGCCCCGCCCTTTTCGTTTCTTTCACTGCGCGGCTACTCGACCACAAACTTGTACCAGTCGCCGCTCTCCCTGTTTCCGGGCGTCATGTCGCCATAGACAACCCTGTCGTTTACCCCTATCTCCTGCGCGGCGTACTGGGTAAATGCCTGGCTGCCCTTTACGCCGTCAGGGCCGGGGTCATCGAATGTGCCTGGCGCGGGCGAGGGCTGGTCACCTGTGGTGCTTAGCCACAGCGCGTATTCGCCGTACGCCGTCTGGTAGGGGTATATCCGTATCCAGTACGTGCCCGGCTTTTTGGGCATGGCGCAGCGAAGTGTGTCGTATTCGCCGGAGTCATAAGTAATCACGGGGGCGCCGTCAATGGCGTTGAACACCTGTATGCAGGTGTCGCCGCCCTGCCTGGCCGTGTTGCTGGTCGGGTAGGTCTGTATGGTCAGCGTGTCGAACACGGGGAAGCCGCGCAGCACCTTTTCAGGCACAGGAGCGCCGCGCCTGACTTCAAAGACGTCGGTGCTGATGGGGTAGCCGACGTCCCTGCCCTCGCCTATGTCCAGCACGGCAAAGGTGCCTATGGCCTTGTAGTAGCCGGGCTTTAGCATGTTGAACCAGGCCACGCCACCTTCCAAGTCTGCGTCAGGGTCGGCCGCAATCCCGTGGTAGGAGGGACCAGTCAATGAACTGGCCACGTAGTTCGTTATTGTGCCGGTGGCGTTGCAGTTGTAGAGATAGACAGATAAGCCGTTCAGCGGCTCGCCGGTTTCGTACTCCGCCTTGATCTTTATCGGCGTAAGCACGTAGTCGGATGCTGGCGCGGTGTTTGCCTTCAGGTCACCCACCACCGCGTCGATGGTCCTCAGGGTGTTGATGCGGCCCCAGCCGTACTCGCTCGTGTGGCCCTTGGCGCCGCCTATCAGGTCGGCGTTCTTTTCAAGGTATGTCTTTATCTGGTCGGGCTTGAGGTCGGGCGCGAAGGTAAGCATGTAGCCCACCAAGCCCGTGACGTGCGGCGCGGCCATGGAGGTGCCGCTAAGGGACGAATACGAGGCGTTGGAGCCCCTGCCCAGCGACCAGACGGCACTGCCAGGCGCCACCACGGAAAGGTCCTTGCCCCTGTTGGAGAAGTTCATGCGCCTGTCGCGGTACTCGGTGGCGCCCACCCGCACCACGCCGGTGTAGCTGCCGGGGAAGGTGCTGATACCGGCGAAGTCGTTGCCGGACGAGCAGACCATCAGGATGTCGTTCTCCAGCGCCAGCTCCACCATGTCTATGCCGAACTGGTTGGCAAAGGCGCCGCCCAAGGAGAAGTTGGCCACTATTGTGTGGGGGTAGTTGGCCTTTTTCCACTTGGCCAGGTGCCACAGCGAGCCATAGATTGCCCAAGAGCCGCCGCTGCCAGCGTCGGACAGGCCCTTGTAGCTCACCAGGTCAACGTTCCAGCACATGCCGGCCACGCCCTTGCCGTTGTTGCCGACAGCGGCTATGGTGCCGGCCGTGTGCGTGCCGTGGCCACTGGCTTCGTCAGTGCCGGTGGCGTAGCCTGGCTCCTCAGCCAAACGGTCAACCGGCTCAGTATCAGGGCCGAGGTTGTCCAGCTCCCCTTTGTTGTTCCCGGTCTTGTACCAAGTGAAGGCGTGCCTGACCACGCCCTCCAAGTCGTCGTGCTGCCAGCGCACGCCGGTGTCTATATCGGCCACCACCGGCCTGTTTGGGCCAAAGCCGTGCTTTTTCCAGGCATCGACGGTGTGCGTCACATACACGCCGTACTGCCTATGGTCAGCCACGTAGGTGTCGGCGTTGTCGTAGTCAATCGCCGTCACCCCCACAAAGTCGGGAGCCTCCTGCTCAAACTCGGCCTCCGGTGTGACGGGCATGTAGTGCATGACTTCTGGCTCGATGTAAACCAGGCCGGGCACCAGCTTGGCATCCCTGAGGATGGGCGTCACCTCGCTGTCCGTGTGCAGGTGGTAATAATTCGCGCCGTTGGCGGCGAAGGAACCCAACACCTCCATGCCCATTTTTTTGAACCTGGCCGCCTCGAAGTCGTCCTTGGTCTTGGCTATCAGGTAGCCGTAGTTGGAATGCGCCCTGACATCTTCTTCGTCCCTTGGCTCAAAGCAGTTATAGCCCACCACTGGCTCGGGAAGGGCCGTGGCAACGGGCCTTGTGGGGTCTGGGCTGACTTCGGCCCTTGAATCGCCAGGTCCGTTGCAGCCCAGAAGTGCCATGACAAGGGCGGATGCCAGCGCGATGGAGTAATTGCCGATGTGTTTTGTGTTCATGCCGCGCCTCCTTATTTCGCGTTGGGGTCAATGATTATGTCGAACAGGCCCTCCACCGGGCCATAGCCGAAGCTGTTGCTGCTTCCGTAAGAGACCGCCAGGAAGGTGGTGCCGTTGGCGTTCACGCCCTTCGTGAACAGGGCCCCGTTGGTGGCGCTGTCGGCAATCTTGCTTGGATAGCCCACCGATGTGTTCCATATGACGCCACCGCTCCTGCCGAATATGCCCCAGTGGTACGTGACGCCAGGCAGGAATGTGTCGCTGATGCTCCAGTACGCCCGCACTTGGTTGTCCATCAACTCTTGGAACCTTGGACTGTCCGTGTTGATGACTATGTCGCCGGCGTCGTCCAGATGAACAAATGAGGTGTAGGTTGTCTCGCCGTTGACGGTGCCCGTGTCAAAGGCGCGGTGCCAGGCTCCACTGACGGCGCCCGTGGATGCGTTGTAGCCCGTCACCTGCTGCATCCAGGCCGTGGGCTTGCCCGCTTTGAAGCCAAAGCGGTGTGTCTGCTCCGGGGCGTCGGCGTCAAAGCCGACCAGCGCGTCACATTCGGTGAAGCGTATCTGCATGGGGCAGAGCATCACGGGGTATGGGTCCTGCACGTTCTTGACGTAGAGGGTAATCTCCATTGTGTCCGTGACGTCCTTGTCAGCCATCAGCGGGTTGGTGGGCCTAAACCTGAAGGTGGGCCACAGTTTTTTGCTGACCAAATCGAAGCTGGGTGAGACTTCCGTCGTACTGGGCGGCATTGGCCTAGTTTTGATGGCGGCCGAATACTGCGAGTAGCCGCCATTCGCAGGGTTGCCGTTGAACGCCCTGACCCTGTAATAGACGTCCTTGTCCGCCACCAGCGCGGGCGAATAGTCGCTGTAGGACGGGGCGGTGGTTGTGAGTGTGGCCCAGTTCAGCGTGATGGCCTTGACCCAGTTGTTTTCACCGATTGATCGCCATATCTCCCAGCCGCGATAGCCCAAATCCGTGCTGGAGCCAGCGGCGCGAAGAAAGAAAGTGAGGTTCACCGCCTGGTAGCCGGTGTATGGGTCAACGGGGTCCATTGCGTTAACTGTGTCGCCGGGCTTGACGGATTCGACTTCAGCGCCTGGTCTAGTAGCGTAGTCGCCAAGCGTGAGCCTAGTGGCGGCCTGAATGGTGCTCCATGTGGGCACTATCCCCGATATGTCGGGGTCGCTGGCTATGGCGTTGGTGGAGTCCGTTATGGTCAGATAGACCCGCTGCTCCGTCCTGTTGCCGATCATGTCCATGGCCACGATGCTCAAGTAATGCGCCTTGCTGGCGACGCTGGCACTGATCTGCGGCAGGGCGGCGCGGTAGGTGTTCCTGTACCACTGCACGCCGCCCAGCGTCACCGGGACGTTGACGGCAATAGCGGCGCCCGCGACGCTGAAACTGGAGCCTGCGGCGGTGTTGAATGTGCCTGGGTGGTCAACACAGATTCGGCACCCGAAAAGCGCGTCGGGACCAGTGCCGGCCGTCTGGTTCCTGGTGAGCGTGGTGACTTTTACGGCGGCAACGTCCGCCAGCGTGCCCACGTAGTCGGCCTCATTGGGCATGGTCTTCCACCCATCAACCCCGCCGGTGTCGCTGTTTGTCGCCGCGAACTCGATCTTCTCTATCACCGGGGCCTCGTACTGGTAGTAGGTCGAGTAGGTGCGCAGGCAGATCATCTCGGCCGTGTCTTCCTTGGATGGGTCAAAGTTGGCGAAGCAGGCCCGCGCCGCACCGTCGCCCTTTGCGTAGATGCTGTACTTTTCTTTGGGGTCCAGACCGAAGACCTTTTGTCCGTTCTTGGCCCTTGGCAGGGGCACATTGTCGGCCAGCACATTGCCCCCGGCATCGGTCAGCGTCAGCAACGTGTTATCCACCGGTACGCCGCCTATTCCGTTGACCACCCACACGCTGGTGTTGAATGGGAGCTTGTTCACTGTGAGCATGACGGATTCTGAATGCAGGCCGTCCTCTGCAACGACCACCACATAGATGGTATTGGCGCCTTCGTGGAGGGCGACATTGGCCCGTGAGCCGCCGGCACAGGCGACGCCGTTCACGGTGAGCCTGGCCTTGGGGTCCTTCGGCGTGGCCGTGACGCCTATGGACGACTCGCCCGTGTAGCCAACCGTCGCACTGTACTTGCCAATGTTCGGGTTGAACGCGGGCGACAGCTCGCCCGTGGAGATGGACAGGCCGACCAGAGCGGCCTCGCCGCTTGGCGCGGGCACTGGATTCACCGGCACCGGATGGTTGCTGCCACCGCACCCCACCAGCGCGGCCAGCGACAGGGGCAACAGGGCCGCCAGTATCGCGGGTGCTATTCGTTTGCACTTCATAATGTGTACTCCTTTTCGGAAAAAAGAACCATTCTTGGTGAGTTTCACGGTTTAGGCACACGGAAGCCCGTGTCCACTAAGTAGGGGAGGTTTCTGGTTGTGGTGCCCAGGTTGTCGCCCAGTTGGCCCAGCGAATTGTTCCCCCAAGTCCAGAGGCTGCCGTCGCTCCTGACAGCCGCGTTGTGGTTGCCCCCAACCAACATGGCCGAAACGGTGCCCATTTCGTTTGCCGCGACCCGTGTGGGGGCGGCAAATTCGTTTGTGGCGGTACCGTCGCCAACCTGGCCATAGTAGTTCGAGCCCCAGGCCCAGGCGCTGCCGTCCTTCTTGAGCGCGGCGGTGTGGGAGCCACCGCCGCCCACGGACACCCAGTCCACGTCTGTGCCGACCATGGTGGGCGACAACCTCTGTGCGGCGTCGCTGATGCCAAGCTTGCTGGAGGCATTGCTGCCCCACGCCCAGAGGCTGCCGTTGCTTTTGATGGCCAGTGTGTGGGACTCGCCCACAGCCAGGGCGCGCCAGTCTTCGGCCGTGCCCACTTGGACGGGGGACGTCCGCTGCGCCGTGTCGCCCAGACCCAGCCTGCCGGCAGCATTGTCACCCCAAGCCCAGAGGCTACCGTCGTCCCTGAGACCAACCGTGTGATAAACACTGCACACAACGGCCGCCCAGTTTGTACCAGTGCTGACCCTCGTCGGAACATTCCTGGTCACTGTGTCGCCGAGGCCCAGATAGCCGTACACGTTCCGCCCAAAGGCCCAGAGACTGCCGTCCTTCTTGATGGCCATGGTGTGGTTGCTGCCCACCGCCACCGTCGCCCAGTCCGTCTCCGCGCCCACGCGGGTGGGGACGGACCTGTCTGTGGTATCGCCGAGGCCGAGTTGCCCGTTGGAATTCAGCCCCCACACCCAGAGGCTGCCGTCATTCTTGATGGCCGCCGTGTGGTAGCTGCCGGCCGCAATGGACGCCCAATCCGTGTCCGCGCCAACCTTTGTGGGGACACTCCGCAGTGTGGTGTCGCCGACGCCCAGTTGGCCGAAAGTATTGACGCCCCACGCCCAGAGACTGCCGTCGGTCTTGACGGCAAACGTTGAGTTGTACCCCGTGAAAGCCGGCGTGTGGGGCTTGATCTGGACCACTTTGGGTTTGTCAATCACCCTGACGGCGCAGGTGGCCACGACATCGCTGGCCTTGGCGGTTATGACCGCGTTGCCGGGGGCAACCGGGCTAAGCATAGCACTGGGGCCAGAGCCGGACACCGCCAGCACAGACGTGTCGCTAGATGTCCAGGACACGTTGCGCTCGGTGACGTTGGTGGGCGACAGCGTGGCCGAGAGCGCGACTCCGCCGCCCCGCAGCGCAACGTCCATCGTCGTCTTGTCCAGCGTTATTGCGGTGGGCATGACCACATAGACCCTGACGGCGCAGGTGGCCTTGAACCCGCTAGCTGCAACCGTTATGGTCGCTTGACCCGGGCCTATTGCCGTGATTGTGGCACCCATGCCGGCACCGCCCGCCACCGTGGCGACGGAGGCGTCGCTCGTGCTCCACGAAACACTGGTGTCGGCCGCATTGGGCGGATTCACAGCAGCGGTCAGCGTGGCTGTGCCGTGGTTTGCAACATCCAGCGATGCATTGTTCAGGCTCACGCCGGTTACGGGGACTGTGTATGTGTTGACGGTAACGGCGCAGGTTGCGGTCTTGCCACCGTCGGCTGTGGTGGCGGTTATGGTCGCGCTGCCCGTGGAGGCGCCCGCCGTGACAAACACTGTGGAGCCCGAGCCCGAAACCGTGGCGACACCGGCGTCGCTGCTTGTCCAGGTGACGCCCTTGTTGGTGGCTTCAAAGGGCTGCACTGTAGCCGTGAGGCGGCCGAAGCCGCCAGGCACCAGACTCATCGCCTGTCTGTCCACCGCGACGCCGGCGACATGCACCACCCTGTCTTCCACTATCACGGTGCAGGTGCTGGCCGCTGCCCCGTCCGCAGCCTTGACCGTGATGGCGGCAGCACCGGCGGCATGTGCCGTGATGGCGGCATCCAGACCGTTGCCAACGACCGTGGCCACGGAAGCGTCGCTGGTGGTCCAAGCGACGCTTCGGTTGGTCGCGCTAGACGGCAAAAGCAATGCCCTAAGGCCCTTTACATCGCCGCGCATCAGATAGAGTGTCTTTTGGTTTAACTCGACACCCGTCGTAGCAATGTTGTGTGGGGGCGCAACAGGGCTGTCGTTGCCGCAGGCGAATGCCAGCGTAAGAGCAGCGACCGCCGCAAGTTTGCTAAAAAGGTTCTTCATGCGCTTCCTCCTTTGAGAAATGTTGCCAGTAGGCAAGGAATACTGGGAATAGCCCTAGAGAATTCACAGGCATCAACTTGAGCGTTGTCCCTTGCTGGTTATTCTGTTTTGTATGTTTCGTTCTAGCAACAAGATTTTTTCAAAAAAAACGATGATTAACTTCACAATAATGCAATATTGTTCTTTCTCAAGTATGTAAGTAGTCACTATTGATTGTATGTGTACTTATTTCAATAGCTCCATTTGTGCAATCTGCCTTCACGATATTGTGATTGTGTGTATTATTTCATTGATGTGTGTTTGATTATAAGCCTATCCCTAGTAATTGCCATTTGTGATAAACCACACCACAAAATAGACAATTATTCTATCTACACTCTCGCTTAGGCCTTTGCCCTGAAGTCCCTGCCTGCCCAGCCCTTGGCCACTAGGAGCAGCGCAGGGGTGACCAGCGCCATCAGACCGAAGGTGAGCCACATCGTCCCCGTCTGACCAGGGCCTTCGAGCGGGCACCACTTGGACAGGGCCAGACCAGAGTACAGTGGGACCAACATCTTCGTGAGGAACCAAGGGAACTGCGCGACGCCCATGTACGCACCTGTCCTGCCCTCGGGGGCTATTTCGGCGGCGAACTGGAGGAACCTCGGCTGCCACATGGCCTCGCCGACTGACAGCAGCACCAGGTAGGCGAACAACCCTGCCACCGTTGGCCCTGCGGACAGAAAGAAGGGCGGCACGGCCATGGTGGCGGTACCGAGTATCATCATGTTGTAAACCTTGGCCCTTGACGCCAGCGCGGCCACTATGGGGCACAGGACAAAGACCAGCAGCGGGTTCAGGCTGGTGGCCGTCTCAAAGTTGTTTCCGACCCAACCGCCCTGGTAGGCACGCGCAACATACTGGGGCAGGATGAACCAGTTGTAGGCAAACAGCGTCTGGATGGGTATCAGCGAAAAGATAAAGAAACTGAACTTGGGGTCCGCCAGGGGGTGGTCTTTGAGCCAGGCAGTGACCCTGGCGATGAGCCTAGGGCGGTCAACACATTCGGACGCGGCGGCGCCAGATGCTTCGGGTGCTTCTTCGGCGACCTTTGCCCGCAGGGCGTTCTCCAGCGTCCTTTTGGTCAGCAGCACGGCGATACCAGCGAGACCAAGGAGAGTGGCAACGGCGAAAAAACCCAAAGCGCCACTGATGCCCACCGCCTTGCGCATCGGACTCATAAATGTAGGCAGCCATCCGCCCAAATTGTACAGCGCGTATAGCATGGCGAAGGCCATGCCAGACGTGGCGGCCGTGGTGACGGCGCGGGTGCCTGCATAGACGGCCGGCTGGTACATGCCGAAGCCCAGCACCACCAGCAGGGTGCCCAGCGCGGCAACCAAGTTCATCGGCGCGAGCAATCCCCCTGTGGCCAAGCCGAGGTAGGGCGAAAGGGCCAGGACCGCACGACCCAGAAACATCAGACCCAGTGACGCGAAGAGCGTCCTGCGAAGCCCCCAAGCGTCCACGCGACTGCCAAAGAAGAGCATGGAGAAGGTAAT
>Ga0268262_10004492_pt1 | contig 14397 bp, 18 predicted proteins | sample TergutNc150P3_FD_190354 | JGI IMG/M metagenome (GOLD analysis project Ga0268262, IMG submission 190354) | Nasutitermes corniger P3 segment gut microbial community from laboratory colony in Florida, USA - Nc150 P3 (SPAdes) (version 2) | ecosystem: Host-associated > Arthropoda: Insects >... | reverse complement strand
TGGCATTTTTTGAAGCCTTGCGGGTATTAATACGCCGCCGATACTTTAGCTCTTGGCCCGAATTCCTGCAATATGTCAGGGGTAAAGATGATGGGCCTTTGTAGTTGGGGCAAATTTAGAATTGCTGAAGTAACAGGAGCCCTATTGACTTTTTTAATTTTTCTATGGCAACATCTAAATTCACCTTAATTAATAAGCTTTTGAAAAGGTTAGTGGAAAGGTAAAAGTATGAAGACAGTATTTGTAAACCCTGCAGAAGTGGAAAGAAAGTGGTTTCTAATTGACGCCGATGGAAAAGTTCTGGGCAGAGTTGCGGCCAAAGTGGCTTCCATTGTCCGGGGAAAAGAGAAGGCAGTTTTTGCGCCGCACCAGGAAGTGGGAGACTATGTAGTTGTAGTCAACGCGGGCAAAATAGCGATTACCGGCGCTAAAGCGCAGAAAAAATTGTACCACCGCCATACAGGTTATCCTGGAGGCCTTAAGACGGTAAATTTCCAGAAGATGATCGAAAAACATCCGTCTTCTCCCCTGGAATTGGCGATTAAGGGTATGCTTCCCAAGGGCCCATTGGGGCGGAAACTCCTTAAAAACGCCAAGCTTTATTCCGGAGCCGAGCATCCCCACGCGGCTCAGAACCTCCAAAAGATTGAATTGTAACAGAAGGAAAGATCGATGATAAAGAATCTTGGTATCGGAACAGGCCGCAGGAAGACTTCGGTGGCCAGAGTCTATGTAAGGGACGGAAGCGGGAAAATATCGATAAACGGTAAAGAGGTAAACCAGTATTTTCCGCAGGGACAGCATGTTTTAATGGTTCGCCAGCCCCTTATGGTTACCTCCTCAGAGAACAATTTTGACGTATTTATCAACGTTTACGGCGGCGGCGTTCACGGCCAGGCCGAAGCCTGCCGCCACGGCCTTGCACGGGCGCTTTGCCAGGTGGATCAAGGCAACTACACCAGCTTAAGGAGCAACGGGTACCTTACCCGCGATTCCAGGATGGTGGAACGGAAAAAGTACGGCATGGCAGGCGCCCGCCGCCGCTTCCAGTTCTCCAAGCGCTAATTTTTCTTGGAAGAAGCCTCCCCGTTTGACGCTGATTGTATAAAAGCCGAGAAGATCGCATTACGCCTCATCGCCAGAGCCGAACAGAGTGTTTCCGGTTTGACAGCTAAACTGGAAAAGAGAGGCGTCGATCCTTCCATAGCACGCCAGGTGATTTCAAGCCTTATTGACCGGAAGCTGCTTGACGACGAAAGATTCGCTGAGAGGTGGGTTCACGCTCATCTTGGAGGGAAAAAAGCGCTAAGTCCGCTTTGGTTTCTTGTTTCCCTTGAAAAAAGGGGGTTAAAACGGGAAACATCCCTCAATGCCATTGGTAAAATACTGGATGAAGAAACTGAATTTTCACTAATTTCAGAGTATATTGAGAGAATAGACATTCGTTTTAAAGAAAATTCAGGCTTTTTAAAAAAGAAATTAAGATATGAACGTTTTTCTATTGAAGCAATTGACAGGTTTTTTGGTGTTTAGCACGCTTTTAGTTGTTTTTTCCCTCCAAAAGTTGAATTCTCGAAATAAGAGGCTATAATATCTTTAAGAAATAAAAGTGAGGAGCTTTAATGCCCAAAAACGGTCGGCTTGTACGTATATTTTCGGCATTGGAAGTCGCCAATATCTGCGGAGTTGTTAACCAAACCGCTATAAACTGGATTAGAAGCGGCCATTTAAAGGCCTTTACCACCCCCGGCGGGCAGTATAGAATTTATGCCAAGGATCTGGCCGCTTTTCTTGACAAGCGGGGGATGAGCGCTTCAGGGGAAGTTTTACAGGTAATAATTGAAAATGCAAACTGGAATGTTATGCTCATTGCCGCCGCGCAATCCGTAAATGACAGCCTAAAAGCCGAATTAGGGAGTCGTTTTCCCGATTATTCAATTATACAGGCCTTTGACTGGTTCGAGATTGGCAGAAAAATGGCCGAAGAAAAACCAGGGTTTGTTCTTCTGGATGAAGAACTCTCCGGGGTTGATATACCCAAATTTATCCGAACCATTCGGGAAGATCCTGCTTTCGGAAGACCTTATATTATTCTTTTGACCAAGGGTAAATATACTTATGATGCGGATTTAACGCTGACTCTCCCACTTGATTTAACCAAGATTGAAGCGGTTTTTAAGGACATTGAAAAACAGAACGCCGCCGTCGTAAATGCTTAAACAGGTTCCCTAAAGCGCCGCTGAAAAAAGCTCCGATGATCGCCGCCACGCGGCTTCAATGGCGTTGATCACAGCGCCCCTGAAAGCGCCGTTCTCAAGGGCGGCAATACCCGCAATAGTAGTACCGCCGGGCGAAGTTACCATATCTTTAAGCTCTCCGGGGTGTTTCCCTGTTTCCTGAACCATGTGCGCCGAACCAAGCACTGTTTGAACGGCGTAACGCAGGGCCTTGTCTCTTGGGAGCCCCGCCCGAACGCCGCCATCCGCAAGAGCCTCAATAAAGATGTAAACAAAAGCCGGCCCGGAGCCGGAAAGACCGGTTACCGAATCCATGTATATTTCTTCAAGATTATCAACAAGGCCGGCGCCTGAAAGTATTGTTTCCACCTCCGTGATCCTCTCTGCGGGGAAGTCCGGAGACGTAGACATGGCGATGAGTCCGCGTGAAACAAGAGCCGGCGTATTGGGCATTATCCTGACAATCGGCACATCAACATTAATGCAAGAGCGAATCTTCGCTATCGACCATCCGGCGACCACCGATATCAGTGTAAGGCTCTTGCCGCCTTTCTTTTCAGCGGAAAGCCTGTCAATTACCGCAGGCCTGATTTCCTCAAGCACGCTTTTGTAAACCTGCGGCTTTACGGCAAGAAAAAGGTAATCAACCTGTTCCACTGCCTGGGTGTTCGAGTTGTAAACCTGACCCCCAACGGAATCTGCGGCAGCCCTTGCCCTTGAAAGGTGAAGGTCGCTAAAACCAATGAACTCCGGATCAATTATTTTGGAAATCCCCTTCATAAGCGCAGGCCCGATATTTCCGCTGCCTATACAACCGATTGTTTTCTTCATCTTATGGCTCCTATAAGGAAGTTGTTCAGAAACTGAAGTTTCCGAACAACTCTATTTTAAAAGTTTCACCGTTATATTTCCCAAAAGCGCCGCGCCGGAAATAATCAGCTCCGGTTCTCTGTTGTCCGCGCTTCTTTCCACCTTGCGATCCGTCCAGGCGCCGCCCAGAATCGGAACAGCCCTGTTGCTTACCCTTATACCGCTTTCTACGGAAATTACGCTTTCCCCAAGGATCGAAACCACGTTTAGAACCGTTTTCCGCCTGCTCAGATCCGCCTTGCGTATTTTGATATGCTCGCTGCCTAAAATGCTGACAAATTGCATCCCCGATTCTACCGGGCCTGAGATAGTCCTGGACGAAAGAACAGTAAGGCTGCTGCCCTGGTGTTCAGGACGCTGGTAATTATCGTCTTCATCATCATCTTCTTCGTAAGCATTTTTATTCGGCAATTCACTGCCGCCGTATTCGGCGACCATTTTTTCTACGACAATAAGTTCCCTTTCGCTTTCTATTTTTTGGATGTATTCCACGAGTCTTTCATATTCTTCCAATGGAAGCTTGTTTTTTGCAAAGCTGTCCGAAAGGTTTTCGATGGCTTTTTCTTTTCGTTCTTCGACGATTTCTCTTAATGCCGGAAGTTTCATTTTTTCTCCTCCGGCATGAATGCCGTGCCGCGCTGTTTCCCCGCTGCCAGGGCTTCCAGGGCTCTGGGCTTAGAGCCATTGGTAATAATAGTGGGAATATTATAAGGTACAGTTCTTTCGGCTGCGGATATCTTCGTGGCGATTCCTCCGGTACCCAGCGTGTTAGAGCTGCCGATAACTACTTTTTCCCTTACCACCTTAATATCAAAAACTTCTTCCACTAGTTCCGCGTCTGGAAATTCTTTAGGGTTTTTGGTGTAAAGCCCGTCGATGTCGCTGAAAAGGATAAGAAGATCCGCGCCCCAGAGTATGGCCGCCAGGGCTGCCAGGGTGTCGTTGTCGCCAATTTTAATTTCCGCGACAGATACGGTGTCGTTCTCGTTTATTATTGGAATTACCTCGTCATCCACCAGGGTAAAAAGCGTGTTTCGCATATTAAGGGTACGGTTGGAATCGGCGAAATCTTCCTGGGTAAGGAGTATCTGGGCAATGTGAAAGCCGGTTTTTTCAAACGCCAGGCCCCAGGCCTTCATGAGCTCAACCTGGCCCACCGCGCAAAGGGCCTGCTTGTAATGTATGTCTTTTTTACGCGCCCATTCGCCCATAGTAGAAAGGCCCGCCGCCTGCGCGCCGGAAGAAACAATGATGATCTGTTTTCCGCTCCTGACCAGGCCCGCAACCTGCTCGGCGAATTCACCCAAAACCGCGGGATTGATTCTCCCGTCCATGGATGCCAGGGTATTGGAACCAAACTTGAGTACGATTTTTCGGGCTTTCTCCATCAATCCGGCTATCATGGCTAAAGCTTACTATGTAAGAGGATTTAGAAACAAGCCATTCATAGTTTCTTTAACTAATCGAGAATTCGGAATTCATCCTGAGAATGTATATTTTATTTTGGGCTTTGACACTAATGCAAATCCGGTTGAAATACTGTATAATGAGGACGGGTATTGATGATGGGCAGGTTAATGGAGGTAGTGTATTATGCCAAAGCTTGAAGGTAAATGTGTTGGGTGTCCTATTGCGGAGAGAGATAATGCTTCTCTTGAGGATGCGGCTAAGCTTTCTTATGAGGATGTGGCTAAAATTGTAGAGTCTATAGAGTGTGAAGATGTAATGGAGTGTTTAGAGGAGTATGGTTTTGAAAAGATAGAAGATGACGCTTTATGAAGCGGCTCAGCACTCAAAATCCAGCATATCGCGAATTTGTCGCTTTTCGTCAATTCCGGGGAATACTTCTTTCAGTTTGAGCCCTTTTTCAGTCAACTCGAATACGCACCGTTCGGTAATGTACAACACTCTTTGTCCGCGGCTGACGGCGTTCTTGCCGGAAAAACTGATCGCGGAAACTTTTTTCTTGAATTTAGTTATGGAACCTTCACGTTTTATCTGTATTTTGCCGTTTTCGTTTGTTGCGAGAAGGCCTTTGGTTGTAAAACTCATGCAGAATACTATGGTTTTTGTGGCGTGTGTGATGTTGGCAAAGCCGCCGATTCCGGCGTAACTTCCTTCCAACTTATGGGCGTTCACGTTGCCCTCTTTGTCGGCTTCCAATCCTCCCAAAAAGCAGATGTCAAGACCGCCGCCGTCATAAAAGTCAAACTGGGTCGCCATATCGGTGATTATATCCGCGCCGATTGTTGCGCCGAACGCAAAGCCAGGCGCCGGAAGTCCGCCTATACCGCCGGCCTCAACAGTAATAGTAATATCTTTTAAGATGCCGATTTTTGAAGCGTATATTCCCACCATTTCAGGAAAGCCTATGCCTAAATTGACTATCTGTCCGGCCCGCAATTCCCTGGCGGCGCGTTCGCCTATAATTCCGGCGGTACCATCTTCGGCTGCGTTTTTTATCGCTGCATCATTTTTATTGGAAGACAGTTTGTTTATATAATAATCCATATGCGAGGCAGGGACGTGTATATCGCCGGACAGTGCAGGGTTGTATTCCATGATTTCGACAGGGTTTTCGCACACAACTACATAATCAATCAAAATCCCCGGTACGATTACATAGCGCGGCCTGGAAAATACATGACTTACCCGCTCCACCTCTACAATTACCTTGCCGCCGTTACGTTTTGTCGCCTGCGCCAAAGACAGCGCGTCCACTGACAGGTATTCTTTCTCAGAAGAAATATTGCCGTTCGGGTCAACAGTAGTACCCTTGATAAAAGCGATGTCGATTTTGGGGGTGTGGTACAACAGATAATCCTTTCCCTCCACCTCTTTTACCGTTAGAAGTTCTTTTTTTGATTTAGCGTTAATGGCGCAGGTGTCTATACGGGGATCCGCGTAAATTCCGACGCCGACTTCGCTCAGAATCCAGTCCCTGCCAGCGGCGGCCGCGCGTATGGAATGAGATAACAATCCCAGCGGGAGACAATACGCCTCAATTTCGCCGGCCAGCGCCATTTTCATGGCGACAGGCGAACTGCGGTAATGGCTCGCGACTATCTCGCTTACCGCCCCGTCTCTTATGTAAGGGTCCGCGTAGCGGCTTTCATCCCAACCGCCTATACTCGCGGAGCAAAACAAGCGCAAGTTTTTCGGAGAACCGGTTTGAAGAAACCTTTGATGCAAGGCGTCATGGAGCTCCTCCGGGTTCGACAACGCCAAAAACGAGTTCACGGCGATACAATCTCCGTCCTTGATAGACGCAACCGCTTCTTTCGCGGAGATAATTCTAAACATAATCTTACCCCTTTAATTCAATACCTATATTTAAATTATAACTTATTATTTTGAATTATGGGGCGTTATTCGCGAATTTGGCCTGAACCTGTAACGCGGTACTTGATGGTCATCAGGGCGTCTAGGCCCATTGGGCCCCGCACATGGAATTTCTGCGTACTGATCCCCAATTCCGCCCCAAAGCCAAATACCCAGCCGTCGGTAAAACGGATGGAGGCGTTGGTGTAAACACAGGCGGCGTCCACCCGGCGGCAAAATTCCTCGGCGGAGCGGAAATCGTTGGTGAGTATAGCCTCGGAGTGTTTTGTGCCGTAGGTGTTGATGTGGTTAATGGCCTCGTCCAAAGAGGCGACGATTTTTACCGCCATGATATAGTCCAGAAACTCCGTAGCCCAGTCTTCCGGAACGGCGTCCTTTACAACGAGGCCGGCGGGCAAGGAGCCCATAGCCGCAAGAGATTCACTGTCGCAACGAAGTTCCGCCTTGCCGGCAAGCCGCTTGGCAACAAGAGGCAGAAGTACCCCAGCGGCGTCCCTGTGTACCAAAAGCGTCTCAACGGCGTTGCAGGCCCCCGGCTTTTGGAGCTTGGCGTTGGCGATTATTTCCACCGCCCGTTCAATGTCCGCCGAGGGTTCCACGTAGATGTGGCAGTTGCCTTCGCCGGTTTCGATCACCGGAACTCTGGCGTTATCCACTACCCGCCGGATAAGTTCTTTTCCTCCCCGAGGGAGAACCGCGTCAATCCAGCCCCTTGCGCTGAGAATTTCGTCCACTTCGTCCCTTGAACCGGAATCGGCCAGTTCCACCGCTCCGGCTATGCCGCCGCCTTCCTCAAGGCCCTTTTTTATGGCTTTAATAAGCGCCTTGTTCGATTCAAGGGCCGCCGAGGAACCCCGGAGCAAAATGGCGCATCCCGCCTTGTAAGCAAGGGAAAAGGCATCGACGGTAACATTCGGCCTGGACTCGTAAATAATAGAAACCGTCCCTAGAGGAACAGCGATTTGTTCAATTAAAAGCCCGTTCGGCGTTCTCCAGCCGCTTTTTATTTTGCCAACAGGGTCTTCCAGGCGAATAACCTGGTTTAGCCCTTCGATTATGTCCTTTATTCTCGCCGGGTTCAGCGACAGCCGGTCTACGAGGGCTTCTCTCATGCCGCCCGCCCTGGCTTTTTCTACATCCACTTTATTCGCCGCAAGGATTTCTTCACCGGCGGCTTCGATAGCTCCGGCGGCTTTTCCCAGGGCTAAGTCCTTGGCCTTCCGGTCTTGCAGGGCCAGGGCGGCCTGGGCGGTCTTCAGCGACCTGAACACACTTTCAAGGGAATTCATAGTAGCTCTATTTATCACGGGAAAAATTGTTCTTCAAGCCTCTGCGGGATTGATAATTACGCTTATCGTATTCCTCTCTTGCAGTATCATTTTTACTATTCCCGAGTTCAAGATAGCGCGTTGCCTAATAATTTTTCTAGTCGAAATGGGACGGCTGCCCAATAACAAAAACCTAGCCGAAATCAGGCAGCGGGTACCTGACCGCCCTTCTGCGTTCAAGTTTCGCTTTGCACTGTGACGATATGTCAGGCGATTTCATCAGCCTTTCGTACGGTGTTTTAGGCTCTTTTTCGTAGACCTTCTTATAGCGGCCGTCCTCCTGTTTTTCCTTGTCAGTTAGGCGAAACGACGACATCCAGTAATTAGAATCTGTGCAATTTATTTCTTGCATTTCTCAGGTTTTTATTTTTCCGACAGCCTCGTTAGACGAAGTACTATTTCATCTTATTGCATTAGTATTACCTATTGACATTATATATACTGTCTTTTTATTTGGATCCTTAAAACCTATTATTTCTACCAAAATTTGTATTTCAATATTATAAATAATCAATTGAGCTTCTTTTTCAAACAAATCCTCTATTTTCTGTACATGAATATTTCTTATTCTATCATCTATACTAAAATGACTTTTTTGGGTATTTTCATCTTTATAGATAAACCAAGAAATAATATTTTCATTTAATTTTAAAACTTTTTTTACATTATCTATTGTTAATATTGATAATGTTTCTATTCCATTAAAATGCCTTATAAAATAATCATGAAAATTTTTATCAACTAAAAAGCGGTTTAACTTATCTTTACTTAATATTCTGGCATTAGTAATAATTGCCTTACCATAATAATTTCTATCATAGTAATAAATATTATCATATGTTATTGCACTTCTAATAATCAACTCGCCAATATATTGAGATAGTTTTGGAAAAAAATGGCCAGTATTAAAAAGCTGTAAAGTAGAATAGAAATGTAGATTAAATATTAATGCATGTAACGGAGTTTCAAATATCATAAAACCACCATCTCCTGTTGAAATAAAATTATTCTTATATTCAAAAGGAAAAAATGTTTTTTCTACAGATTTTACAAGTCTTGTTGCTTCATCCTTGATTATATCAAAAACAAATGGAATTAAATTTTGTCTTTCAGTATCATAACTGCTATATTTGTAAATATCTAGTCCTAAAACAGCCTTTTTTTCTTGTTTAAAATTATCTTGTGAAAATATTTTCAATTTTTCAGTATTTTCTATGGTTATATCATAATTATCCATATAATCAGTAAATTCATCATCAATTTTCTTTAAATTCTCAAGTACTTTTATTTTTTCTATCACAACTTTCTCCTTGTAGTTTATTAATTAAGTCTCAAAAAAAACATTGCTAATGTAATAATTGTAGGTAAAATTATATATCAAAAGATTTAACGTGTCAACTGAGTGCGTTTATCGCAAGCAATCCCTAATTCAAATCCATCTTCACATTTATCCGCCAAACTGTTAGTTTTTAACACTTTGATATAAGGATCATTTATTGTTACTTTACCTTTTGGTAAAATTGATTCAAGGAGTATGCGGCGTGTAGTCATAATAAAAAACCTCCATTCAAAGTATTTGTCTGTTTCCTAAGCTTAACTAAATTGGCTTTTTTTCCTGAAATTAATACATTATAATTTTTCTCAAGCGACAGATTCGGTATTGTTTTTGCCAATTTTTCTATGTAATCATTTCTGCCCAATAAAAGTACAATGATTCCGTTGTTTTTCAGCACTTTCTCCATTTTCAATAGTATCATCTTACAGAATTCTTCAATTTCCATATTTAAATTTTGATATGAACCCCAAGGCGGATCTGTAACTATTTTATCTACACTTTCATGTAACAATTCTTCATCCAAATATTTTATGTCAACTTTTTTTATAACAATATTCTTCATATCAGACAAGGATTTATTTCCAATAATTTTATTTTTTGCTATACTAATCATATTATTATCAAAATCAAGCGCAAAAATCTTTTTTGCGGGAAAAATTAACGCTCTTCCTATCGGAATGGAACCATTACCGCAAAACGGATCCAATACAATGTCATTTTTATCCGGGTCAGACAACCAATTCATTAAAAACGTTATTTCCGGATGTAATTCGCCTTTATTAAGTATTTTTTCATAAGCGATATGTTTACTTAAACGTTTTAAAAAGTAGCAAAAGCCCTCTGTACGGTATAATATCCAAAATTCTACATTTGAACTGCTTCTATTTAACTTTAATTTTGATTGGGAAGATATTAAATTTTCGATTTTAATTTTCAATTTTTCATTAATAGAAACGAACTGGTTTCCAGAAGAAATAACGACACGAAACGTTTTATGGTTTTTACTATCGTCCGATATTGTATCATCATGTAATCTTGCGCTTACAATTTGCCGTATAAATGATTCAATATCACCATTTTTATTTTCAGCATAAGTTATTACCAAAAAAATATTATTGAAACAATACATATTTAATTTTTCATATGACTTGACGGTATCGAACAAAACTGCCCCATCAAATAGTTGATATATTTTTAAATCAGGTATATGTTTCTCCAAAATATCCTTTACAATCAATTGCGTTCCGGATGCGAAAGAAGCTAAAAATAGATTTCTCTTCATATAGATTATCATCATCATTATATATCATAGTTTGTCAATGCAACAAATTTATAAAGTCCGTTCAAAATGTAGACACATTGTGGACTCGGACTGGAAGTCCACGACACCAATCAACATTTATTGCAGGAATTGGCAATAATCTGGTTTAAAATGTTTATCCCCTCCCTAAGCCTTTCCTTTAGCGCGTTCACCCGCTCATCGTTCCAGTATTCCTGCGGCGTTTCGTAGCCCAACGTGTCTTTTGATGTCTCAAAATCGTGGGTGATTATTCTGCCCCTGCTTACTATTGCCGCATCCGGCACATACACCCTTGGGCGGCCCTCATCGTCATACTGAAGCCGGCCTGAAAAAATATCGATTATCCTCCGGTAACTTTCCGAGTTCTTTTCCCGGTCTTCTTTTATATCGCAGTAAAAAATTTTTTCTACTTCCATCTCGCGTGCGACATCGTGAAGATAAACGGCGTATTGCTGGCACCACGGACATTCCTTAAAGCCAATAAAAACAATTCCCCTGCCTTTTTCTAAAATGTCCGCTGCCTCGATTGCGTTTCTGTATGTAAATATATTGCCGTCGCCTACCAAAGGGTATTCCAGCGCGAACTTCTCAGAATCGCTAAGCTCTTTCTGGTTACCTTTACCGTAACATTGTATGAACATACAGGAAAAAACAGTAAGTAAAACAATTTTGTAAAATACCAATTTCATACGCGAAACTGCCTCATTGTTTTTGTCTCCTTCTCATGCTAGAATTGAAGTATGACCATTGAACAAACGATAGAAATACCCGCCAGCCACCGGATTACCCTTGATTTGCCGCCGGAATTGCCGACTGGTAGAACGAAAGTTGAATTGTCTTTTACTCCGCTTTCTAATGTGCCGCAGGTGCAAGAGAACGGAAAAATTCATCTTACAAAGCTGATGGTAGATGAATTGCTGGGAGGGGAGCCCTTGCGCTCCCTGACGGGTCTTTTGCATAACAATATAAGCGCCGATGACATCCGCGCTGAACGTGTTGAAGAACGGCTTAGTAAACATGACCATATTGATTGACACCAATGTTGTGCTTGACATTCTGCTGTACCGTCAGCCTTGGTACACCAATGCGGCACTGATTTTCGGTTTGACGCAGAAAAAACAAATAATGAGCTATGTCTCTGCATCGGCCATAACAGACATCTTTTATTTCACCCAAAAAGAACATGGGAAAAACACCGCTCAAGAAACAATAAAGCGTCTGTTGCAGGTTTTTTATCCGGCTACTGTAACAGATACAAACATCTATAAAGCGCTGGAACTGGAGTGGGAAGATTTTGAAGATTCTGTACAGTATACCGTAGGAGAAGCCCTCTCTGCTGATTTTATAGTTACCAGAAACACTCGGGATTTTAGTTCTGGTTCCATTCCGGCAATAACACCGGAACAGTTCATACAAACAATTACCGATCTTGCAAAGTAATTTCATTCCTTACTCTCCCAAAGCGAACTTCAGCAAACGAAGCGTTGCCAGGGCGCTCGCATTTTGCTTTAGGCGGCATGGATGCCGCTGGATCAAAACAATAATGAAGTTTTTGCTTGCAAAAACTTCAAGCTTAAAAAACGGCATGGACGCCGTTTTTTAAGCACTTTAGGCGGCATGGTATACTCAACCGAGCCGCATTGCGGCGAAGGTTCCCCTCTTGATGCCGCTGTATCCAAACAATGCTTAAAAACCGGCATGGATTACGTTAGCCGCCGTCGCCAACTTTGTTGGCGCTGGCGGCGTCTTAATTCATTCCTATCGGAAAACGACCCGAAGGGACGTACGCCGTTTTTTAAGCACTTCACGCCCCGTTAAAAAGCCCGGATAGGACGAACCCAAGCTGAGCCGTAAACGCCAGTAAATTTGCCAGTGTCTATATCCAGAGCCCAATCCGAGCCCGTACCTGTCCAACCGTCTGACTGGGGGGTCCCGTCCAGCGACGAAGAGTGGTATAAATTTCTGGTACTATACCCATCCCCCACCATATTGCCTACCAACGCCCTGTTCTCATATAGCACGCCTAGTTCAACCTTGCTGGGAAGGTACCAGTCCGTTTTACCGCCGCCTGAGTAATTCCTGCAGGCTCTGGCGGCAGGGGCGTCAGGGTCCCAGCCAAGAATAAGACCGGTGTTTCCCTTGCCTGCCCCTATCCCATCCGTAGTAACAAAATGGACAGTTCTGGGACCTAACCCTGTCGAGTAAAAATAAAATTTCCCAAGATCATTGGGCGCGGCTTCAAGGTAATGGCATATCGGGCCGTCCCCCACGGGAAAGCCTACCGCATCATAGTAAAAGATTATCCCGCCGCCGGGGCCTTTGTCGCCGACTTTGGGACCGGTGGGTGCTGTTACGGTTACGGCGCAGGTTGCCTTGTAGTTGCCGTCCACTGTGGTAACGGTAATGGTCGCTGTTCCCGGCGCCACGGCGGTAACATCGCCGTATTTATCCACTGTCGCTATATTGGCATTACTGCTAGTCCAATCCGTCGCTTTATTCGTCGCGTTGGCCGGCGAAACCGTTGCGTGAAGATATTCTATCTCGCCGACGGTCAGGCTGAGCGTGGTTTTGTTTAGGCTTACACCGGTTACGGCAACGGGCTCTGGGGGCGGGCTTCTTTTTTCTATCGTATCTTTTGCTTCATTTGTTTTATCGTTTTTTTTGTTGGCGTCGTTAACATCCTTGTCAAATATTAGGGAATAAACATCGACGACAGTTGAAGCGCAATCAATCGGATCAAGAGTTACACAGCCAAGCGCGTCTAAAAGTGTTTGAGCTACATCGTTCGTAGCGGTATCTTTAAAATTTCTATCGTACACCTCGCTGGTTATTTGACTGAGAACAAATATACCGCATCCTACCAGAGCGGGCGGAAAGAATATCCCTCCAATACATGTGCCGATTCCCGCCCCCGTGCCGACCCAGTCCAAAAAGTTTTTAATGGTAAAGGGCTGTTCCTCAAAAAGATGGAAAATGTTGCGTTGTATCTGAACGGATCGTTCATTGATATTTCTTTTGAGATTTTTGTCCCAGTAAGTATCCCAGTTTACATCGCTTTGATTATCATAATGATACTCAATAGCGCCGTCGGGCTTTATTACCGCCATATCAAATTTGTAACCGTTATAGTTGCCAAAATAAAAAATAGTACCGTTGCATATCATTCTATCCAGCAGCCCGTTATCTTTGAACAAAAAGGAAATGCCGGCATCGGAGTCTTTTTTCGGTTTTACATAGAGGCGTGACGGTCTAAAGGTAGTTTGATTCATCTTTAAAATCATGCTCGACCCGTCTGTGCCGACTACCATGCAGTCCCAGTCCTTGGTTTTATCACTGATATCCATCACATATTTAACCTTAGTTTCTTTGCTTTTTTTGTCATCGCCTTTGATTTTGTCTATGATACTTCCTATGTAGTCGCAGCCCAGCATTGAAAGTCCGATTACCGCTGCAAGGGCGATAGACAAGAAACGGTTGAAAAAATTCTTCACAATAGAACTCCTTTTTACATGGTCTTTTTCCATGATTTTTTAGCCTTTTTTGCTTTGCGGCTGCCGTGCGTATACTCACAGAAGTGGGTAATTTAAACGTCCGTTTTTTTTAGACACTTGTAATGATGAAATTCATAAGCGGAGGAAACTATGGTGTACGGTTACGTGAGGGTTAGTACGGACAGGCAAACAGTTGATAACCAGCGGTTTGAAATAGAGCGGTTTTGTTCAAAAAATAGCATAGCCATTGACCAGTGGATTGAGGAAACAATCAGCGGAAGCCAATTACCGGAAAAACGTCTGTTGGGGTCGCTGCTTGCAAAGGCAAAAACAGGCGACCTAATCGTATGTTCCGAGTTGTCCAGACTGGGCAGGAGTTTGTTCATGATTATGTCAATATTGAACATTTTCATGATAAATGGCGTGAAAATCTGGACAATTAAGGACAATTACCGGCTTGGGGACGATATTCAGGCCAAAATTATGGCTTTTA
>Ga0268262_10004491_pt1 | contig 14403 bp, 15 predicted proteins | sample TergutNc150P3_FD_190354 | JGI IMG/M metagenome (GOLD analysis project Ga0268262, IMG submission 190354) | Nasutitermes corniger P3 segment gut microbial community from laboratory colony in Florida, USA - Nc150 P3 (SPAdes) (version 2) | ecosystem: Host-associated > Arthropoda: Insects >... | reverse complement strand
ATGGAAAGCATGGCATAGAGAGGGAGGAGCAGGCTCTGTGGTTTCTGGCAATAGCGTATTCTTGGGACTTATACCCTACTTTTATGGGCCTAGAATCAGTCGCATTAAAAAGAATTGACACAGTCTGGGAGACAGGCTCCTCCAGTTTTTTGCCGCCCCGCTGCCCTCCCTTTGTCGGAATTTTGCCAATCTGTGGGTCAAGTTTAGCCCCACGCCTGTGTGTTATATTTAGTGCCGTTTGCGGCAAAAAAAAACGAAAAATTTTTCAAAAAAAGCTAAAGTTTCCCCCTCAACATACCGAAAATTGAATCGGTGTATTGTCTTTTTGGCCCTGAACCGTCCGCGGCGGGTTAGTACTGAAAGGAAAATGTGCCAAGGAAAGCAAGGATGCTTTCTTTCACTTTATCAAGGAGGATGACTATGATCATCAACCACAACTTGTCTGCCATGTTTGCGGATCGGTCCCTAAAGGTTACCGATGTAAATCTTACCAAGGAAATGGAGAAGCTCAGTTCCGGCCTCAGGATTAACCGTGCCGGAGACGACGCTTCCGGTCTCGCGGTTTCTGAAAAGCTGCGCAGCCAAATCAGGGGTTTGAACCAGGCCTCTACCAACGCTTCCAACGGTATCTCCTTTATTCAGGTTACTGAAGGCTATCTTCAGGAGACCGAGGATATCGTCCAGCGCATCAGGGTACTGGCGGTTCAGTCGGCCAACGGCATCTACACCGAAGAAGACAGGCTTTACATCCAGATTGAAGTCTCGGCACTGGTAAGCGAGATTGACCGTATAGCCAGCCATGCCCAATTTAACGGCATGAACCTCTTAACCGGACGCTTTGCAAGGCTGAACGGACCCAATACGGTTACCGCATCAATGTGGTTCCATATCGGAGCTAACATGGATCAGAGGACGCAGGTTTTCATCGGTACGATGACCGCCAAGGGCCTTGGTATCCGCAACGTAGGGGACGATACTTTCATCTCCCTGGCACAGCCTGACGAAGCCAACAAAACCATCGGTATAATGGATGCCGCTCTCAAGATCATCAACAAACAAAGGGCTGATCTTGGTGCGTACCAGAACCGGCTTGAACACGCGGTAATCGGGTTGGATATAGGAGCCGAGAATATGCAGGCTGCCGAATCCCGTATCAGGGATACCAACATGGCCAGCCAGATGGTTTCTTACACCAGGGATCAAATCCTGACCCAGTCGGGAACCGCCATGCTGGCCCAGGCTAACCAGAGGGCTGCGACGGTATTGCAACTTCTACGGTAATGCGTTAAAATTTCGGATAATGGGGAGCCTCCGAAAGGGGGTTCTCCATTCATTAAAGTTGTTCGGAAACCAATCCCGAACAAGATCGTTGTTCTTTGACAAACACCCTCCTGCTTCGGCATAAATACCGAAGCATTTACCTTGCGTACAGCAGTTCGGAGCGATTATTGCAAGTCGATAATTGCTTCGTACCGTTTTCGGTTAAGTTCTGGCTATAGGCGCGAACTGGTCAGGCTTTTCCGGCTGTACGATACGGCTCGGGCAAAGGATAGCCCGGGTATTTCGGGTCAAGGAGGGTTATATGATAATTAATCACAACATGAGCGCAATCTATGCCAATCGGACGCTTGGGGTTACCCAGTTAGACATAACGAAAAGCATGGAAAAACTCAGTTCCGGCGAGCGGATTAACCGCGCCGGCGATGATGCTTCCGGGCTTGCCGTCTCAGAAAAACTGAGAGGCCAGATACGGGGACTTAATCAGGCCGAGCGGAACATCCAGAACGGAGTAGCCTTTATTCAGGTTACAGAAGGTTATCTGCAGGAAACTCAGGATATCCTTCACCGGATCAGGGAACTGTCGGTCCAGTCCGCCAACGGTATTTACACCGAGGAGGACAGGATGCAGATTCAGGTAGAAGTATCCCAGTTGGTGGACGAAGTAAACCGTATAGCGAGCCACGCTCAGTTTAACGGTATGAATCTGCTTACAGGCTCTTTTGCCACAAACTCCGCAGTTGGCCGGGTTATGCAGTTTCAGGTCGGCGCCAATATGGACCAGAGCAAACAGGTCTTTATCGGCACCATGACAGCGCTGGCTCTTGGATTGCAGTCCAATCAGAGCGATAGCGGCTTCCTTAACATTGCCACCGTCGATTCGGCGAACCAGGCAATTGGCACCGTGGACAATGCGTTAAAAGTGATTTCCAAACAGCGGGCCGATTTGGGCGCTTATCAGAATCGCTTTGAAATGGCCGCCCAGGGCGTTGCTATCGCGGCGGAAAACATGCAGGCAGCCGAATCCCGCATCAGGGACACGGACATGGCATCGGAAGTGGTCAACTACACCAGGGGCGCAATTCTGAACCAGGCGGGAACCGCAATGCTGGCCCAGGCCAATATGCGGACCCAGTCGGCGCTTCAGCTCCTTGGTTAAGCTGTTTCCGTTTCTTTCTTTCTTTGGCGTTTGAAGAGACTTCTGGACGTTGTCTTTTGTAACGCCTGACAGGGGAGTTCGCGCCCTACCCTGTCTTTTTTTGACTATTAGAGTTGTTTGGAAACTTCAGTTTCCGAACAACTTCCTTATAAAACGACAGTTTTGCAGGCTGGAAGCCGAAAAACTATAGGACTTATGAGGGAACCATCGTGTTCATAGAACACGCGGGTTCCCGAATAAGTCAATTGTTCCGTCATGGATGGACGGGAATTTAATTTGCGAACCTTTCACGCACATGGAGGTGTAGTATGGGTATCCAAGTCGCGTCCCTATATGCCGGGGGCAGTATTCCGGCACCTCTCCAGCAGGAATTACAAAAGGAAAAACAGTCTCCTCCCCCAATTAAACAGGATGTTGTCACGGAAAAAGCTTTGGCTGCCCTTCCCGGCAACAGGCATAGCTCCCCGTCTCTGGAAAAAACTACAGCGGATATTCAACACATCAGCCTGGTATTTAACTCAAGGCTGAAATTCGTTATTGATCACGAATCCAATGAAATTCTTATTAAAGTAATTGATAATGAAACCGATAAAGTGATTAAGGTGCTTCCGCCCGAAGAACTTCAGAGGCTTCACAGCAGAATTAGGGAAACAATGGGGTTTTTGTTTGACAGGATGGTTTAACAAACCATCACGGAGGCGTCTTGGGCTATAGGGGGGTCCGTTAGAGCATTATGTCAGACATATACATTCCCGGTTTAAGCAGCCGGTTTAACAGCGACAAAGTTATCGAAGATCTCATGCGCCTGGAGCGTATTCCAAGAGACCGCGCTGTAGCCACCATTGAAACAATTCAAAATGAAAAAAGGTATTGGCAGGATGTCAGCAACACTACCAAGACCTTAAGGGAAAGCGCAACCCAGTTGTTCTCTTACAATAACCCCTTCAACGACCGCAATATAAAGTCCAGCGACGAATCCGTGCTGACTGGCACCGCCAAAAGGGACGCAATGCAGCAGGACATGTCCTTCACGGTTAAACAAACTGCCCAGGCGGATCGTTTTCTTTCTTCCCCCCTGTCGGAAGATTTTAAAGTTGAAGGCGGAACCTACACTTTTACAATAGGAAAAGAAGAAATCTCTTTTGATTTTAAGGGCGGAACCCTGAAGGATTTTAGCGATACCCTGAACCGCCGTGGACGGAACCTGATTCAATCAAGCCTGATTGCCGTGAAAAGCGGAACCAAATCCCTGCTTATCGAATCCAAAGTGACGGGAGAAGAAAACAGCCTTGTCTTTTCCGGCGCTTCCCTGAATCTGGGCGGGATGACAGGAATGATAGAACTCTTTAACGGTGAAAACGGTCCGGTACAGCTCAGGCCGCTTAACGCCGTTTCTACCGCCAGGGACGCGATTGTCTCCATGGAAGGAATCGAAATTTACCGCCCCACAAATGAAATCGACGACCTGATTCCCGGCGTTACCCTTAAGGTAAAAGGGACTTCCGACCGCCCTGTAAATATCCAGGTTGAAACGGATACCGAAGGGGTAAAAGACGCCATAATCACGTTCATAGGCAATTATAACCGCCTTATGGCGGAAATTAATGTCCTTACCGCAAGAAGCTCATTTACAGGAACTGTAGAAGAAGTACAGGATCCGATTACAAAACAAATAAAGCAAGTATACAAAACAAGCGCCGACGATACAATCTTAAATGAGTTGACGTATTTATCCCCCGATGAAAGGGCGGAAATGAGAAAAAGGCTCGGCGCTTTTAACGGAGATTCTACCCTGACGCAGATACGAAACACCTTAATGCGTATAGTCAGCGACCCTTACCCAAATACCGTGGATGAATCCCTGAACCTTCTTGTGCAAATAGGCATTGGCACGGACGTTCGAAGAACGGGAGGGGCAAATCCTTCCAAGCTTCGCGGCTATCTTGAAATTGATGAAAAAGTCCTGGACTCTGCGCTTGCCACAAAACTTCCCGCGGTAAAACAGCTCTTCGGTTTGGATACAACCGGGGATCTCATTGTTAATACCGGAATAGCATACGCAATAGACAACCTTACAAAACCTTACGTTGAAAGTACCGGAATATTTGCCGCAAAAACCGGCAGCATGGATTCCAAAATACAGCAGGAAACCCGCCGTATCGAAACCATTGATCGTCAGCTCGCGGCCAAGGAAGCGGAATTGAAAAAGCAATACGCCCAGATGGAAGGCGCGTACAGCCGCATGGAACAAATGGGGACTTCCCTGGACCGCTTCTCGCAGCAGAACAACAACAATAGATAAGGGCAAGAACAAGATATAAGATGAACATTTTTATCAACGAAAAGCCGGCTGATATAACCCTTGATACGGAAAAAAATCTTGGGGATGTCATGTCCGGCATCGAGCAGTGGCTTTCGCCTTCCGGAAACCGGATCAAAAAGATTTGCCTGGACGATAAGGATATTTCAACCGATGCTCTTGGCGAAGCATTCCGCGTTAATGTCGCCGATATTAAGAAACTGGATGTCTTTGTAAGTCCCTGGCGGGAGCTGGCTGCGGAAGCCCTGGAAGACCTCTACGAAACATTTATTCTTTATAGTAAAGCTTCCTTTGACGAGCGCAAAAACATTGCCGCCGAATGGGAGAAAAGCTCCGCCGCACGCTTTTTAATATCCGACATCCCCGACCTTTCCCGCCTTGCGGGCCTCATATTTTCGGGAGAGGGCCTGTCCGCCTCTGATTTCAGCATGCTTCTTGATGAACGCCTGCGTGAATTGACCAATCCAAAACAGGAAATTGTCAATTCCACCGCCAAAGTAGAACTAATAGCCGGAAGACTGGAAGAGCTTCCGCTTGATATGCAGACAGGAAAAGATCGAAAGGCAGCCGAAACCATGCAGCTTTTTTCGGGAATAAGCGAAAAACTTTTCCGTATTTTGTTCATTTTTAAGTCCGAGGGGTTTTCCCACGAGACTTTTACCATAGACGGGCTTCCCGCCAAAGCATTCGTGGAAGAGTTTAACTCTACTCTAAGAGAGCTTTCTTACGCTTATGAAAACCGGGATACCGTTTTGGTCGGAGATATTGCCGAATATGAGCTTGCTCCAAGGCTGTTAAAATTGTTTTCCGCCATGAAAGATATCGGAGGCTCAGGATAATGGCTCCGATGGTATCAATTGCGGCATCAATAGCGTATACATTCCCGCTCCAAACCTACTTTAAGAGGGATAACCCGGAGGAGGCGAGGAACCTCCTTATTGGTGTCGGTGTGGTCATTGTCGTTGCGGTATTGTCGTATTTCATACGCCACGGAGTTGGCAACCCGATAGCAGGCACAGGTAATAAAAACAAGAGCTCCGCCGTCACACCAAGAAAATTCAACGCTTTTACGCTTCACCGGGTAGCTTCATCTTACGGCCTTAACAGGGAACAAAAAAAACTTTTGGAATATGTCTTCAGAAACGACGGGGTAACAGATCCGGAACGGGTTATGAAGACCCCGGCACTTCTTGACAGGCATTTTAAACGCGCGTTCAGGACAATCGAAAAAAATTCAAGCACCGATGAAGATGTCCAGGAACGCCTGGTCAAGCTCTTTTCCCTGCGAAACGTAATAGAAAGTTCAAGCGGTACCAATGACGCTTCTTCCGCCCGCCCTTCGGAAAACACTCCCGCCATTCTTGTCAGCGGAAAAGACAGCTACCCCGTTAAGGTTCTCAGTACCAAAGGCCAAACCGTAGTTGTTGAATATCCAAGAAACGCCCTTGGTACCCCAATACGCATGACAAAGGGGACAAAAATTGCCCTCTCGTTTTTTACCAAATCAAGCAACGGCTTTTCTTATGACGGTACTGTAGGGGGGGCCGTAAATACCGACCACGGACAGGGACTGCAGATTTCCCACTCAGGCAGAATGAAGCCCCTTGTCAAGAGGAAGTTCCGGCGCAGAACAACCGATATACAGTGTGAATTTTATTTTGTAAAGGTTGAAGAAACCGGAACAGGGAGAAAAAAGACGGCAAAGCTTGTCGTTGTTAACAGAAAATATACCGGAACGATTAAAGACATATCTGTCGGCGGGTGCGCGTTAAAATCGTCGGCTCCCATTCAGATTGGCTCCCGCTTAAAAATCAACATTGATTACGATGACAACTATGTAATTAATGTTCTGGGTCAAGTTATCAGAACAAACCGTTCCGCCGCGGGAACCATTTTACACATTAAATTCCTAAAAGTGCCCCAGAGGGCTTTCAACTCTATCAGCACTATTGTTTTTGGGTATAATGATGATTGACTTAGGGCATGAAAAGGATGTATCATTAACTAACATTCAAGAGGGACATATGCGGATTATTGAAATTAAAAACATGACAAGGAAGGAAATGCCAATTTACTACAGGCGGTTTTATTCCGGAATTGCCGTTATAGAGCTTGTCAGTAAACCCGTAGAATTTCCCATTGACTGGCAAATTGAGCACAAGGCGACAGGTCAGACTGAGGTTGCCCTCACGCTTGCTCAAACTATAGATTATCCCTTAGTACCCCTTCAAAAGGAACTTAAAAAGTACATTGGCTCCCTTGATTCAGAAGGAAAGTTGCCAAACTGATATCGAAAGCGGTCTGGCGTTACCTTCTTCAGTTATTTCTTCAACTCCGGAAGAAACCCTCTTTTTAGGGAAAAAAATCGCCTTTATTCTTGAAAAAAGCAGTGTCGTGGCCCTGCATGGGCCTTTGGGAGCCGGAAAGACCTGCCTGGTAAAGGGAATTGCCGCAGGGCTGGGCGTAAAAGAGACCGTTACCAGCCCCAGCTACACCATTGTTTCCGAGTATGAAGGCATTTTACAAGGCAAATTAATAAAGATTTACCACGTTGACGCTTACCGCCTTGCCGGAAATGACGATTTCTCGGCAATAGGGGGGGAAGAAATTATCTTTGGGGACGGAATTTCAATAATTGAATGGTGCGAACGCATTCCTGATTTCATCCGCAACGGCGTTTTAAGGGTGGATATTCAAATAATTGATGATGAAAGACGGCTATTTAATGTATACACGGAAACCAAAAAATGAATACCCTTGCCATTGATTCGTCAAGCAATACTCTATCGGTCGCTCTGGAGACTGAAACCCAAATTTTTCATGAAGAAATTGACAAGGCTTACGGCCACTCGGAGTATTTAATGGACTGCGCGGACAGCCTTTGTAAATCGGCGGGTATCCGGCCTTCCGGCTTAAACATGGTTGCCTGCATGAAAGGGCCCGGTTCGTTTACCGGGCTTAGGATAGGGTTTTCCACAGCAAAAGGCATAGCCCTTGCCCTGGGAATTCCCCTGATCGCCGTTCCCACTCTGGATTGCCTTGCGTACCCCTTTTCAACATGGCCGGGATTGGTCCTGCCTGTACTTGACGCCAAAAAAAACTGCTTTTTTGCCGCTTTTTACCGGGGCGGAGAACTGCTTACGGATTTTTTTGACGCGAGAGCGGGCGAGCTTTTACAAATCATGTCAAAGACCATGCTTTCTGCGGACGAGCCGATACTTTTAACAGGCACTGGGGCAAAATTATTCCTTTCCCGGCTCGAAGGGGCATCCCAAGAAGATTCAATCTATGCTAAAGAAATTACCAAAAAAATAAAATTAGACAACGAATTCGCCGGTGGAAGGGCAATTGAATTGCTAAAAATGACAAAAAATAGTAATATTTATAAGAATAGCGATATTGACGGAGCCCCTGTATATTTGCGAAAAAGCGACGCGGAGTTGAACTGTAGAAAAGATGGCTGAAACTAATAAAAAACATTCCGGTTTATTTTCGCGGATACAAGCATGGGAGAAAGCCGGAAAACGCTTTAATGAGGATTTGGAACCTATCGAGGTTCAAGACCTGGAAGAGGAAGCGCTGTTGGAAGCGCCGGAAGAAGAAGAAAGCAACAGCCGCTTTTTGGAATCCACAAATCCCTACGTAAACAGCTTTTTCCCCGTTGTTATCATCGACAATAAAATGAAAATTCTCTTTGCAAACGAGGCGTGCAAAGATCTTTTTTCCGGGTATGTCGATCTTTCGGGCAAATACTTTGTGGATGTATTCGGCAGGCCTTTTGGAATCGATGAAATTCGCAAGATACACGATACAATCATAGAAGGGAAAAACGGCCATTTCTGGAAGGGGGAAGTCCGTATAAAATCCAGAAACATTGTTTCCGTTCAAATAAAAGTCTATATTTTTCCGGCGGATTTGGAAGAAAAAGAACCAACGGAATTCCTTGTTATGTTTGACGACGTAACAGAGGAAAACAAAAAGCTGACAAGAAATACCTTTATAAGCCTTCTTGAGGCTTCCAAATTAAAAGACAACGATACCGGAAACCATATCGTCAGGGTCAATTTTTATTCAAAAAGGCTTTCAGAAGAGATTTTTCAAAGCAAAAACCCGAAATACAACCGAGTTGACGCGGACTTTATCGACAACATAGGTTTTCTCGCTTCAATGCACGACGTAGGAAAAATAGGCACCCCGGATGATATTTTAAACAAGGAAGGCCCGCTTTCCGATTGGGAATGGTCGGTAATGAGGGAGCACACCAAAAACGGCGCCTTTATTCTCTCCACCTATCCCAATCCCATGGCAAAGGAAATAGCCCTTTCCCATCATGAGCGCTGGGACGGTTCAGGATACCCTTACCAGCTTTCAGGCGAAATGATACCCCTTGCCGCCAGAATTGTTGCCATCGCGGATGTATACGATGCCCTAAGAATGGTAAGAAGCTACAAGCCCGGTTTTAATCATGACGCAACAATGCAAAAAATGATTGAAGAAAAAGAAACCCAGTTTGATCCCTTCCTAATCGAAGTTTTTTCTTCTATTGGGGATGATTTTAGAAAGATCTTCGATGAAAACCAGGATATCGGGAAGGCCAGTTAGGAGCCCACAAACAGGCTCCTATACCGGTTCCCTTTTGGCGTCGATTGTTAAGACCGGAAGAACAGGGGCGGACTGCGCCGCGGCCTTGTTTTCCGCCTTTATTGCGTCAAAAACTTCCTGCCTGAAAACCTTGACTGATTTGGGAGCGTCAACTCCTATGCGTACCTGATCTCCTCGGATTTCTATGATGGAAACGGAAATATCGTCTCCTATCATTATCTTTTCGTTTGTTTTTCGGGACAGAATCAGCATAGCCCTACCGCCCTTCCCGCTTTAAAGAAGCGAGTTCCGCCATGATATCGTGTTTTGTCTTCCATCTGGAGTCTGTCAGCACCGCCTGGATTCCAAGCCTGCTGATGCGGTTAATAATCAGCGGGCCTTGAAGGTTTGCCGTCATTGGGCTGTTATCGGGGGGAATAGTAACGATTGAAAAAATGACAGCCTTTTCGCTTTCAGTGATACCTATAGGGAGAAGTTCCTCGTTGCTAATATCCATTTCATAATCGGGCCGGAAAATAAAGGGATCGATAAGAATAAAGGCGGTATTTTCTTCATCCACGGATTGCAGCCAATAAAATGGCTGCTCAGCCGCGTCCAAAAGCACGTAGTCCTTCAGGGATTCAAAGCCGAAAAGGCCGGAAGGAAAAGTGATCTTCTGCCGCTCGTTTACCTCAATCGTTCCGTATGCTTTTGTTAATACCTTCACAATTCACTCCTGTCGTCTTATTTCAAAAAATCAAGCAAAGTAGTCGGTATGATCTTTGCCGCCGTTTGCAGGGCCGCCTTGTGGGCAAAATCCATCATCCCCAAATCCGTCGCCGCGTCAATCATATTGACAGACGATTCCCTGGCCAGCATAGAAGTAACATTCGGGATTTCCTGGTTTAGCCTGGCCCACGTCACAGTGGCCCGTTCATAGCGGCTTCCTATTTCGGTCAGGCGGCCTTCCATGTTTTGCAGGGCCAGGTCGATGCCGCCGATTCCAAGGCCGCCTATAAACATCTTGTCCGCCCTGAATAGCGCGTCCCGGAGCCTTATTACCATATCGAAAGCAGAGCCGCCCGCGACTCTTGCCGAGGGGGACCAATTAGGTGCCGAAGGATCGTTGTTAAACTGAATTATCCCCAGCTCTTCAAGCGTCCTTGAGCCCTGCTTGTCTTCCATTCTGATTAGATGGGGATTTGTGCCTGTAAGCATCAAGCCCCTTGTTTCAGGATCAACCGACGCTTTAACTGCCGCGCCCGATTCGTTTATTTTCGCCACTATCGCCGGAAGCGTATCGCCCGCCCTTACGGCTATTTCGTAGCCGTCCACGTAAAAAGCGCCGTCTTGCAATGCCCGCCAGGCGGAAGCGTCAACCGAGGAAAATACCTGCATCTTTTCGGCCCAGAACGCCTCCCCTCCCCCAATATCCAGTTCCGTATAGGTACCGTCGCTTATTTCGGCCTTTCTTCCCGGCCCGGAACCCCGGTACTCCACATTTACCACCAGTGTTTCCCCTCCTCCCTCGACCGTGCCTTCCACAATTCTAAAGGGCTCGGTAAAAGCCTTGTCACCAGCAAAGAGCTGTTTCCCGTCGGGCCCTACCGTGTTGGAAATTGAGACCAGTTCTTTAAGAAGCTCATTTACCTCCACAGCCATTGCCCGGCTGTCGTCTTTGGCGTATATACCGTTCGCGCCTGTTACCGCAATTTCCCTTATCCTCTGCATTACATCCACGGCGCGTTGAAGGTAAATGTCTATCTGGTTGTAGTGATCCCTGGCGTAAAGGGTATTGGACTCAAAACGTTCAAGCCTTGCCAGATACGATTCGTAGCGCACGGCGTGGGAGGCTGCCAGGGGATCGTTCCTTAGCTGGTTCAGCTTGTTTCCGGTACCTATCTGAGTAGTAAGATTATGCAGGCTGTCTTCCTGTCTTCTAAGGTAATACTGCATATCCGTATTTGCCATATCCGTTGAAACCCTTCTCATATCTTACTCCTTTACGCTACCATTCAAAAAATCCGTTCTAGGTACCCATACGGATAATTGTATCCAGCATGGAATTGATAACGGTGATAAACCTTGCCGCGGCGTTATAGCCGTGCTGGTACTTAATCATGTTGGAAAGCTCTTCGTCCATATTGACCCCCGAAACGGACTGACGCAGTTCGTCGAGCTGTTTCATGATCAGGTTCTGCGTCTCCAGGGCAATCTGGCTCTGCTCGCCCAATAAGGCGATACGGCCTACAGACACGGCGAAATAATCGTCGAAGGTCCTGTACTGCCCCACCATCGCTTCGGAATTCCTTATGGACGCGATAGCCATCGCGGCCTCTCCATTGCCGGGATTGGCCGGGCGGCCGTTTTCGCCAAAACCCGCGGCCACCGACATTGGGTCTCTAATCAAGGCGGAATTAATTTCTATCCAGCCGGAAGGGTGCGCGATAGGCGCGACTTCCCAGTCTGTAGGGCCGCCCCTTAAAGCGGCCACGGCGTCCGGCCTTGCCCAGTCAAAAGCGCCGTCCGCCCCGGAAGCCCTCAATAAGCCCGCGTACCCTTCCAGGAAGCGGCCTGAATCTTCGATATGGCGGATCACAAAATCGGGATTTTGCCAGTCTTCCGAGGGAGTCGCCTTCATGGTCAGGTAACCGTCGCGGTTTAGGCGGGCGGTTACTTCCGCGCCCGAGTTGTTGATTCTGGTAATGACATCCGCCACAGTATCCGTGGGATAGTACGGAATTTTTCTGTCGCCCCCAAAAGCGGAAAGGGTAATGACGCCTTCAAGGCCGACCTGGGCACGGCTTTCAAGGATATTCGTGCCTGAAACCCTGAAAATATAGGAGGAATCGTCGTCTCCGTCCCCGTTCCGGTCGTAACTGCCGTTCACGTTGGTAACAAAAGGATGCTCGTTAAAAAATTTTAGCCCCGTTTCCCCGTTGATGCCGTAAGCTTTTTCGTGGATTTCGTTTACGAGGCCGACGAAATTCATCGTCATATTGTCCAGCGCCTGAATTTCCGTGTTGATGGTATAGTCGCGAAGGTCGACAAGCGCTCCAAGGCTCCCGTTATGATCGTTGTTGAGAAATTCCAGTTTGTTTCGGGTTTCGCTCCAGACTATGTCCGAATAGCCGGTTTCAGGGTTCAGCACAAGATCAAGCTGACGACCGATTCTGCCCTGGACAAGGACAATCCCGTTGGCATGAACCATAAACTCATCGGGATCGCGTTTGTCAACCGTTACATTGATCTTTGAAGACAGCATATCTACCAAAAGATCCCGCCTGTCAAGGAGATCGTTGGGGTCATCCCCCTGAGCCTTAACTTTCTGTATAATGTTGTTTACTTCCGCAATCTGACGGGAAAGATCGTTAATCTCGCTGACTGTCATGCGTATGTCTTCATCCGCCCTTTCCTGAAGGCTTTTAAGGGCAAAATAGCGATCATGAATGCCGTCGATAAGGGTTTTACCGCGTTCCAAAAGCGAAAGTCGGGGCGCGGTATCGGCAGGGTAAATTGAAAGTTCTTGCCAGGCGTTCCAAAACTCATCCATCTTGCTTCTGATGGATTTATCCCCCGGTTCAAGGTATATCATCTCCATTTCCCGGATATACGGATCCCTTGCCATCCAGTAACCCTCCCCTCCTGCCTGGGCAATGATGCGCCTGTCAAGGAGTTCGTCCCTGGCGCGGGTTATCCTGCCCACTTCCGTCCCCTGCCCTATTTGGCCGGCGGTGTTTTCGCGGTTAAGGCCCGGCAGGTAAATCGGATCGTAAGCCGTCATTTCTATTCTTTGGCGGGAATATCCTTTTGTGTTTATGTTTGCAAGGTTATGCCCGGTTACGTTCTGAGCCTGCTGGTGAGCGTCAACCGCCCGTTTTCCAATTTCTATTCCCATAAAGGTAGAGGTCATTTTCCGCTCCTTAATAACGGTTGTTTACTACTATGCTTCGCAGATCCTGGGAAACCTTGTGTCCCTTGCGCGTATAAAGCTTTCCGCCTCTTGCAGGGCAGACCGCTTCCAGATAGGCGGCGGCCAGGCCTTTTGCCTCGTTAAGGTAAACCAGAAAAGTTTCGTTTAAAGTACGCATTTTAAGGGTCTCTGTTTTTAGTTCTCTGTAAAGGCGCGATAGCTCCACGCGCTCTTCTATGGGAAGCTCCAAAATAGCGTCATAAAAAGGCGTCTCTGCCGGAAAAAGCGTTACCCTCTCGTCCTCAAGACGCGCGAATTCCACGCCAAGGCTGTTAAGCTCTTTTTCATTTTCATCAAAATCCGCCCATTCCCTGCTCATTACTGCCTGTCTGACTTTGCTCTGAACAGCGGAAATTTTCTTCAAAATTTCGATTTCTCCGCTCAATACTGAAGCGCAGCGAACATGATTCCAGCCTTCTTTCATTCCATCACTCCTTATAAGCTTGCTTTCCGTAGAAAGCTATTGAGAAGTATCCTCTTTACTTATCGGAATTTTAGAAAACAGAATTAAGAGGAATACGGCACATTGACAGAATGATAATTTTCTGGTAAACAGGTTTTCACTAATGGTGGATGTAGCTCAGTGGTAGAGTCCCAGATTGTGGATCTGGTCGTCGCGGGTTCGAACCCCGTCATCCACCCGGTATAAAATGCTGCAAAGGTGGATAAAGCAGCATTTTACAACATTTTTGCAGAAAGAACTTGCGGGGTTTGAAGGGTTCAGCCCGCCGACCGGATGGGAGGGAAGGCGCACAGGACGTGCGCCGCCAGGGCTGAACCCCGGCCTGGAATGAGGCAACAGGAAGTTGCCGAATGGAAGGCGAACCCCGTCATCCACCCGGAAGTCTTGCTTTTGGCGTTCGTAGCTCACCTGGATAGAGTAACGGACTTCGAATCCGTAGGTAGCCTGTTCGAGTCAGGCCGGACGCAATAGGGCCGATAGGTAGCAGCAATTTAAAGTTTACCCCGTATCAAGGTCAGAATACATGAAAACAATGAGTTCCTGCCAACTTTCAAAGAAGTTACGGCGCATGAGGACGCGCAGCTCGTTAAAGAATTCGTCCCTTCTTCGGGCATACGCCCTTGCTTTCC
>Ga0268262_10004490_pt1 | contig 14404 bp, 13 predicted proteins | sample TergutNc150P3_FD_190354 | JGI IMG/M metagenome (GOLD analysis project Ga0268262, IMG submission 190354) | Nasutitermes corniger P3 segment gut microbial community from laboratory colony in Florida, USA - Nc150 P3 (SPAdes) (version 2) | ecosystem: Host-associated > Arthropoda: Insects >... | reverse complement strand
GAGCCGGTCGACATTTTGGTTAACCATAAACTCATAGCCAAGGGCGAAGTTGTAGTCATTGATGAAAATTTCGGCGTCCGCGTTACCGAGATTGTTCCTCCGCATGAAAGAATGAATGATATGGGTTAATTTTTTTCACTAATTGACAACAAATTTTTATTTTCTATTGGTTTTCTCTTGTCATAAAACGTTAAAGGTGATACAATTAATTGAAGTTATTAGATAATTGTAATCAGTTTTAACTTGGGAGGGGAAAAACTGAAATCATCCCGGTCATATGTGGGCGTCTGTTTTGGCGTCTTGCTTTTTTTTATAGGCTTTTTTGGCATTGCATCCCCATTATTCCCTCAAAGCACGCCCGTTGATGAGTCCGCGATAATCCTTGGCGAAGTCCCGGCTTCACAGGCAGCGGAAAGCGCTTCCTCCATATTCATTATGCTAAGGATGGTTCTTGTTCTTGCCCTGACCGCACTCGCAATTTATGGCGTTGTTTTTTTTATCAGGCGCGTTACCCGGCCACGTGAAAACCCCGATCCTAATCTTAAAGTCCTGGCGCGTGTCCCGCTATCAGGCGATGCTTTCGCTGCGGTAATTTCGCTTGGGGCAAAAGCGTGGCTGGTAGGCGGCGGTTCCGGAAGCGTTAACCTTATTTCCGAAGTTGACGATGCCGAATCCCTGGAGACCATGCTGATTGAAGACGCAAGAAAAAACGCCGAAGCGCAGCGCGTTTTTGATTTTCGTTCCCTTTTGCGTTTTGGCAGGAATGAAAAGAAAGATTTGTCGTCGGAAAATGATCACGTGGATAGCTTGCGTAAGCAGCGCGAAAGGCTTAAGGGGCTGTAAGATGAGAGTTCGCGTAATTCTTTCAGCCTTGCTTCTGCTGGCTCTTATTCCCCAGGTGGCTTACGCCCAAGCGGATTCTGGGACGCTGTTTCCGGGCATGGCTACGGAGGGGACTATGGGCATTCCTGAGCCCCCTTCGATGACCCCTGTTCCCTTTATCGATCTAACCGTAAGGAACCCTGAAAGCGGGCAGGAAGTCGCTTTTTCTCTGCAGCTTCTCCTTCTTCTAACCGCTCTTGCGCTTGCGCCAAGCATTTTTATCCTTATGACAAGTTTCCTGCGAATCGCCATAGTACTGGATTTTATCAAACGGGCGCTTTCGCTCCAGCAGGTGCCGCCTAACCAGGTACTGATGGGAATCGCGCTGTTCATGACCATTTTTATAATGTGGCCAACCTTCACAACGATCTACGAAAATTCCTTCCGGCCCCTTGCCGCAGGGGAGCTGGACGTGGGCGGGGCTTACAGGGAAGCTGAAGCGCCGCTAAGGCGGTTTATGTATAGCCAGATGCAGGGAAGCCCCGATAATATCCGGCTTTTTATGGCAATGCGGGGCCTGGACAGGCCCAATACCCTGGCTGACGTGCCTACTTATGTGCTGATTCCCGCATTTATCCTGAACGAGTTAACAGTCGCTTTTAGAATTGGGATATTGCTTTTTATTCCTTTTATTGTAATTGACATGGTGGTGGCAAGCGCCCTCATGTCCATGGGGATGATCATGCTGCCGCCTGTAATGATCTCCATGCCATTTAAGCTCATCCTGTTTATCGTGGTGGACGGGTGGGGGCTTTTGACGAACCAGCTGGTTCAATCTTTTATACCGAGGTAAGAGGTGAGTATAGGAGAGGTAACCATGCTTTTGCGCGGAGGCATCCAGCAAGTTTTGATAGTGGCGGCTCCCTTGTTGCTTTCGGCCCTGCTGGTCGGGTTGGTCGTAGCGATACTTCAGGCTACCACATCAATACAGGAGCAGACCCTGACCTTTGTGCCGAAAATATTAACGATACTTTTTGTTTTAGCTTTCCTTGGAGGCTGGATGTTCAGCTCCCTAAGGGAATACACGATAGAGCTGTTCCGAAGAATACCGGACATGGTCAGGTAATTAAAAATTACTTTAGGGTATTTATTTGATTGAGAGCCAGATAATAAACGAAATACTCTCCTCCGCCCCGGCATTTTTGTTAATAGCGATCAGGGCGCTTGCGCTGATCGAAGTCGCCCCTCTTTTCAACTCTGAATCCGTCCCGCAAGTGGCTAAAATTGCGCTGGCGGGATTCGCTGCCTACGCTTCATTTTCCATGGCCCTGATAAGGGATTGGGTCATCGCGCCTTTCGGCCTTAGCTTTGTTTTCCTTGCCATTGGGGAAGCCCTGATTGGAATTATCATTGCTTTCTTTATAGCGCTTATTTTTGCGGCCTTCTCTACAGCTGGCCAGTTTTTCTCCCTTCAAATGGGCTTTGGCGCGTCTGAAACTTTTGATCCCCTGTCGCAGATAGAAAATCCCCTTATGGGCCAATACCTCAACACTGTCGCCATGCTGATATTCGTTACAGTCGGCGGCTTTCGCGATCTTTTTCTGGGCGGCTTTTGGCGCTCGCTCCAGTCCATAAACGTGATGAGCCTAGTAGTCGGGAGAGAAAACATTGTTTCCATGGTGCTTGCTGGGCTTTCCCGGCTTTTTTTGGACGCCATTGTAATCAGCATGCCGATCCTCGGCTCGCTGTTCCTGGTTTCCCTGTCAACCGGCCTTATATCAAAAGCGGCCCCGCAAATTAACATACTTTCAGAAGGATTTCCCATTTCGATAACAGTGGCCTTTATCCTCATTTACGCCACCCTTCCCTTTATGACCGAAGCGTTCAGCAGGGTCATAGGTTCCGGCTTTCAGACCCTTCAGACTTTGTACATCCAAATAGGCCAGCGCATAACCGAGGGAGGCGCATTGTGATCTACTCCAATTATAACTCTCACAAAGGCACGAAGATCACAAAGGTCACAAAGGAAAATAAGATACTATCAATAATTTCTATACTCTTAAATTTTAAAAAAGATCGAGAGGTATATCGGAATTATCAAATTAATCCCGAAACTTCGTGTTCTCCGTGTTCTTTGTGCCTTTGTGAGATAAATTTTCCGGAAATCCTAACTGGAGAAGATTTCAGCTATGCCGCTAAGAATATGCATCTGCAGTGGTTCGCGGCGGAGGATGAAGGGCGCATCTTTGACCCAACTGAGGCGACCTACAGAAGGGCGCGCGAGGAAGGCAGGGTGGCGAAGAGCCAGGAGCTTATTTCGGCTTTGGGGCTGCTGCTCCCTGCCCTTGCGATTATCTTTCTGGCCCCATGGATGTTCAGGAACTGCGTGGAGATGCTGAGGTTTTTCTTTACCAGAGTAAATGAATTGGATACTTTAAATGACAGATTTACCATGGGGATATTTCTTAATTATTACCTGCGCCTGGCTTTGCCGATTCTTCTTGTGGGGATTGTGGCGGCTCTTTTTTCAAATATAACGCAGGTAGGTCTTCATTTCAGTACAAAGCCCCTGGAGTTTGATATTTCCAAGGTTCTGCCAAAGTTCGCCCAATACTTTCAGCGTACCCTTTTCTCGGTGGAAGGGCTTGTTAACTTTATCAAGTCCATTGCCAAAATGGGGATTATTGGCGCTGTGGCATATTTCATTATCAGTTCGAAATTCAATGAACTGGCAAACCTCCAGACAGCGGGGCTATGGGCAGGGGTAAGCCTTGTCGCTAGCCTTACGGCGCAATTGCTCGTTGTTACAGCGCTGCTCCTCCTATTTATTTCGATTCCGGACATCTTTTTCCAGCGATGGCAATTTAAGGAATCGTTAAAGATGACCCGCGAAGCCAGGAAAGAGGAGCTAAAGCAGGATGAAGGCGACCCGGATATGCGGCACAGGCTAAAGAGCCGCTACCGGGAAATGCTTTCGCGGACTATGCTAAGCGCCGTACCAAACGCGGATGTGGTTATCACAAACCCGACCCATTATTCGGTAGCTCTGGAATTCGACGCAGCGCGGATGGACGCGCCTACAGTGGTGGCAAAAGGGGAAGACGAGCTTGCCATGCGAATCAGGGAAGTCGCGAAAGAGAACAATGTTCCCGTAGTTTCCCATCCGCCGTTAACCAGGACCCTGTATCAGGAAACGGAAGTGGGCGACCAGATACCAATCAGATACTGGAACATTGTAGCCCTGGTAATTGGGAAGTTTTTCAGTTATGAGCAAAAACAGGCCCGGCGCGCTGCTGCCGGCGAAACAGGCAGGATGGGGGCTTAGGGTTATGCGCGTTAATGGATTAATTAAAGAGGTTGAAAATGGCTGACGCCGCAAGAGCCAATATAAACGCGCAAGGCGCGCCCCAAAAAGGGTGGAGCCTGAATAATCTTCTGATGTCTGGTCCCGGCGGGGGTTTTAGCGGGAGCCTGATAGCCCTGGTAGTGGTGGTAGTGTTAGCGATGTTTATTGTTCCCCTCCCCACAGTGATCCTGGACGCTTTTATGAGCATGAACCTCGTCGTTTCTCTTATAGTGCTCCTGATTGTTCTTTACAATAAAAAACCTACGGATTTCATGCTCTTTCCTACTGTGCTTCTGCTGGTAACCGTTTTCGGTCTGGCGTTGAATATATCTTCTACACGCCTCATCCTTACCCAGGGGACGCGCTTTAACGGCCGTATGATCAAGGCGTTCGCGACCTTTGTGGTGGGTTCCAGCGGAACCACCGGTCTTGTGGTAGGCGTTGTCATTTTTATCGCGATTATCGCGGTTCAGAAAATAGTTATCACCAAGGGCGCAACCAGGGTTTCGGAAGTGGCGGCCCGCTTTACCCTGGACGGAATGCCCCAGAAGCAGATGGCCATCGATACCGAGTACAGTTCCGGCGCGATTGATTTAAAAGAAGCCGCCGCGAAGAAAGAGGCGCTTCAAAGGGAATCCGATTTTTACGGGGCCATGGACGGAGCAAGCAAGTTCATTTCCGGAAACGTGACATTCGCGATCCTGATTACCATTATTGACGCTTTAGGGGGCCTTATCATCGGAGCGGCCCTTCACGGCGAATCCTTGACTGTGGCCCTGGCTACCTATACTTCCCTTTCAATAGGCGACGGTCTCCTTTCGCAGCTTCCGGCCCTTCTTATCTCTACCGCCATGGGCATCGTGGTAACCCGCGCGGCAGCTCCCGGAGACCTTGGCGAACAGGTATCAATACAGTTTTCAAGGGATGCCAAGGCTTATTGGATTGCATCGATAGTTCTCTTTGGCATGTCCTGGCTGCCGGGTTTTCCCAAATATGTGCTTATCCCAATGTCTGGCTTCATAGGTTTCTATGCCTACCATATAGGCCAGGTACAGAAAAAACAGGATAGTTTTAATGAAATGATAGCAAAGACAGGGGAAGCTTCCAAAAAACAGAGGGACGACAGGGGAGACGTTCCGCAAATGGAGCCGCTGGATCAGCTGGCTCTGGAGCTGGGCTTCGGCCTTATTCCCCTGGTTGACAAGGACAAGGGGGCGGAGCTTCTGGAACGCGTACATTTGATGCGCCGTCAGATTGCTCTGGATATGGGAATTGTAATTCCAAAAATCAGAATAAAAGATAATATACAGTTGGGTTCTTCGGAATACTGTTTTAAAATTCGCGGGGTAGATGTGGGCAAGAGCACAATCAGGATGGGCAACTACCTTTGCATTAACCCAGGGACTGTGAAAGAGGAGCTGTCCGGGGAGAAGACAACGGATCCCGCGTTCGGGCTTCCCGCTATCTGGATTGGCGAGGACAAACGGGACGATGCTGAACGGGCAGGATATACCGTTGTGGATCCGCCTTCGATTATTGCTACCCACCTTACCGAAATAATAAAGCACCACGCGGCGGAACTTTTAGGCCGGCAGGAAACCCAGGCTATTATTGACGGGCTTAGAAAGGACTACCCGGCGGTGGTTGACGAAGTGCTAATGGGCCGGGACGGGAAGGGCCTTACCATGGGGAACATACTGAAGGTACTCCAGGGGCTTTTAAAGGAGCAGGTTTCAATCAGGAACATGGTAACCATTCTGGAGTCAATTGCCGATTTTGCCCCGCTTACTTCCGATACGCGGTTTTTGGTTGAAAAAGCCAGGCAGGCCCTATCGAGCCAGATCTGCCACCAATACGCGGACGAGGATCGCGTTCTCCATGTGCTGACTTTGGAACCGTCCCTGGAACAGAAAATTGCCGAAAGCAAAGCCCAGAACAGCTCCGGCGAAATTTTTGCCGCACTTGAGCCCGCGCTGCACAACGCATGGATAAGGACCCTTGAAAAGTCCGTGCGTTCGGTACACGACCATGGTTTCTTCCCTGTGATTTTATCTTCTTACCAGGCGCGTTACCTTGTTAAGTCTGCCCTTGAAAGGGAGCTTCCGGAAGTGGCGGTGCTTTCGGTAGCGGAAATCGCCCAGGATTATAAAGTTGAGTCTATTGGTATTATAGCGCTGGAGCAGGAGCAATAAGGGGAGGATATGCAGCAGTACTTCATAGAACAGGCGCCCAGCTATGTTGAAGCGGAAAAGAAAGCCCGCGAAAAGTACGGGGACAATGTTACAATTCTCATGCATGAGTCAGTCAAGATACCGGGTGGGTTTTTAAACCTTTTTTCCCGGGAGGGTGTGAAGCTCACCGGCATTATCCCGTCGAGCATCAGTTCGTTTCGAAAAAGCTCCCAGTACCGCGATACCCAAAAAGAAAATAGCCAGCCTTTAAATCCGCAGCTTTATAGGGAGCAGCCTCCGGCGAAAGAGATAACACGCCAGGCTCCCCTTGATTTTGCAGAGGCGAAGGAAAAAGTCCTGGCTGCGGCAAACAACGCCGGCAAAGACAGCGCAATGAAAGAAGTTTTGGCGTTATTGACCGCGCAAAATGCCGAAGTAAAATTGATCAAAGAAAAACTTGAAAGCTCCGATTTAGCCGGTTCCAAAGAAGAGCACCCCACGCTTAACCGGATTGACGATATTCTTATTCTGAACGATTTTCCTTCTTCTTACCGCAAAGCCCTGCTGGAAAAGATACGGAAGGAAATTTCTCTTGACGGGCTGAATAATTACCAGGCCGTTCAGGACAAGGCTCTGGAATGGATAGGGGAAAGCATAAAAATTTACGAAGCCGGAAAATTTAACATCCGCCCCCGGATTATGATTCTGGTAGGCCCTACCGGGGTGGGCAAGACCACGACCGTAGCGAAACTGGCGGCAAACTTCGGCATTGACAGCAGGAAGCGCACCCATAAACGCAAGGTCGTGCTTATTACCATTGACGCTTACAGAATCGGCGCCAAGGAGCAGATAGAGAAATACAGCGAATATATGCAATTTCCCTGTTTTTCCACTGTAGACTACGAAGAGCTTAAAACGATTATCGCCACCAATTCCGAAGGGACAGATCTTATCCTGATTGATACTATAGGGAAAAACCCCAGGGACATGGAAGAACTTGGAAAGATGAAAAAGCTGCTTGATGCCTGTGGAACGCTGGCTGAAGTTTACCTTGTGGCGGCTGCCACCACAAAAGCAAGCGATCTGAAAGAAATACTTCAGCAGTTTGAATCGTTTAATTATCGGTCGGTGATCATAACAAAAATGGACGAAACCATACGTTCCGGCAATGTGATAGGCGTCCTGTCGGAAAAGAACAAGTCTATTGCTTACATAACAAACGGGCAAAAGGTGCCTGCCGAAATTAAAGAAGCTTCGGTAATTAAATTTTTAACAAACCTTGAAGGTTTCAAGGTGAACAGGAATAAACTGGAAGACAAATTCCCGGATAAAGCAAAGGGACAAATGCAGGAGTGGGTATAAAAATGGAAGATCAGGCTGAAAAACTTCGGGAGATAATGCGAAAGAAACCGGAAACTGCCAAAGAAGGCGAAAAGAACAGTCGCCAGGCCGGGTTGCTTACAAAAAAGAGCAGCAAGACAAGGATTATTACCATTACGAGCGGGAAGGGCGGAGTCGGAAAAACAAATGTTTCGGTGAATATGGCCCTGGCTTACGCCCGCCTTGGAAAAAAAGTCGTTGTCATGGACGCCGACCTGGGGCTTGCCAACGTAAACATCATGCTCAATATGGTTCCGCGCTTTAACCTTTACGATATGATCCGAAAGGGCAAAACCATGAAAGAGATCATGGTAGAAACCGATTACGGCATTTCAATTGTGGCGGGGGCGCTGGGGATTTCCCAAATCGCCAATCTCAGCGACGAGGAAAGGCAGAACTTCATTGAAGAGTTAAATACGCTCTCGTTCGCGGATATAATCATTATTGATACCAGCGCGGGCGTTTCCAGCAATGTCCTTGATTTTATCGCTGCTGCGGATGACGCCGTGATCATAACGACCCCGGAACCGACAGCCATAACCGACGCCTACGGGATCATCAAGATCATCGCGACAGAGTACGATAACCTTGATATGGAACTTAAGCTGGTTGTAAACCGGGTAAAAAGCGCGGCGGAAGCCAAAAAAGTCTCCGACAGGATGACCAATATTGCCGGGCAATTCCTGAATTTAAAGGTGGATTATCTGGGCTTCATTTACGATGACCCGATTGTTTCGCAGGCGGTTCTGCGGCAGAGGCCTTTTATGGTCATCGATCCCAAATGTAAGGCCAGCATCTGCGTCCAGCATATTGTAGGCAAAATGGAAAAAAGCGATCTCCGGGACTCGGGGGGGTTCACTTCCATGTTCATGCGCCTTTTCAAAAAGAACTAATTTGTCAGGCAGGAAGGGATTGTGTTTGATCTGAAGCAGAGCGGCGCTTTTGCCGCAGTAGCGTTTGTCATCTCTTTTTTGATAGGCCTTATAAGCCGGTCAAACATGCCCTTGCTGATTATCCGCCCCCTGATCTTCGCGGTAATATTTTTCGCTCTTTCCGCCATCATTAAAATCCTTATAAGCAAGTTTCTGCCTGAGCTTCTGGGAGATGGCGCCCAGGATGATGGCTTTAAGCCAGGATCCAGAATCAATATTTTGGAAGAAGATACCCCTTCTGATATGTCGTCATTGGCCGAGGGATTTATCTCCGGGGCCTTAGGCCAGGCATCAGGCGCAAAACCGGACGATTCGGAAAGCGATCTGGGCGATATATCGGATTTATCCAGGAGAATCACTTTACCCCCTACTGACGATGGAGCTCTTTCGGGTATAGATCAGAACGAGAAAGAACAGTATACTGATATGGGAGGCTCGAGTGATTCCATCGAACCGGACTTTAGCAATATGTTCGGTACAGGGGCCACTGCTGGCAGCCAGGAAAAGGCGGCAGGTACAGGCGCGAGTGTTGGGGCAAGCACGAAAGCGGCTGCTGGCGCGAAATCGGGCGCGAAAAGAGGAGGGGGATCCAATTCGGATGAAGATCTCCCGGATTTGGACAGTATGGAAAAAGCTTTTATGACAGAGTCTTCAGATCAGGGATCGGAAGCAAGTGAGTATTCCGGACCAATTACTTTAAAAAAATCGTCCGACAAAACTCCGAAATGGACTGAGGATTTTGACGCGAAGGAAATCGCCATGGGGATCAGATCGGTATTGAAAAAGGATAAAGAGGGCTGAGGTATGGGAAAGGTTCCCGGGAATAACGCGCAAGCTGGCTCTTCGAGCCCGGATACTTATTCAATGGAACAGCAAAAAGAAGATGAGCTCTGGTGTCAGTACCGTAAAAACCGGGATCTAAAAATCCGGGAAGCGTTTATTAAGCAGTACGCCCCCCTTGTAAAATACGTGGCAGGCAAAGTCGCCGTTGGGATGCCCCACAATGTGGAGTTTGATGATCTCGTACAGTTTGGCGTTTTTGGCCTTTTGGATGCCATTGATAAATTCGACCCCGATAAAAATGTAAAATTTAAAACTTACGCGGTTACAAGGATACGCGGCGCGATATTCGACGAGCTGCGCTCAATAGACTGGGTTCCGCGTTCTGTCAGGCAGAAAACAAGGGAAGTAGAGGATACCATCGGCTCGCTGGAAGCAAGGCTGGGAAGGACCGCCACCGATCAGGAAATAGCCGGTGCGATGGGCGTAAGCGAAGAGGAATACCTGAAAACTTTACAGAAGATTTCCGGGACTTCCATGCTTTCCATAAATGAGGTCTGGTATTCCGGAGACGATAACGACAGAGTTTCTATCGGGGACAGCATTGAGTCTCCCGCGAGCCTAAATCCCGAAATTATAGCCGAAAGGGACGAGATACGGCGTGTAATTGTCGAGGCAATCAACGAACTGCCGGATAAAGAAAAAAAAATACTGGTACTTTATTATTTTGAGGATCTTACCCTCAAAGAGATTGGCCAGGTTTTGGAAGTTACGGAATCGCGTGTTTCTCAGCTCCATACCAAAGCAATCATGCGGCTCAGGTTTAAACTGAGAAACGGTCCCAGGGGGATTGTGTAAAATATGGTAGATTTTGTCCGGCTTCAGCAGATAATGAAGGACAGGTTGGAGCAGGATCGAAATAATCGCGTTGTTACTGCCTCAGGAGCTACTCTGGAAGATGCGGTCGCCGAGGCCTCAGTTTTGCTTGATCTCCCCTTAAAAAAAATTGAATACGAAATTACCGAAAAGGGAAACAAGGGGCTTTTTGGCAAAGGCAAGAAGCCCTGGGCCATAAAGGCTTACGAGCGCCTTGTGGCTATGAAGGCGGAGCTTGATGGCCTTGATTACGGTGATGAGGAAGACGCCGGTGCCGCTGTCAACGAAAATGCCGACGGTGAAGTATTTATCCACCTCAGCGTAGACGGGGCATTCTTAAAGGTTATACCGCCAAAAGGCAATGGCCGCAGGGCTTCTGATGCTGATGCGCACAGGATTCTGCATTCCAGAGATATAAAGCATTTTGACCAGGCTCTGGTATCATCCGTTGTTAGCGAGGCCGCAGGCGAATATGTAAAAGTAGGCGATTTTGAACACAGGCCGGTAAACGACAGTATGGTTCAGGTGGATATAACCGATGCTGAGCTTAAGGCATATATATATGTAACGCCGCCCGGTACCGGCGGATGTGACATTTCCGTTGAAACCTATGTAAGTTTCCTCAGAAACAACAGGGTAGTTTACGGGATAAACCATGAATTCCTGAAGGAATTCGCCGACAAGCCTATTTACAAGGAAAAGATAGCTGTAGCCGAAGGGTTAAGGCCCGAAGATGGCCGGCACGCCTACATCCAGTATAACTTTGAAACCGATCAAAATAAGATCAGGTTGCGCGAGGGAAGCAACGGAAGGATCGATTTTAAGGATATTAATATCATTAAAAACGTTGTTGAAAAACAGCCTCTGGCGAAAAAAATTCTTGCCGAAAAGGGAGTGATGGGAAGGACCGTTACCGGCAAATTTCTTCCGGCAAAAGACGGCAAGGACGTAGCTTTACCGCTGGGTAAAAATGTACACGTCGCTGATGACGGGGTTACCATACTCGCGGATATCAACGGTCAGGTAATACTTGCGGGCGGTAAAATTAACGTAGAGGAGATATATACAGTACAGGGCGACGTAAACCTTAAAACCGGCAATATCATATTTTTGGGGACGGTTGTCATTAACGGAAATGTTGAAGACGGATTTTCCGTAAAAGCCGCCGGAAATATTGAAGTGAACGGCACTGTTGAGAGGGCGGAGCTGGACGCCGAAGGGGATATAATTGTTCATCAGGGCGTAACCGGAAAAAATTCCGGCGTAGTCAGGGCGGGTAATTCCATCTGGGCGAGATTTATAGAAAACACGAATGTTGAAGCGGGTAATATGGTGGTGGTTTCCGACGGGATAATAAATTCCCAGGTAGATGCCTTTAAGCGGATTATTTGCCGCGGCAAGCGAGCGCATATTGTAGGCGGAAGGCTCCGCGCCACTGAAGAAATAAACGCCAAAATTCTGGGCAGCCCTACAAGCGGGACCGAGACTGTCTGCGAAGTGGGAATAGATCCAAAAAGCAAGATGCAGCTTGAAACTCTGGTAGCCAAAAAAACGGAAATGGAAAAGCAGCTTGATGAAGTTCAGCTGAACATCCAAACCCTCATTAATATCAAAAAGCAGAGAAAATCCCTGCCGGAAGAAAAAGAAGTTTTTTTGGGCGAATTGATGGATAAACGCCAGGCGCTTACTTCCGATTTATTCAGGAATAAAGAAGAAACCACAAAAATTGAGGAGTTCCTTGATAACATCAAAACCAGAGGCAGGGTTTCAGCCTCGGCCAAAGTGTATCCCGGGGTAAAGATAATCATCAAGGATGCGGTTAGCGATGTACGCACAGAATACAAGGCGGTTACATTCATTCTCGAAAACAACCTTGTTCGTGTGACCAAGTATGAAGAACCCGATGAGGAAGTAAAGAAGGCACCGGATGGCTATACAGCCGATTGATCTTCAGGCCATCTTTTCCCAGATGGATAAAGTCGCAAAAAGCCAGATCATGATGCGTGAAGGGCAGCAGATACAGGAATCAATCCAGCAGATACAAATCCAGAAAAGAAACGAGCAAAATATCCAGTCCGTAAACCAGGCTCAGGATATGGGCGAAGAAGCCGGAATAATAAAAGATGACAAAAGGCAGGGCGGGCGCGAGAATTATGGCGGAACCAAAGAAAGGCAGATGCAGGACGAAGAATCGGGCGAGGCTGAGGAAAATCGGGATTTAATAAGGGATCCGGCATTGGGCCGTAACATTGATATATCCGGGTAGCCTGGTGAATCCCAATACAGTTACCCTGCTTTTTCTGTTTTCTTTAACTGCATTAATAATAAGCGGTTTTTCTTTTTTTTACTTTAAGTCATATCTCAAGCGCAGAACAAGCCACGAGCGAATTTTATCCGAGTTGCAGGAAGAAGTAAACTTAATATTGAAATCAATCAACGAAATCACGGTAAGGGATATAACACTTATTGAAGAGCGGGAGAATGAATTAAAAAAACTCCTGGAAGAAATCGACAAGCATATAAAAACATATTTACGGGAAATGGACAATGCCAGGAAAGCTGAAGAAGCGTATCAGGAGCTTGGCAAAAACCGCTACAGGATGAACATGCATCCTGTAGCACAGAGCGCTGAGGAAGAAAAAAAAATTGAAACTCAAAAAATCCCTGAAACCGGCACTGCGTATCCGCTTCCTGATTTTGTTCTTATGAAAGAATCGAATGCGTCTCTCGCATCACCGCTAAGCGCTCCCTCTGTGGGCGAACAAATTCACTCAATGTTACGTTTAGGCTTTCCTGTAGCGGTTATCGCTTCCCGCCTTGGGATAAGCATCGCCGAAGTAGAATTTGCCTCCGCCCTTGCTTCGTCGGCTGTTAAATCTGTTACATCGGAGAGCGGATAATTTTAATCCCTTAAAACTCCGATAGGAACAACATATACACCGTCATCTCGTTGATATGCTAATTCCGTAGCTGTCAAAACCATAAGGAATGACGGCTCTTTCATCCTATCGAGGTTTATTTTTTCACGCAGAATTTTTAGGTTCTCAGCAGCCTTCTCGATCTCTTTAGCGCCCATCTTTACTTCTACAGCGCCCCATCTTCCATTTTTCAGATGAACGATTGCATCGGCTTCCAGCCCGCTTTTGTCGCGGTAATGAAACACCTCCCCGTCAATTGACTGGGCATACACACGCAAGTCGCGAATACACAACGATTCAAACAATAAGCCAAATGTGTTAAAGTCTGACAGAAGGCTTTCTGAATTGGCGCGAAGGACAGCTGCGGCAATAGATGGATCGACAAAGTGCCTTTTGGGAGTATTTCGCAAAGCGGTTTTGGAACGCATAGCAGGATTCCACGCAGGCAGGTCTTCTATTACGAATATTCGGCGCAGTGCGTTAATATAAGCTGAAATGGTTTTTTCAGAGATGGTTTGTTCGTCAGCGGCAATATCCTTGTGAATTGTTGTAAAGCTTGCCGTTGATGATACATTACGCGCCAATGAACGCATTAAGGCGCGAATGCGTGTAGGGCTTTTTTCAATGCCATCAACACGGGACACATCAATATTTATCACCGCATCCACATAATCATATACCTGCTTCAATGCAATAGATTCAGCGGCTTCCATAGAAGTCGATTGTCCGACAGAAGCCGGCCATCCCCCACGGATCAAAGTAAATGCCAATCCCTCAATTGTCAGTGAAGAATGATAATTTATCTCGCTGGCAGTACCGTCAAAAAGGGATTTTAAGGAAACCGTACCATTCGATTCCTGCGATTCAAACAAGGACATGGGACGCATAATCATCCGTGAAATTCGGCCGGTTCCTGTATGCTGAACAGCATTATATTTTGGTACGGCTGAGCCGGTCAGGATAAATTGGCCGGTTTCTCCACGTTGATCAACCACAAACCGAACCGCATCCCAGAGAACCGGTGCCATTTGCCATTCATCTATGAGGCGCGGAGTATCTCCTTTCAATAACAAGGATGGCTTTATGTCAGCCGCTTGTAGGTAGGAAGCTGAGTGATCGGGGTCTTGCATATAAAGAGCGCTGGCGGCTTTTTCCTCGGCAGTCCTTGTTTTCCCGCAC
>Ga0268262_10004489_pt1 | contig 14405 bp, 17 predicted proteins | sample TergutNc150P3_FD_190354 | JGI IMG/M metagenome (GOLD analysis project Ga0268262, IMG submission 190354) | Nasutitermes corniger P3 segment gut microbial community from laboratory colony in Florida, USA - Nc150 P3 (SPAdes) (version 2) | ecosystem: Host-associated > Arthropoda: Insects >... | reverse complement strand
GCCGCCGTAAGGCGGCGTACAGTTACCGACCTGAAACGCTTATTACATAAAAACCTTCAATAAATCCTTACCACATATAGAGTTATCAAAATATTGTCTTTTTGAGACAACTTATTTTGAGACAACAGCCGAGTAGTCCGGCTATTAAATTGGCATTAAGTTTTCTCTGGCGCGGGGAAACTTTTTGTATATGCCTCTCTGGATTGACTACGTCCAGTAGAGGCATTTTTTTCCGTGTATCAAGGTGCTGATGGGAACCGGTCAGTTCCTTGCTCTTGCTGTTGTTGTTCGTTGAACGACACTTATAGAGAACCTCCTTTAATATGTGGATAGGGGTGCGGTTCACCCCGCTTTTTCGGAGAAAACTATGGAAGTGGTAATTTTTGCAATAATTATGTTTATTGTACTGTACGTCATGGTGCAGTTATTAAAAAAACATTTTAATAAACCAAAAAACGAAGGCGGATTTCCTTATTCGCGAAACAGGAGGAATTATTGATGTCAGCAACTAAATATTCCGGCTATAACTTCCACTGCGGTATCGATTACGCAAACGGAACAGCGAAAACAGTAGTGATTAAGGAAATAAAGCCGGTACGCTGTTATAAAAAACCGCTTTTGATTTATCCGCCCGGCGGCAGACCAATAGAAAGCTGGAACGATTGGAGGAGGTTTGTTTAAAAATTTAAATAACCGAGTACGAATGGGAGCCGGGAGTCGGGCAAGCGGGAACGCTTAAACAACTGATACACGTCCTTTCGGAAGTAAAGGCTTAATAAATTATTAAAGGAGCGAGTTTTTTTCGGGTTTGGATGCTCCGTAAAAAAAGTGAGAACACGATGACAGTCCGGAAAGACGGACAACTGGGAATGTAGTTTAACGGTAGATAACTTCCGCTAAACACAATCGAAAGCTAGTGAGTAGATTGTGTTGGGTAGCACGGTTTCAGTTACTGACTGAAGGGTGCAGGTTCGACTCCTGCCATTCCCATCGGAATTTACGGTACAGGTAAACAACAGACCGAAAGGCTGCTTTATCTGGAATTTGTGGGTACAACGCCGTATGTAGTCCCACCCTAAACCCGACAGGTCGAGAAGCATTGGAAAGCCGAAAAGCAGAACGGGGAACGCGGCTTGACAGTCCGGAGAGACGGACATTTGGATCGGTAGCTCAAACGGTTAGAGCGTGGTGAAATTGGTTTTGCCTCCCCCTTGCAGGTGCGGTTAAGCCTACCGCCATGGAGACGGTTCGATTCCGTCCCGGTCCTTATCCGCAAAACGGAAAGGAGGAAATTATGTATGTGGAAAGAGAAACGGAAAAAGCTGTGTTTGTATGGCACAACGCGGTTGGATTTTGGATGCCTAAAAAATGGCTGAAGAACGGCAAGTTCACGCCGAAGGCATGGAAAAAGTTTCGGGACGCGGAAAAAAAGCATTGGAAACATTTCGCTTTTAACGCTCTTGAAGAATTTGAACTGGTACGGGAAACGGACAAGGCTGTCCAGTTACGCTGCGAGATTATGAGGCCGAACAGGCAGAAAACTAAAATTGAATTTTGGTTGCCTAAATCGATGACGCGTAACTGGGATTTTGTAGACAAGAAGATACATGAGCTTGAGGAAAAATTTCCGTATGTAGATTCTCGTGTGTTATGGAGCGGGAACGAGGTTCAAGAGGCCATCGCGGCGCTAGCCTCTTGAGGAAGTATGTATATTTGTGTAAGGAACTTGCTGAAAAAGTTACTCAAACTGGATGCTTATGTTAAAATTCATATCATTTTGAGTAACGAACCAACGACAAGGGCTTGCAAGGTAATTCTGTCAGAGGGAGACAGGAAAAAACTGGAAGATTTATTAAAGGAGACGAAAACGGAATGACTATAAACATTGAAATACCGGAACAAGAAGAACCTAAAGACGGCTGGACATTGAGCTATAAATGGCTGTCGGAGTTTCAAGATTATTTAAGGAATAAAGCTGAATGGGGTGATTATATATTCATGGAATTACTTGAGGAAGTTATTTTGGCTTTAAAAGACAGGGGTGAGAAATGAGCAAACAATTAAAAGTTTGTAAGGTATAACGTATTATTTCCCGCCCGTAGGTGCGGATAAACAATAAATCAGGAGGAAGGGAATGGTAAAAACGATTAAGTTGAAAGACATTATTGATGATGTCAACAGGAAGTACACGAAGGAAGACGGGTTTGAACAGTTGGTGAGCAGTATCAAACAGATCGGGATTATCGAGCAGCCGGTAGTCAGAGAAATGATAGACGGCGGTTACAAAATTGTTGCCGGCCGGCGACGAATAGCGGCCATGCGGAAGCTTAAAATAGCGGAAACGGATTGCACGGTATACGCCGCGGACGATCCCGCAAGCGACGATGAAATTGCGGCCGCCGAAAACATCAACCGGCTTGAAATGCATCCGCTTGACGAGGCGGCGCTGTTCTCATCGATGAACAAGGAAGGAAAGCCGGTAGAGGAAATTGCGAAATATTACGCGAGGAGTCCGTCAGCGATATATAAGCGTCTGCGGCTGTCGCTTCTTACTGAAGAGCTGAAGGGAATGTTCCGGGACGGTTGGCTGAACATTGCCGGCGCCGCGGTACTGGCGGAACTTCCGGAAGGCGATCAGAAAGAATTTTTTAAATTACACGGTCCGAAAGAAGATGATGAGGAATACGAAGATGATGAGGACGAAGATAAAGTCATACAAGCTCATGCTATAAACACGTTCGTATACGGAAAACAAAAAAACAAGATTGAAGAATGTATGAAAAAACACTGCGAAGGCTGTGCTAAAAGGACGCATAATACCGACAACCCGTTGTTTGAAAACAATGAAGAGTATTTTAACGACGTATGTCTTGACGGCGATTGTTACCGCGGCGTTTGGTACGAGATGATAAGAAAAGAACTGGAGACCGTGACGATACAGATGAACGAAGCAGGGATAAAAACAGACGATAAAATATTTTTTGAATTTGGTACTCCGGCAGAAATATATAAAAAAGCCAATAAAATAAATTTTACAATCGAAAACAAACTGATGGAATTTGAAGTGTTGCGTGCAAAGGATTTTGAATTCACAGGGGAAACCAACAGAAAAAAAGACGCTTGTTGGTTGGTAAAATGTGACTATCATATACGTAATGTTGGTGGATCGTCATACGCAGGAGTAATCCAAATAGAACGTGTTGGATACAAGGCACGGCCGCCGAAGGAGAAATCGGCTGAAGGAACAAATTCTGCTGTTAAAGAAAATAAATTGCAGCAGGAAATTAGCAAACTACTGAAAACCGCAGTTGAAGAACTGAAAATGCCGGAAATACAGAACGCGGAGGCTTTGAAAAAAGCCTTCGATGCCAACGGCTATGATTATAAGAATTTCGATGATGATGTATATGAATCAGTAATTGAACGCGTTATTGAGCTGAAGGTAGAAAACGAATCCGATGGAAAACCGCGGGAATATTTGGAAATGCTTTTTGAAAGAATGGATGAAGAAATATATGGCGGTCATTCATTAGATATTAATAAAATCGACGACCAGCAAAAAAAATGGTTGCAAAAAATGTTTGGCAGTGTAAGTATAAAAGAACTATCAAAACAATTTTCCGATGACGCAAACCGGCTTTTTCATTTTCTATTACTTACATTGGGTTTTAGTGAATATGATGTACCTAGCCTTACCGAATTGACAGAAAAAAAGAAGTTACAAAATAATGTATTCTGGCGTTATGTGAATATGAGCGCCGAGGAATACGAAGCGCTGTATTTGGGAGTGGTTAAGGCTGTCGCCGCCAAGGCGTTGGAACCAAAGAAAAAAGAAACAAAGAAAAAATCTTCCGGCGGGAAAACAGCGCCTGAAGTATCGAAAGAACTGAAGGACAAATTCGAGCCTGAAGCCCATGGGGACGACGAGGACAACTACCCGTTTGAGCCTGATGAAGAGGATATCGAAATCGAAGATGAGGATCCTGATATCGGGGACGAGTTTGATGAATGATATTAAATCCCTTGAGGAAATTAAGGCGGAACGCAAAGAAAGAAAGGAACGTCTTAAAAAAACTATCGCCGAATGTCAGGAAGAATTGGACGCTTTGGAACCCGCGCCGGCGCTGAAATGGCGCGGGAAGATGAGCAAAAAGGACAGGGTTGAATGCGAGCGGCGGCTTATCGGGCGTTTTCTCTGCGATTTAAATTATAACACGCATAACGCCGTCCGGGACGACGTCGCTCGTTTGGGGATTAGCTGGCGGCTGTTTGTTGACAAGCGGCATCAGTTGATATGGCGTTCTCTTGAGACATTAAACACCAAAACAGTGGAAGAACGAATGGACATATTGGAAGAGGAGATGCTGGCGGAAGCGAGGGAGAAAGACGCTTTAAGCAAAGCGCCTATGTTTAAGGACGGAGACACAACAGCGGAAGGAGTACACATTTTAAAAGGTTTGCCGGGTACGGCTGCGGCGAAGGAATTCAAGAAGGCGCTGATAGACGGCGCTTCCGATGGCGCAGCATGGTTTATCCGTGAGCTTGATGCCGTCGGCGCTCTCGCTCTTGCCGGGGGGAAGATGTATTTGCGTGAACTTGCGGAGAATGGAGACGGTCCTATGCAAGCAGAAGAAATGGCGGAAATATTATTTGGGAGTATGGAGAAAGATTAAAAGCATGGCACAACAAAAAATATGGCTATGCAGGTCAAGGAGTTGTAAATCCTGCAATATTAACAGTGGAGGTTAAAGAATGAATTGCGAAAAGTGCGGAAAAGAAATCCCTAATGGGCAATGGTTTCATATTGAACCACAATATGATGAAAATTATAAAGTGGTTGGCTTTAAGGACGAGTTATGCCAAGAGTGCGCCAAAGAAGAAAATAAAGAGCTTAACGCTATTGTGTGATTAAGCCGCCGAAACACCGCCGCCTGTAAGCGGATTGAAGAAGCGAATAGTGAGAATTTATTAAAGGAGATAGAATATGAAAAACGAAATTGACGAAAATTTTTATTGTTCTGCTGGTTTTTGGGATAGTTATAAGGGAGGGTTTTGCAAGAACCCTAGTAACGATGGAATAAACTGCCGTGAAGATTGCCCAAACCGACACCGCAAATACCCTACACCTGAACAATTTAAAGAGGAGTATGGCTATGAGTGGACTGGTTTAGTCTATGGAAGAAGAAATGAAAAAGAAAATTGGAGTTTTGGCTATAAGGATAGTTATGTAGCAAATGCTCAGGTCATCTGCGCCTGTACTCCCTTTCCTAAGCCTGATGATAAATGGAGACCTGAATGAATAGAATATCTTTTAACCCTCGTTTTGTGAATGAAGCCGGTAACGACTTAATACCCGGCAAGATACATACGATACGCCAAAACTACGAATACTGGAAGAAGTTTGAAGGGAAGGAAGTAGCATTGTTTACATGGGAAGGTAAGCCATATAAAAGCAAACAAAAAGTATTTTGTGTTAAAAAAATAGTGAATGTACAAGAAATTATTTTAAATTACAATACAAGTTTTTATTTATCAATTGAAGATTTGTCTATTAACAAACAAATAGATACTGGATTTTTAGGAAGGAATGACGGATTTGATTATTTATTTGAATTTGTCAGATGGTTTGAAAAATACCCGTTTGGCAAAATGGCAATTTTACATTTTACGGAATTTAGATATTGAAGTGATAATGGGAGGGAAAGTGAAAAGGATAATATTAAAATGTTGCCATCCCGATGTCGCCGTCAAATGCGAATATAAGAACTGGGCATACATATCGGGAAAAGAAAAGGCTGTAAGGATATGTGAATACACAGGACGAAATCGAGGACATTGTGTAAAAACCGGTGGACGTAGGTGAAATAAATGGCGAAGAGAGCGGCAGCGTCAAAGGATTATTATCTCAACACGGGCTTAAAGACGAGGATGTCAATAAAGCGTGAAGAGACGGAATCCGGACGTATGGCTGCGGCTATTATCGATAAGATACCGAAAGATTTTGATGTGTACGAGGATTATGACGTAAACGAAGCGCATTTGGCGAGGGCGATAGTCGATACGTGCGGCCGCTGGATGCGGTACTGTCCGCAGATGGGCTGGCTTGTATACATGGAAGATGAGGGACGTTGGACAGAAACATACGCCGAGTCCGCTGTCCAGAGAGTAATAATCCATTTTGGGAATTTGTTGTGGGAGAACGCTTCGCCGGCAAACGCCGGCGAAGTATCGTACGCTCGGCGGATTCTTTCCTCCGCCGGCATAAACGCTGTGAAGAATATTTTAAAACATGATACGGTTATCGCTGTTGAACAAAACAAGTTTGACGCCGATCCTGATTTGCTGAACTGCATGGGCGAGGCGTACAATCTGCGTACCGGGGAATCGAGACCGGCAGAGCCTGAAGATTTATTCAGTAAGAGTACGGCGTGTAAAGCGGCGACGTTAAAGAAAGAGAAGGATGGCGGCTGGAAGTTTCCCGGCATGCCGAAGAAGTTTGAAGGCTTTCTGGAAAAAGTGACGAGCAAAGACGGAGAGCGCCGAGCCGACCTTGCGTATTATCTTTTGTCGTGGTTCGGGTACTGTCTTACAGGAGACAATGGCGCTTCGTTCTTCGTCAACTTTCACGGCGGCGGGAAGAACGGAAAATCCGTGCTGTTAAATTTAATGTTTGACTTGTTCCGTGACTACGCTGTAACTTTGCCGAAGGACGTAGTAATAGAAAATTATTTTCAGGGACAGTTTGATTTGGCAGGGCTTCCGGGGGCGAGGCTTGCCGTGCTGATAGACGCTCCGGAAGGGCGTTTGAATATGGATATGCTAAAACCCATTACGACAGGCGACGTAATAAACGCCAAGAGGAAATATTTGAAAGACTTGTCTTTTAAGCCTGTTTGTAAAATAGCGATAGGCAGCAATCCTAGGCTGACGCTGAAGGACACGGGCATGGCCGTCCGCAGGCGTATCCGGATGGTTCCGTTTGATTATATCGTGCCTGATGACGAGATAGTAACGAATCTTCATCGCCATTTGCTGAAGGAAGAAGCGGCTGAAATATTGGCGCTGTTAATTTGGTTCGCGCACGAGTATTACAGGAAAGGAGAAGGTCCTGCGGCGTTCCCGAAGTGCAAGGTAGTTGATGAAGCGAGCGTCGAATATATGGAGAGCGAGGACTTAGTCGGGCGCTGGGTAAAAGAGAGAACGGAAGGCGCTGAAGGAAATACGGAGAGCGCGGCGAGCTTGTACGAGGACTTTAAGAAATGGCTTGACGAGGAAGGTGTTCGTAAGAAAATGTCGAGAAACAAGTTCGGCGAACACTTGGGAACGCATATAAAGAAGAAGCGCATTGGAGATACTATCAGTTATTTGGATATAAAGTTGAAATACGACCCGAATCCTCCACTTCCTTCCCCGGGCGGATAGCGGCGAGCGGATAAAAAGCAATATAAATAAAATTAACACACTTACTTAAGACGCAGGACTTACGCATTGAGTTCTGCGTTTTGGCAATTTTGACCGATATCCCCCCGGCTTTCTTCCTCTTGTTTCTTAATAAACTACAAAAATTAAAAATAATACAAGTAGAACCGCAGAACAACCGCCGAACTCATTTTGATAGTTCGGCGGCTTATAACTCTATACTACATATATATTTACAGTTCTTACCGCAGAACTGTAGAAGAATATAAGAAAAATTATTTATAATAAAAAAAATAAAAGGCGAATTTATAAAAGTTTTTCGGACAAAGTAGTGCTGCGGTTAAACCGCCGCGGCGAATAAAATAAATAATTTTTAGAAAACCGTTGACAGAATATAATTATTGAGGTTATAAATAATAAAAGATAGAATCCAGTTATTTTGGGTAGTCATTCTATCACAATTTAGCATTCGCTTTATTTGTGGGGATTGGCTATGCCAAGAGAATTAAGTCAGCAAGATTTATTTAAGAAACAGCCTGTATGGTGGGAAGGACTCACCGGCAAACGCAAGCTGTTTGTCGAATACTACTGCACGGACAAGACTTGTTTCTGCAAAGCGACCGCGGCGTATATAAAAGCCTACGGCAATAATAACGAATCATCGATACAAAGTAACTCCTCACGCCTGATGAGAGACCCTGTTGTCAAGAAGGCGATAAACCTTCTTTTGCGGTCCAGACAAAACGAAGAAGATGAAATAACCGAATACCAAATATTAGACGTTCTTAAAATGCTCACGTTCTATAATCCTGCGGACATAGTGGACAGTGACGGGAACCTTATAAAAAACCTTGAAGAGTTGGGCGATTTATCTCTGTGCGTGACAGGTATAAAAAAAGGCAGGCACGGCAAAGAGATAAAATTGTTTGACAGAACAAAGGCGCTCTCGTTGCTGTGCAATTACCTGAATATAACACGTCCTGAAGAAAGAGCGACAATCATCAATCCAGTCGTCCTTCTAACAGAGAAGGAAGTGGAAACATTACGCGAGGAAGAAACGCCTGCGTCGTCAGAAGCGCAAGACGCCGAGTACGAAGTTATGGAGGCGCAGTAAAATGACAGGAATTGATCAGAAAAGCGTCGATAGAATCGCATACAACGTGATATGGAAGCCGCAGTACAAACAATACCTAGCGTTAAAGTGCAACGCGTTCGAGCTTCTCTTCGGCGGCGCTGCCGGCGGAGGCAAGAGCGACTTCCTGCTTATGGATTTTTATGCCGGTGTAAACAAGTACGCAAAAGACTGGCGTGGAATATTGTTCCGCCAAACATACGCTGAATTGGAAGAGCTGATAAAAAGGGCTGAAGAATTATACATACCGCTTGGCGGAAAATATAAAAAACTGGATAAGACGTTCACATTCCCGAACGGCGCTTCCATAAAGTTCCGGTACTTGGAACATGACGATGACGTAAAAAAGTATCAAGGACACCAGTATACATGGGTAGGTTTTGACGAGCTGGGGAACTACTCTACCGACTTCGCTTGGAGATACATGATAATCCGCTGCCGTTCCGCCGCGGGCGTGCCGTGCTATATGAGGGCGACCGCTAACCCGGGAGGCGTCGGACACGCGTGGCTTAAGGCGCGGTTTATAGACGGGTTTGAGCCGTTCAAGACGCATAAGACTGTAGAATCTTCCGGAGCGCCGATAACAAGATGTTTTATACCGTCAAAACTTGAAGATAATCCGGCGCTGATGAAAAACGACCCTGAATACGGAAACCGCTTAAAACTCCTGCCTTCTCACCTTTACAGGGCGATGAGAAACGGAGACTGGGACGTGTTCGCCGGACAGGTATTCGACGAGTTCCGCCGCAGTCTGCACGTGGTCAAGCCGTTCCCGCTTGAGAGCGGAATTTGGAAAAAGTTCTATTCGCTGGACTGGGGATACGCGAAGCCGTTCAGTCTTGGCAAGTGGGGGGTAAACGGCGAAGGGCGGATGGTGCGTTACGGCGAATGGTACGGATGTTCTCCCGACGCTATGGACGTTGGAATAAAAATGGGCTGTGATGACGCCGCCGCGAAGGCGTGGGAAATGGCTGTACCGGAAGGCGTGACGGAAGTTGTAGCGGATACGGCTATGTGGAGTAAAGACGATGACGGACCGTCTGCGGCGGAGAAATGGGAAAAAGCCGGATTCAAGATGATACAGGCGAACAAGGACAGGATAAACGGCTTATCGATATTTCATCAGAGGTTAAAAACACTGTGTGAGGACGGCCGTCCTATGGTTTTGGTATTTGACAACTGCGTGGATTTTATACGGACTATTCCAATACTTACTCCGGACCCGTCGAAACCCGAGGACATAAACACGAAGTTGGAAGATCACATATACGACGAAAGCCGGTACGCGATGATGAGCGACTACGCGCATAATCCGACGACTTGGTTAAGAAAGCAGAACGGACAGTGGAATACGAAAAAGAAAAGAAGCGACAGCTGGGATCCGTTTGAGCGTATGGCTGCGGGATGACAGGGGGATAAATGAGCAAAGACAAGAGAGAGTTTGTACAGGAAATAAAAAACCAGTTGGAATACTTAAAAACTGAACGCGCCAAGCGTGAAGAGGACTGGAAAGAAGTTCAAAAGTACGTCGCTCCTTCCGCTTTTAACTGGGACAATCCCGGGGATAAAACGCCCAAGAGAACAAAGAGGTTTACGGGCAAACCTACAAATTATCTAAAGACGTTACGGTCCGGAATTATCGGGTATTCGATATCGCCGAATATAGCGTGGCAGAAAATAGGGCTTGAGAATTTCGACATTTCAAGCGGTTACGGCGTTAAGGACTGGCTTGAGAACGTGGAAAAAACACTTTATTCGGAGTTTAACCGCAGCAACCTTTATCCGCAGGCGTCCAAGTTCGTGGAGAACGCCGCTCTTTTCGGTTTCTCTGTAATGCTTATTGACGAGCAGTTGGCTGATAACAAGGTGCGGTATTTAAACCTTAACATAAACGAGTTGTTTCTTGATGTGAACGAATACGACGAAGTGGACACGGTATACCGCCGTTATGTAATGACTCTTAAAAACGCCGCGGCGTTCTTCGGAGAGGAAAATCTGCACAGTACAAGGCGCGAGGACTTAAAGGACAAGAACAAGTGGAACAGCGACGTGACTATTATTCACGCTGTTTACAAGAGACAGGAATTCGACAAGGAAAACAAGTCCGCTAAAAATATGCCGTACGCTTCGCTTTACATTGATGAAAGCCAAGATTGGCTTATTGAGGAATCGGGATATCAGGATTTTCCGTTCGCGGTATTTATATGGGACAGGATAAACGGAACCGCCTACGGAGATTCGCCGGCAATACAATCTCTTGACGACGTGAAAATGCTTAATATCGCTAACGAGTCACGCTTAAAAATAACACAACAGTCCGCGGAGCCCGCTTTGAACATTCCGGATGTAATGCGGGAAAACGTGAACGTCGTCCCGGGCGGCTTCAACTACTACGCGTCACCGAATGAAATTATATCGCCGATTAATACCGGACAGAATTACCCCATTAGCGTTGATATTCAAAAGGAAATGGAAAATAACGTAAAGGACTGGTTCCACGTCGATTTTTTCCTTGCCCTGATGAACGAGAGACCTTCTAACGTAACGGCGACATACGTTATGGAACTGCAAGGAGAGAAAGCGGCCGTTCTTTCCGATTTGGTAGTCAATTTGAACGCCGCTCTTTCAAAGATAATTCAGAGGAGTTTCGACATTCTATGGCGGCAGAGAAAACTGCCTCCTCCGCCTGAAGCGCTTTCCGGAAGCCCTGCCATGTTGAAAGTTGACTTTATGGGTCCGCTTGCGCAAGCACAGAAGAAATTCCACGAATCTTCCGGTATCGGACAAGGTATCGGACTTATAGGAGCTGTAGCGAGAATGTCGCCTGAAGCGCTGGACGTTATCGACTTTGATCAAACGCTTAAATCCGGACTTGAGGGAATGGGCTTTCCGCAGAACGCCATCCGAGAGGACAAGGATATTGAAGCGCTGCGGCAGCAGCGGGCGGAGGCGCAGGCGCAAATGCAGCAGCAGGCTATGGCTATGCAGCAACAAGAACAAATCGCAAAAAATTACGACAAGTTAAACGAGCCTGTCAAGCAAGGTTCCGCCATCGATGAGATGAATAAACAAATACAAGGAGGGTTTTACTCATGACGCCGTTTTGGAAAAACGAAAGCCTCACGAAAGAGGAAAAGAACGCGGAGCTGGTGAATACCTGCCGCAGAGTATTCGGTACGGATGACGGAAAAGTGGTTTTAAACATGCTTTTGACCGACTTGAAGCTTTTTGAAGACGCAAAAACAGAGAGCGAAAAGGCTGTTAATGAGTATGCAAAATATTTTGTTCGGGAACGGCTGGGGGTACGCGACACTAAAGACCTTACGGACTTTATCGCCGAGACCGCCGCTTCCGAGGGAGGCAAATAAATGCTGCAAAACCTTATTAGGGGTATGCTCATGTTCCTTGCGCCTGACGGCGCGGGAAGCGGTTCGGCGGAAGGCGGTGCATCGGCGCCTGCTAACGCGGAAGATCAATTAAACAATGCCTTTACAGGCACAGCCGACGCCGGCGGAAAGAAGCCTGCGGACAAACCCGATACAGGGGACGCGTCCGCTGGGGGAACAAAACCCGCAAGCGAAGTACAGCTTGCCGCATGGTGCGAGCAGCTTCCTACGGAGATGAGGAGTAATCCTGATACCGCGGCGAAGCTGGCAAAGTTCCAGAAGGTAGGCGACATGGCGAAAGCGTTCTTGGAGCTGGAAGGTAAAACCGCCTCAAGCGGTATTCCCGAAACAGCGGACGGATATTCTTTCGCCAAAGACAAGGAGAATAACGGTTCCGAATTCGCGGATATGGCTTTTAAAGCCAAATTATCTACGGCGCAAGCGGACGCTTTTTTCAAGATTCTGAACGAGGGAGGCGCTAGACGGTTACAAGCCGCTCAAATGGCTCAAGCTCAAGAGATGAAGGAAACAGCGGCGGCGCTTGCCGCGGAGTACGGCTCCAAGTATCAGGAGAAGATGGAACTGCTTACACGAGGACTAGCGAACGCCGGTCCGAACGTGGGCAATCTCATACGTCAGGCGGGACTGGCAGGTAACCCGGAAATAATAAAAGCCTTCATAGCCTTCGGAGAGATGACCGCTGAAAGCGGCGCTATAAGAGGCAAAGAGGCTGGGGAATCCCGAAAATCCGTTAAGGACGGCGGGACTTTCTCATACAAAGACATTTAAGGAGATATATAAATGCCTACATTGAACATGGCAGATCAGATGACCGCGCTGGAAATCGCCAGACGTATCAACGCGCCTGATCCTTGTAAAATTATCGAGTTATTACGCTTGACAAACGCTATGTTGATAGACGTGCCGGCTTATGAAGCCAACAGCGGAACTATTAACAAGTCGGTACAACGCGTTATTAAACCGATGGGCGAACACCGTATCTACAACAGAGGTGTCGGAAAAGCAGCCACGCAAACGTCAACGGTTGAAGACCGCTGCGCTATGCTTGCCGAATATTCCTATGTTGACGCGGACTTGGTTGATCAGTCCGGAAACAAAGCCGCGCTTCTTATGGACGAAAGCAAGGCTATTATCAAGGGAATGGGTCTTACGCAGGCCAATACCTTGATTCACGGCGACGGAGACAAAGACGACGAATTTGCCGGGCTTATGTCGAGACGCTACAAGGTTGACGGCGTTAATACTATCGACGCCGGCGGTACCGGAAGCGAACTTACCAGTATTTATCTTTGCGCTATCGACAGGGATTTATTCCACTTGATTTATCCGAAAGGATCAAAAAGCGTCGGTGTGGAAAGAGAAGATCTCGGCAGACAGCATATTGAAGACGCCGAAGGGAAAAAGTACCCCGCTTATGTAAATTATTTTACAGCCGGGTACGGGCTTACTATCAAAGATCCAGCCGCCGTGAAGCGTATCTGCAATATTCCGAAAAACATGGATGAGGATAAACTTGTCGATCTTATCATCGAAACAAGTTACAAACTGCCCCAAGGCGCGTCAACGTACGCGATGTACAGCAACGACAGTATCCTTATCAAACTGGATAAGTCCGCGAGATACAAGGGCAATGTGGTACACACTACCCAAGATCCGTGGGGAGAAGAGATCGTCAATGTGCGGAAGATTCGCTGCCGCCAGATGGACGTTATCACCAACACCGAAGAACAGGTCGCGTAAGGGAGGGCGCTATAAATATGATTATAAATTTATTATACGACGCTCTGAACGATTTCGGGAAACTTACCTCTGCGGGCGACTGCCCGAACATTATCAGCATGGGCGAAGCTTCCGCGGATCAGCTTCGAGTTGATATCAAACTGCCGGAAGGCAATTTCTCGGGCGGTCCTCTGACAATGAAGATCAAGGGAAGCGATACCGAGGGCGGTACTTACAAGGATATCGTCACAAGCGGGGAAATTACCAAAGAGATGATTTCCGACGGTTACGGTCTGCCTATTCCGAAAACCAAGTTTAAGTACTTGAAAGCGGCGATTTCAGGTACCTTCACGGGTTCGGTACAGGCGATTATCAATTCCTATAAAGGGATTTAGTGGAAGGAAGCATGAATATTTTAGGAATTGGAAATGACAAACCCGCTGAACAAGGGCAGCAGTCAAAAGCAAAGGTATATAAGTACGTTTGCGAGGTTGACTGTGTTTACCAAGGCAAGTACCGCAGGAAGGGCGATGTTATCGTTCTTGCTGAAAAGAAGGAAGTTCCGCACTTCAAGTTTGCGGAAGAATAAAACCGAAATTATTCGGAAATTATTCGGAATTATTAAATTAGTGGAGGGGTGATATGAAAAAGTTGATTTTTCTATTGCTTATGGCTGTCGCTTTAATAGGTTTTATGCCAGCGCAGGAAACCGGCGAAGGCGACGGCGG
>Ga0268262_10004488_pt1 | contig 14405 bp, 18 predicted proteins | sample TergutNc150P3_FD_190354 | JGI IMG/M metagenome (GOLD analysis project Ga0268262, IMG submission 190354) | Nasutitermes corniger P3 segment gut microbial community from laboratory colony in Florida, USA - Nc150 P3 (SPAdes) (version 2) | ecosystem: Host-associated > Arthropoda: Insects >... | reverse complement strand
GTCCTGAACCGTATAAAGGCAAGGGTATCCGTTATGAAAATGAAATTATCAAACGGAAAGTCGGTAAATCAGGCGTAAAATAGGATAAGTATATGTTACAAAAAATGCTGGAAAAAGACAGAAAACGGCTGAGAAGAAAGATACACATTAGAAAGAGGCTGTTCGGCACGGCGGAACGTCCGCGTATGACAATTACAAAGAGCAACCGCCGCATCTCGGTTCAGGTTATTGATGACAGTAAGGGACATACTTTGGCCAGTGCTTCCACGCTTGAAAAAGAACTTAAAAACATTAAAGCGACTGTCGAAGGCGCCGGGAAGTTAGGTGAAATAATGGGCAAACGTCTGCTTGAAAAAAACATAAAGACTGTTGTTTTTGATCGCAACGGTTATTTATATCACGGAATTGTTAAGGCTTTGGCCGACGGAAGCCGGAAAGCGGGTATAGAGTTTTAGGGGGCACAATGGCGAAAACTGAAGATGTGATAGAAGAAGACGGAGAAGTCGAAGTTGAAGCCGCTGTTGAAGAAGCGGCGGAGGAAGTTCGCGCCTCAGGCAGAGAAGGCAGAGGCGAAGGCCGCCGCAGAGAGCGGGGAAGAGATCGCGACAGGGATCATTCTGAAAAAGAATTTGTCGAAAAACTTGTTAAGCTTAACCGTACTGCAAAAGTTGTTAAGGGCGGACGCCGTTTTTCCTTTTCAGCTCTCACTGTCATTGGAGACCGCAAAGGGAGAGTTGGCTATGGCTTCGGGAAAGCAAATGATGTTTCAGAAGCTATCCGCAAGAGCATAGACAAAGCAAAGCGCAATATGATTCACCTGCCTGTTAAGAACGGTACAATCCCCCATGAAGTAACAGGGCTTTTCAAAGCGTCCCGTGTCTTGCTTAAACCCGCTTGTTCGGGAACCGGAATAATCGCCGGAGGAGCTGTTCGCGCCATTATGGAAGCCGGCGGTGTTACCGATGTGCTTTCAAAATCCATTGGCTCGTCCAGTCAATACAATGTAGTTAAAGCGACATTCGATTGTATTAATAAAATGATGGACGCAAGAACTATATCAAGAAACAGGGGAAAATCCCTGAATGAGCTGTGGGGGTAGCATGAAACAAGTTTCATGTTCGATTAAACTATGCGGTTATACAACCGCATGGGCTAGAGGTTAATATGGCAAAGATAAAAATCCGGCTCGTAAAGAGTACTATCGGAGTTCTTCCCAAACAACGCGCTACGGTTCGTTCTCTTGGCCTTCGCAAAATTGGTTCAGCTACCGTGCAGGAAGCAAGTCCTGCTATTATGGGAATGGTGAGAGCTGTTTCTCATTTAGTATCAGTAGAGGATGTTAAATAATGGCGCACGATTTTAATTTACACGCCCCTGTCGGAGCTAACAGAAGTAAAAAAGTTTTAGGCAGAGGACAAGGAACAGGAAGGGGAACCACAGCCGGTAAGGGCAACAAAGGACAAAAAGCCCGTTCCGGCGGCAAAACATATGTCGGTTTTGAAGGCGGACAAATGCCCCTTTACAGGCGTCTTGCCCACAGGGGGTTTTCAAATTATCCCTTTAAAAAAGAATGGCAAACAGTGAATCTTTTTGAAATTGAAACACGTTATGAAGCCGGAGAAACTGTTGAGTTAGCCACCTTGCGCAAGAAAAAAATATTAAAAGGTTCAGCTCCGGTAAAGATTCTAGCGATGGGTGATTTTACAAAAAAACTGATTTTTAAAGTCGCGGCAATATCAGCTTCGGCAAAAGAAAAGATTGAAAAAGCAGGCGGAGAAATTACTCTCAATCCTCCTCTTCAACGAACCAAAGGTTCGAAAGCACGGCCAAAAATAAAGAAAGAAAAAAAAACAGGCGGGAAGGAATAAATGGCTAATCCCATATTTGGTATTTTCAGAGTAAAAGAACTGCGGGAACGGATACTCTTCACCCTGGGAATGCTGGTGGTATTCAGGATAGGAGCTGTGTTTCCCATACCCGGTATAAATGTTCGTGAATTGTCCCGCTATTTCGCGGATCAGGTAAATACAGGAAATCCGATAGTTGACTATCTTGACTTCTTTGCAGGCGGCGCTTTTTCGAATTTTTCGGTATTCATGCTTGGGATCATGCCGTATATTTCAATGTCCATTATTATGCAGCTTTTGCTTATTGTATTCCCCAGTCTGAAAAAAATATCCCAGGATGACGGCGGACGTAAGAAAATCAAGCAATGGCAGCGTTACGGGACAGTTATAGTCTGCATTGTTCAATCGCTTGCGGTCACACAGTACGCTCAGGCTATTTCACGCAGTGTTGATAATCTTCTCTATGTAAGTTTTTTCCAGTTTTCGGTAATTGCCATCCTTACCGTTACAACAGGGACAATGTTCCTTATGTGGATAGGCGAGCAAATAACAAAACGGGGAGTCGGCAACGGCGTTTCACTTTTGATTTATGCCGGTATTGTCGCGCGTCTTCCCCGCGCTGTTTGGGAATTAATTGACACAATGAGAAGGGGAGATTTAAATCCCGTATTTGTAATTATTGTTTTGATAATGTTTGTTACGGTAATCACTCTTGTAGTTTTTGAACAGCAGGGGCAGCGTAAAATTCCGGTAAATTACGCGAAAAGAGTTGTCGGAAGGAAAATGTACGGAGCGCAGAATACATACATTCCTTTTAAAATAAACCCGTCGGGCGTTATTCCTGTTATTTTTGCTTCATCTATTCTTACTTTTCCTTTACAGATTGCGCAGACTGTTGGCGGTAATGTAACATGGCTTGCAGCAGTAGCGACTGCGTTAAGCCCAAGAGGCACTCTCTATAATATTTTATATGTGCTGCTTATTATCTTTTTTGCCTATTTCTATACACAGGTTTCACTTAACCCTATAGAAATAGCCAAACAAATCAGGGAAAACGGCGGTTCAATTCCGGGTATCAGGAGTGAGAAAATTGAAGAATACCTCACAAAAATCCTGAACCGAATTGTTCTTCCGGGTTCATTGTATCTGGCCTTGATAGCCGTTATTCCGACCTTTATTCAATGGGCGTTTAAGTTTCCTACATCAATTTCCTATATCATGGGCGGTACGTCGCTTCTCATTTTGGTAGGCGTTGATCTTGATACAATGAGCCAGATTGAAGGATTGTTGAAAATGCATCATCATGAAGGTTTGGTAAAACACGGACGATTGCGCGGACGGAACTTGTAAAAGTTAAGGATTTAGGAGAATATAAGGAATGAAAGTCAGAACCAGCGTGAAACCCATTTGCGATAAATGCAAGATTATTAAACGGAACGGGGTTGTTAGAATTATTTGCCAGAATCCCAAACATAAACAAAAGCAGGGTTAGGAGTAATATATGGCGCGTCTTGTTGGAGTTGATCTCCCGAATAAACATGTGAATATCGCTTTGACCTATATTTTCGGTATCGGAAGGTCGAGTTCGAATGCGATTTGCCAAAAGGCAAAAATAGATCCGATGCGTATGATTAATGATTTATCTCAGGAAGAACTTAACGAACTGAGAAATATCATTGAAAGTGATTATAAGGTTGAAGGCCGCCTGCGCACCGAAGTCGCGCTTAATATCAAACGGCTTATGGATATTGGTTGTTACCGGGGCTTAAGGCACCGCAAGGGACTGCCGTTACGGGGTCAGCGTACAAGAACAAATGCCCGTACAAGAAAGGGTAAAAAGAAAACCGTCGCCGGTAAGAAGAAATAACGGCTTAAAAATAAATATGGAGGAGTGAGTGGCAGCGACTACCAAGAAAAAGAAAGAAAAAAAATCAGTATATGAAGGTAATGTGTTTATTCAGGCTACCTTTAATAATACAATTGTTACTATTACCGACTTGATGGGTAATACTGTTTCCTGGGCAAGTTCAGGTATGCTGCAATTCAGGGGAGCGAAAAAATCAACTCCTTTCGCCGCCCAGTCTGTAACAGAAACTGCCGCACAAAAAGCTTTACAGGCAGGTTTAAGGGAAGTACATGTGTATATCAAGGGACCCGGTATCGGCAGAGAATCCGCTATCAGGCAGCTTGGTGTAATGGGAATAAAGGTCAAATCGATCAGCGATGTTACCCCAATTCCGCATAACGGCTGTAGGCCGAGGAAAACGCGCCGCATATAACGCGGAAGCGACAGCTTGAAGATTTTTTAGGGAGAAGAAATATGGCAAGATACACCGGCCCTGTTTGCAGATTGTGCCGTGTAGAGCAAAAGAAGTTAATGCTGAAAGGGAACCGCTGTAAGAGCGACAAATGCCCGATTAATAAAAAGAGGGCTGCTCCGGGAAAGGATCCAAAATCCCGTCCGGGCAAACGATCTGATTACGGCGTTCAGTTACGTGAAAAGCAGAAACTTAAAAGAATTTACGGTATGCAGGAAAAGCAGTTCAGTCTTTTCTTTGAACGCGCTTTACATATGTCCGGCATAACAGGTGAAAATCTGTTTGTCTTGCTTGAACGGCGGCTTGACAATGTGGTATACCGTATGCGATTTGCTTCATCAAGAAGCCAGGCGAGGCAGCTTGTTTTACATGGTCACGTATGCGTGAACGGCAGGAAAATTACAATTCCTTCTTATCTTGTAAGTGCTGAAAACGAGATTAGCATTGCCGAAGGAAGCCGGAATATGATAGTAATCAAGGACGCATTAAGGGAATATGGTAAATCAGGCGTGATGCCCTGGCTTAGTCTCGATCCTGATGCGATGAAAGGAAAGTTCCTTGCGCCTCCGCGCCGTAATGATATTACCGATCTTGGTGATATAAAGGAACAGATGATTGTTGAGTTGTATTCCAAGTAAGGAGTTATCATGGCCCATAAGAATCTTATGCAAGGATTCAAACACCCAAAAAGTTTTACCTTTGAACATGGAGAACTCAGTCAAAATTACGGAAAATTCGTCGCTTCTCCGTTTGAACCCGGATTTGGCACGACAGTAGGCAATACTTTACGCAGGGTACTGCTTTCTTCAATTCAAGGATATGCCATTACCGCGATAAAGGTTGTTTCTTATGACGAGAACGGGACTGCTCATAATGTATCCAGTGAGTTTGAAACAATTCCGAACATTATAGAAGATACCCTGGAAGTTATTAATAATCTGAAACAGGTGCGCCTTAAATTACCTCATGATAAGGAGCAGGATGTTTTGCTTTATGAATGGAAGGGAAAAGGCGAAATAAAAAGCGACGATTTTGCCCGTCCGGGACAGGTGGAAGTTCTTTCTCTGGGTCAGCATATTATGACTTTAATGGATAACGCGAATATCGGCATTGAGGTACAAATTGATCTCGGACGCGGTTATGTGCCGTCTGAAGTTAATGAGCGTTATATTGAAGTAATTAATACAATCCCCGTTGACGCCATTTTCTCGCCTGTAAAAAAAGTAAAATTTGCCGTTGATACAACGCGAATAGGACAGAGAAATGATTATGACAAATTGATTCTTGAAATATGGACAGACGGAACAATAAAGCCGGAAGATGCTTTAGCCGAAGCCGCGAAGATCGCCAAGGATCATTTTTCCGTATTTATTAATTTTGATGAAAATAATTACGGAATAGAAGATGATCTTGATGATAAAAATGATCATATCCGTAAAATATTAAACACTCCCGTAGAAGAGCTTGAACTTTCCGTGCGTTCGTCAAATTGTTTAAAAAACGCGAATATAAAAACTATCGGGGAACTTACGCGTAAAACTGAAGACGATATCGCGAGAACGCGGAATTTCGGCAAAAAGTCTCTTCAGGAAATAAAAGAAAAACTTCAAGAATGGAATTTAAGCCTGGGGATTACAGATTTGAATGTCCTTAAAAATGCCCGTATGGAATCCAAAGTAAAGGAAGCGGAAGATGAAACATAAAAGAGGATTTAATCCCCTGGAGAGGATGTCCGCGCATAGAAAAGCGCTGCATCGTAACATGGTTACATCACTGTTCAGGAAGGAACGTATTGAAACCACCAAGGTAAAAGCTTTTGCCGTACGAAGAACAGCGGAAAAAATGATTACACGCGCCAAAGAGGATAATTTACACAACAGGCGGATAATATCAGGCCGGCTTTATGATGAAGCTATTGTCGCTAAACTTTTTACCAATATAGCGCCGCGAATGAAAGAAAGAAACGGCGGTTATACCCGCATAATCAAACTTGGGGAAAGAAAGGGCGACGCTGCGGAAGTTGTAATTTTGGAACTGGTTGACTATAAACTTGATACAACTGAAACAAAGAAAAAGTCCAAAAAAAACGAAGAAAAATCGAAGAGTGAGAGCAAGGGGAAATAGATGGCTAAAACGCATAGAGGCAAGGGAATAAGGGATCAATTTGCGCATGGAAGAGGCGACTGTCCGGTATGTAAAAGGCATAATGTCAAGGTTCTTTATGAAATGGACGGCGGAGAGAAAAAATTAAAAATATGTAAAGTCTGTAAAGCCGCGGTTAAGCACGGTAAGAAAAGCCTTCCTGTTGCCGAAAAAGCGGTTGAAGCATAACTGTTTGTTTTAAAAATAACTTGCCGGTTTCAGACAATTCATTAATTACTGACAGGAAACGGATTGCGCATAATCATCTTTGTTCCAAGTTTTGTCAGTACGGAATAAAAATAGTTCATATCCATTGTTTTATCAAGTTGTAAAAGCAAATGTTTATCAAGTAGTTCCTGCGTGTATGAGTATAAAGGATAAACCTTTGTATTTTTATAATTAATCTCATAATGACAGATAACAGGAATCATACCTGAATTGGAAATAGAAAGTTTTCCCGGCTGAAACTCAAGACTTTCTTTTGTAAAAATTACAAACATTAACGCGCCGAGTATTCTGTCTTTTTCTCTTTGATTGGAAACAAAATTACCCAGAGAGTAAAAGCATAATGTTTTTTTTCCGTTGGGACGGGTAAGGGTTTCCGCCCGCTGAAGAACATGCGGATGATGCCCTATGATAAGGTCGACATCAAGATCCGCCAAAAACCGCGCAAGGTCAACTTGATCGGCTCCCGGTTCTACAAGAAGATATTCGTCGCCCCAATGCATGGAAACAATCAGAAAATCACATAACGGACGCAGAGCTTTTATTTCTTCGGTAATTTTACTCCTTTTAATCAAAGAGACAAGATTCGGCTCTTTGTACGGCAGAGTAAAACCGTTAAGTCCGTAAGTGTAGGATAAAAATCCCAAAGATATATTGTTCTTTATTATTACACGCATGCTTCCGCCTGTTTTCCTAGCTCCGATTACCGTAATTCCCTCGGTTTTTTCCCAAAGATCAAGGGTGGCGTAAAGGCCGTCCCTTCCCATATCCATGCTGTGGTTAGTCGCCTGGTTTACAATGTCAAAACCTGTGTCTGCTATGGTTTTCGCCAGAGCTTGCGGCGTATTAAATTTGGGGTATCCCGAATAACCGAACGCTTCACCTCCCATTACAGTTTCCTGGTTGATAAACGCTATATCCGCGTTTTCCACAATACTCTTTATCTCCGTATATATCGGTGAGAAATCAAATGAGTCATTTTGCCTGTATGCGTTAATTATTGTTTCATGAAATAAATTGTCTCCGGCAGCTACAAGCGAGAGGCTGTAACGCTTGGGTTTTTCTTCCTCGACATGAATATCTTCAATATTTTCTTCTGCCGTCTCAGTTTTAATTTTACAGGAAAAAAAGCATAAAATTACTAAAAAGAAAAAGCATAAATATTTACTCATATCTTCCGCCGATAACGCGATATTGTCCTGAAAGGTCTTTATTTAATTTTATATCTTTAAAACCACTGTTTACAAGAAGGGAAGAAATTTCTTTCATTTGGCATGGAGAGGCTTCGAGTAAAAGAAATCCGCCTTGCTGAATATAGTCAGGTGATTTTTCTATAATACGTTCAATAATTTCAAGTCCTGATTTTCCGCCGTCAAGAGCGAGAAACGGTTCGTTTTGGACTTCCGCGGAAAGCGTTTGTATTTCATCTGTCGGGACATATGGCGGATTACTGACAATGAGGGAGAATGAAGGATTCTCTGAGGGAAGAGCTTTATAAAGATCACCATGAAAAAAATTAACTGAACCGGCGCCTAAAAGCCGGTTTGAATTTTCTCTTGCGGTTTCAAGAGCTTGCACGGATAAATCTGTCGCCCAAATTTCAATTTCGGTCATTTCATGTTTTATTGAAATTGCCATCGCTCCGGATCCTGTACAGAGATCAAGAACGCGAATCTTGTCCTTTTTTCTGTTAACCATTTTTAGCTTTTTTATTTGTTCCAGCGAGGCTTCGACAAGTATTTCAGTGTCGGGACGAGGAACCAGAACGTTTGGATTTACCGTAAAGTTAAGACCGAAAAATTCTTTGTTTCCTGTAATATAGGCAATACATTCGCCTTTTTTCCGTCTGTTAATTAATAAATCAAATTTATTATGTTCTTCTTCTTTAAGAATTTCCTTTCCATTTGCGATTAAAGATGAGCGGTTTATGTTTAAAATATCGGCGAGTAACACTGACGCGTCAAGCGACGACGTGTCAATTCCGGCATTTTTAAGAATCGCGCTTCCCTGTAGCAGCGCTTCACAAATTGTCATTGCCTTAGGATTTTTCCTGCTGCTTTTTTACGAAGCTTCGGCTTCTTCCAATGCGCTGATATTCCCGGAAAACTTTGTATCCTGAGAAACGTCAGAACTGCTGCTGTTTAAAAGTTCTTCTTTGGCGGAAAGTTTAAGAGCGTCAAAGAGTTCAGCCGTATCGCCTTGCATTATAAGGTCAAGTTTATAAAGAGTAAGGTTTATTCTGTGGTCGGTCAGTCTGTTCTGCGGAAAATTGTATGTTCTTATACGCTGGGACCTGTCACCGGAACCGACCTGCGTCTTTCTGGCTTCGGCTCTCTGCGCCGCGGCTTTGGCTTCTTCCATTTCATAAATACGGGAACGAAGAATGCGCATTGCCTTTGCTTTATTTTTTATCTGACTTTTTTCATCCTGGCAATGGACAGTTACTCCGGTCGGAAGGTGGGTTATACGCACCGCGGAATCTGTGGTATTGACGCACTGTCCGCCAGGGCCGCCCGCGCGCATAACGTCAATTCGCAGGTCTTCCTGTTTGATGTCTATTTCTGTTTCGTCCGCTTCAGGCAAGACTGCCACAGTTACGGCGGAAGTGTGAATCCTTCCCGATGATTCTGTTGTGGGAACCCTCTGTACCCTGTGAACTCCGGATTCGTAGCGAAGGTTTTCGTATACGTTATTTCCGCTGATAGAAAAAATTATTTCCTTTATTCCGCCAAGCTCCGTGTCGTTCGAATTCATAATTTCAAATTTCCAGCCCTTTGTTTCTGCAAAACGCGAGTACATTCGGTAAAGATCGGCGGCAAAAAGCGCCGCTTCTTCTCCTCCTGTGCCGGCTCGTATTTCCATGATAATGTTTTTTTCATCCAGCGGATCTCTGGGAATTAGAAGAAATTTTAGTTTGTCGCTGTTAACCAAAAGTTTATTTTCAAGCTCTTTCAACTCTTCCTTTGCAAGATCGCGCATTTCCTGATCTTTTTCTTCCTGAACAAGTATTTTTGTATCATTAACCTGTTTTTCCAGTTTTTCTATGCTGTTATGTAATGTTGCGATTTCGTCCAGGTGGGAGTGCTCTTTCATTACATCTCTGTAACGGTTTTGATCTTTTACAAGCGAAGGATCCTGTATTAATAACGTTAATTCATCATATCGTTTTAAAAGGGAACTCAGCCTTTCATTCATTTTCCGGCTCCGTATGTTAAATTCTATAAGTTTTTTATTAACGGAAGTTGTTTAGAAACTTAAGTTTCTAAGCAATCCTAATATATAATGATAACAATTTACAGGTGATTTAGCAATCCTGTAATTAAAAATACTGTATCATGTTTTATTTTTATGATATAATATTATAGTAATGGCTTTTTTGGGGAAGACCATCAATTATTTTCAGGACCGGTTTAACAAAATGACCGCTGAGGGGAAACGGCGTTTTGCGCTTATTTGTACTGCGGCGTTTGCTGTCGTATTGTCTTTTTCTGTTATAGTATCGCTAGTAGATTCAAGAACTGAAAAGAAACCTGAAGAACCTGAAAGAATAAAGATTAATATTCCAATTCCGGCAGAAGAACTTTTCCTGCCTGATGAACCTGATTTTCTTCCCGGGGTTTTACTGGAAAGAGAAAGAAGATCATTCTGGACAGAACATGACGCTGAAGAATTTTGGCAAGATCCGTTAAAATCCGGTGAAGAACAATGGCGTGAAAAAATAGAAACGGCTATTGATGAATTTTTGGAGCGTATTCCATGAAATATACAATAATTTTTATTTTAATAATAAGTTCTGCTTTTTTTTCCTGCGGCGGAACGCCTAAATTAAATATCGGTAAATTTTTTCTTCCTCAGTCTGAAAAAATTAAAAATGAAGCAAATTTATCTTCTGTTCCTGAAAAAAAAATTGAGTCATTGCCTTTGGAAGAATTAAACGTATCTGAAGAAATAAATAATATTGCTGTTGCCGTTGAATCAAAAGAATCTGAACCGGTAATTGATACCGAGATTGTTACGGAAACAGCGCCAACTGAGCCGCAGGTTGCGCTATATGTTGCGCAAATTCCTGAAGTTCTGCCGGAACCTCCTGTACAGATAAAAACGGAAACAATATTACCTGATCCTGAAACTCTTCCTGTACAAACGCAATTTGTACAATCAATGACTCAATCTTCGGAGCAGACACAAACTCAACAATCTGCGCAAGTACAGACTCAACCTCAGGCGCAAGCACAAACTCAAGCGCCTGCACAAGTGCAGTCTCAATCTCAGACACAAACTCAGACGCTTGCGCAAGCGCAATCTCAACCTCAGACGCAAGAACAGCCATTTACGGAAGCGCAGTTTCAACCTCAGACGCAAATTACAAGGCAGCCGACTGTACAAGCTCCGTTACCGCTTGCTCCTGCCGAAGAAAAGTCTGCGGCAGGACTTGAAAAAACCCCTGCGCAAATAGATCCGCCTAGACTTGATACCGCAAAAGATGAGACTGTCACTCCATTTCAAACTGTATTAATACCGCAAAATGAAGTTATTAATTTTTCACGAATTATACACGCTGCGGTTGGGCAGATTATTGAGATTCCGTTCAGGGGAACAGGCTGGATATATATGGAAGAGCAGGCTTCCCGCCGAGGTATTACTTATGAATCCCGCCGCGAAGATCCAGAAGGACAAAGTTTGATATTCAGGGTTGAAGATACCGGTATTTATGCGCTTAAATTTTACAGACGGGACTTTATCAGGGATTATGTTTTAAATGATTATGTTCAGGTTATCTCGGAAGAAGCTCCTGTTTCAGGTGACCGGTTTAGTCTGCCGGTTGACAAGGGAAGGGTAGTGGCGCAGCCTCGCTGGCCGACCGCTCTTGAAGAAGCGGAAATTTTAAGAGGCGGGACAAGTTCAAGACCTGCCGTTGAAACGCCGCTTGCCAATAATTCTGAAAGAGGGACAGTTTCTACTCAGGGAACTGTTCCCTCTCAAAACTCTGCTGCCTCGCAAGGTGCAGGTTCTGCGCAGGGTACTGTCCCAAAACAACAGACAACCCAGCCGCAGGTTGCAGCTTCATTACCGCAACAAACTGCCACACCTGAAGTATCAGCAGAACAGTCAAAAGTTGTTGAAGCGCCATTACCGCCTGATGTCATACTGCAAAAAGCGAAAGACGCGTTTGGTAGCGGAAATGTTCCTTCCGCAATAGCGTTACTCGATCAATACGGTGAATTATATAATTCAGATATGGATGAATTATACTGGCTATACGGTCAGTTTTATGAAGCAAACAGCCCAAGCAGGAATATTCTGCTTTCACTTGATTATTACCGCCGCCTTGTGCGTGAATATCCGCAGAGCGGACGGTACAACAGCGCGCGCGGCAGGATTGCGTATCTGGAAAGGTACTATATTAATATTCAATAACTCTAAATTCTCAATCTCTGCGTGTTTTTATAAGACTCGGCGCGAAGCTGTTTAACCGAAGTGTCTGTAAGATAGTCGTCAAAAGGCATCATGCGATCGATAAATCCGCCTGAGGTTTTTTCCTGAGGAAGTATTTCGACAATTCGGTTTGCGATTGAATTAATAAATTCGTGATCATGTGAGTTAAATAAAACAACGCCGGGGAACGCGGCAAGCCCGTCATTAAGGGCTGTAATCGCTTCAAGATCAAGGTGGTTTGTCGGTTCGTCAAGGATTAAAACATTCGCTCCTGAAAGCATTATTTTGGAAAGCATGCAGCGTACTTTCTCGCCGCCTGAAAGAACATTTACGGGTTTTAACGCCTCATCGCCTGAAAAAAGCATTCGGCCGAGAAAACTGCGTATATAAGTTTCATCCTGATCTGATGAATACTGTCTTAACCAGTCAACTATAGAAAGATCGGAATTGAAAAAAGCGGAGTTTTCTTTCGGAAAATAGGAAAAAGAAGTTGTCTGCCCCCAGTAACAGTCTCCCGTTTCCGCTTTTTTTTCACCGCAGATGATGTCAAAAAAGGCTGACTTGGACGAATGTTCTATTCCCACAAAGGCAATTTTATCGCCCTTATTTACTATCAGCGAAAAATCTTTTAAAAGCGCCGTTCCTTCAAAAGAGAAGGTTAACTTTTCCGCTCTCAGCACATTGTTGCCGATTTCGCGTTCTGGCTTAAAGCCGACATAAGGGAATTTGCGGCTTGTTACGGGCACATTTTCAAGATCAAGTTTCTCAAGTACCTTTTTACGGCTTGTCGCCTGACGCGCCTTGCTTGCGTTGGATGAAAACCTTTGGATAAATTCTTTTAATTCTTTTGCCTTGTCTTCACGTTTCTTTAACTGTTCACGCGCCTGACGCTGGAGGATTTGGCTCATCTGATACCAGAAATCGTAGTTGCCTGAATACGGAGTAATTCTGCCGTAATCAATGTCGCATACATGGGTACAGACAGAGTTAAGAAAGTGGCGGTCGTGGGAAACTACTATTACCGTGTTAGGAAAATCTATAAGGAAATCTTCCAGCCATGAAATAGATTCAAGGTCAAGACCGTTAGTCGGCTCGTCAAGAAGCAGTATGTCGGGATTGCCGAAAAGAGCCTGCGCCAAAAGAACGCGAACTTTCTTGGATTCATCAAGTTCCGCCATTAGGCGGACATGATCTTCCTCATCAAGACCGAGTCCTGAAAGAAGCTGTCCCGCCTGCGACTGCGCTTCCCAGCCGCCAAGTTCGGAAAAGTCAGCCTCAAGCTCGCTGGCTTTCATGCCGTCTTCTTCCGTAAAATCTTCTTTCGCGTAAATTGCATCACGTTCTTTCTGCACGGAGTAAAGTTTCGGGTAACCCATGATCACGGTTTCCATGGCGGGATATTCTTCATAGGCGAAGTGATCCTGCCTTAAAACGGCAATACGCTGGTTTTTACCGAAGGATATATCTCCTTTGTCATGTTCAATTTCACCGGAAAGAATCTTGAGGAATGTGGATTTACCCGCTCCGTTCGCTCCGATTATCCCGTAACAATTACCCGGAGTAAATTTTAAATTAACGTCTTTAAAAAGAACGCGCTCGCCGAAAGAAAGGCTTAAATCTGTGACGGTTATCATTTTTTCCTGAAAAGTCCTGTTAGTTTTGATAAAATGCTTTTTTTTGCGGGAACAGTCTGTTCACGCTGGATTTGTTCTTCGTGTTTTTCCGTAACATGTTTTGCGGTATGGTGATGTTTAACGTTTTGTTTGACATGCTCCTTTGTTCCGTGTTTTAATGCTCCCGCGTATTTCTTTTTGTATAAAACCATTCGCTCTTCCATAGGAAGCTGTGAAAAATCTTTCTCAGGTTTTTTACTTGGTTTATTATTACCGGTTGTCTCTCGTTTTCGTTTTACGCTCCGTTCCCTGGTTTTAGAACGTGCGGCGGTTCCTGTCTCGTGTATTTTACCAACGGCTGTTTTTGTGCTGCTATGTGACGCAACATGAGAACGTTCTTCATAAAAATCAGTATGAATGATTTGTCCGGCGCTTAAATCTTTTTCATATAGTTCCTGCATGGCAATTTCCGAAGGTATCTTTTTACCGATATACCGCTCAATCGCAGGTAACTCATAAACATCTTGTTCGCTTGCCAGGGTAATTGCCTTGCCTGTCTTTCCTGCACGCGCGGTTCTGCCGATACGGTGAACATAGTTTTCCGCTTCTATGGGTAGATCGTAATTGATCACCATGGAAAGGCTTTCTATATCAAGTCCGCGCGCCGCTACGTCTGTAGCGACAAGGATTTTTGTTTTTCCGGCTTTAACATCATCAATAATTCTCAGGCGTTTTACCTGCGGAAGATCGCCCATAATAAATTCGCAGGCTCTTCCGTTCATTTGAAGGCGTTTAGCGATAATCTCGGTATATTTTTTTGTATT
>Ga0268262_10004487_pt1 | contig 14406 bp, 15 predicted proteins | sample TergutNc150P3_FD_190354 | JGI IMG/M metagenome (GOLD analysis project Ga0268262, IMG submission 190354) | Nasutitermes corniger P3 segment gut microbial community from laboratory colony in Florida, USA - Nc150 P3 (SPAdes) (version 2) | ecosystem: Host-associated > Arthropoda: Insects >... | reverse complement strand
CGCAAAAGGCATTGTTGTTAAATTGGGGAAATACGGCGGAACTTACGCTCACAAAGATATTGCTTTTGAATTTGGGGCAGCAATCAGTGCAGTATTTAGATTATTTTTGATAAAAGAATTTCAACGACTAAAAGAAAACGAACAAAAGCAGCAATCCTTGGAATGGAGTTTGCAAAGAACTCTGTCAAAAATAAACTACCGCATACATACAGATGCAATCAAGGAAAAACTAATTCCTTTGGAACTAACAAAAGAGCAAATATTATCTGCTTACGCTAATGAAGCGGATTTATTGAATGTGGCTTTATTCGGCAAAACCGCTTCTCAATGGCGAAAAGAAAATCCCCAAGCGAGCGGCAATATAAGAGATAATGCAACTTTGGAACAGCTTGTTGTTTTGTCAAATATGGAAAGCATAAATGCTCTCTTAATTCGGCAAAATATGCCTTCGCAAGAAAGGATAAAGCAGTTGAATGGCGTTGCCATTTTGCAAATGAAATCTTTATTGGGTAATCATAGTATGAAATTGCTTAAAAAAGAAAACACATACAACCGCACATAAACGCACGAAGGATTAACAGGATTGTAAATATAAATGTAGGGGCACCTTCGCGGTTGCCCTAAATGTGAAATGATTTGCTAATTCTGCACACAACGCACAGAATAAAGGTCGGCTTTATCACCGCCGCTGAAGTCGCTCATACCCACGTTGCTGTAGTATATGGCCTTGAAATGGTGGCCGTCACCGTACCTCTCCTCGCTACTCCACCAATACCCGCTCTTGCCGATAGTGCCGAAATCGCCATCATAATAGCGACCACCAGGCAAAGCCGAAAAACCATACGTGTCCTCGCCGTTGCCATTATTGCACCAACCGCCTTTTGCTTTCAAATACCTATCTGCAGTATTCCAGTTACCAACCCAGCCACCAACAAAATCAATCAGATATTCCCATTCCTCATCGCTCGGCAAATGCCAACCGCTAGGGCATACCGACATTGCAGTTTCCCAATCGTAAAGCCTGCCATACTTGTTGCAGTTGGCTGCGCTATTATCATAGCATTTACTGCCCCCAACATCGCAGTTCAAATTCTCCGCCATCCAAGTCTGTGTACCTATAACAACGGTTTTGTAACCGCTTATGTCGCAGCCAGAGCCGTGAGTATCAATACGCTCAACATCGCAACCCGAAGGACCAACCGCAACGCCAGACGAGGAACTTATCGGTGTTGAGCTAGAAGAAACGCCTGTTGCAGAATTGCTCTTTATGCAACGAACACTGTACAGGTAGAGCTTATCGTAGGGATTGGAGTAACCATCCGAATTAGCAGAGTACCAGCCTATTGTACTATGCCCAGCATCGTTGTCCCAGCTGTCAGCACTCCACCAAACGGCATAGTTGCCGACATCGTGGAAAATGCCATCTAAATCACCAAAGCCGCTCGGCAGAGCAGAAAAACCGTACTTGTCCTCACCGTTGCCTTCCTCTTCCTTCCAACCACTTTTTGCTTTCAAAAACTTGTATGCCGTTCTATAAAACGGGTCGCCTGTGCCGTCTTCCACATAGTCCATCAGCTTCTCCCAGTCTTCACCGCTAGGAATATGCCAACCTTCGGGACATATCCCTCTATGCTCCGCGGATATTAGAGATTCACAAGAAACATTTTTGCAGCTATCAGGCAGAGCCATTGCCGCTGCCCAGTTGTAAAGCCTGCCATACCTTTCGCAATTGGTTTCTGAGTTGTTATAGCACTTGCTGCCCTTAACTGGATAACTCATATTCTTTGCCATCCACACTTGGTCGCCAATTTTAACGGTTCCATAATCATCTATGTTGCTGTCTCCAATATAATTAATGCCACCCGAATCGTAGGGGTTGTCGCGTTCCACGCTAGTGCAAGAGAAAAACCATAAAGCTGCCACCAGTGCTAGTTTTGAGATGTGTTTATGCTTCATTTTCCATTCTCCTATTGGCTGATGTTAATCTTTTAAACAACGAACACTAAACAAATTGCTTTTATTTATGGTGGAGTCGTCTGCGCTGTTACCGTTACATTCTATCATCAGGTAGACGGCATTAAGTCTATCGCTCTCACTGGAACTCAAGTAGCCGGAGTTGTAGCCTTGACCAAACAAAGCCGAAAAGCCGTAATCATCCGTACCGTTGGTACCGTTGTAGCAGGCCTTCTCCCAGCCCCTTGTTGATTTCAAATACCCGCCTGCTGTTTTGCTTTTATATGGCCAGCTAACCGGATCCACATAGCGAAGTAGCTTGTCCCAATCTGCCTTGCTAGGGATATGCCAATCTTTGGGGCATATTCCTTTATGCTTTTCGGATATTTGAGATTTACAAGAATTATTGTTACAGCTATCGGGTAGCTTCATTGCCGTTGCCCAACTGTAAAGACGACCGTAGTTATAGCAAAATGCAGTAGTTGCATCAGTTTCGTCACCATATTCACTGAGGCACTTACTGCCTCTAACAGCATAATTCAAATTCTCCGCCATCCAAACTTGCTCTCCGATTTGAACGGTTTTATAATTCGCTATGTCGTTGTCTCCAATATAATTAATGCCACCCGAATCATGGGGGTTGTCGCGTTCCACGCTAGTGCAAGAAAAAAGCAGGGAGGCTACCACGAGTGCTAACTTTGTAAATTTGCTTATCATTTTGTCACCTCTTTCTTTCAGTCTTGAAGACAACGAATACTTAATCGGCTATTCTTATTTTGGCTGTCGTAGCTCACGATTTTGTCGTTTAAGCTAATTTCGCGGCTGTAGGCGTATTCTACATAGTCCACGCTGGAACTCCACCAACTGGCGTAGGGGGGCCCGTAGTAATACAAGTTACCAACAAAGGACCCGCCGCCTAAGGCAGGCAGAGCCGAAAAATCATACTTGTCCGTGCCGTTGCCATAATTATAATCTTCATCTACCCAGCCTCTTGTTGATTTCAAATCCTTGCCCGCCGTTTCGCTCTCGTAAGGGCTTTCTGTGCCGCTTGTTCCATCCACATAGCGAAGCAGTTTGTCCCAATCCGCATTGCTAGGGATATGCCAGCCTTCGGGGCATATTCCCCTATGCTTCGCGGATATTTGAGATTCACAAGAAATAGAGTCGCAGATAGCAGGTAGCTTCATTGCCGTTGCCCAGCTGTAATAACATTCGTATTCTTTGTGATAGCTCGTTACCCCATACGCATCAATATAACGTTCGTATTTTCTTTCAGAACATTCGCTGCCTCTTACTTCATATTTAAGGTTCTCCGCCATCCACACTTGGTCACCGATTTGAACGGTTCTATAATTATCTATATCGTTGTCTCCAATATAATTAATACCCCCCGAATCATAAGGGTTATCGCGTTCTACTTCTGTGCAAGAAAAAAGAAACGTGGCAGCAAGCATAAGAAATCTCAGAAGCATATATGTACCGCTATCCCCGAAGCCAAAATCACGCCGCCAACAATGTAAAACACATTCCTTTGGTTGCGAGTGCTTTCCACTTTACTCCAAGCATCATCGTAATCAGGTCGTTCTTGCCAGTCAACGTTATAATTATCATAAGTATCTTTCAATTCTTTGTCTTTCAAGTATCCCGCAACAATAAGTCCCGCTCCCACCAAGTCCAAGCCAATGGCAACAAGAAAACTGGTTTTCATAGGCTCCTTAACCTTTGGCACCTCAGCCTCTGGTTTCGCAGGCGCAGGCTCAATTTTCGCAACCTCTGGCTTCTCAACCACTATAGGCTTCGGCTCCACAAGCATCTTTTTGAACAAGTCCTGCGACTTTTCGTCTATGAGAGCAAGCGCACTATATATATCTTTGAAATTGCCAGTAAAAGAGCCCATCAAATTTCCAGTTTTGACATTGTAGAGTTCAACCTTTATGGTTAAATTCTCGCCAAAACGCCCTATTCGCCCCTGAGCTACATAATCCGCACTCACCATTCTGCCCAACTCCGCAAGGCAGCTTGATTCCTTGCACACCCTTACAGTGTTCTCCATTGAGCCAAGGAAGGCTACTATGCTCTCAGTAGTCATCACGCCGAACCGCTCCGCAGGCAGAACATTGACAGCCGTTTCGCGGAGCCTGTCGGTTAAATAAGTCAAGTCGGCAATGCTTATGGAATCGTAGTCATCCAAAGTGTTGATAATGGCAATACGCTCCTGCTGTGCGTAAGCGGTGAGTGCAAGTAATAGCAGAGTAAAAAATAGTTTGTTCATAGCACAGTAAACTAGAAATTTTCTGGCGGAAAATCCTAAAAAAGCCAATAAAGGTGGTTCATTCTGTAAATTCCAAAAATTCTGATAATTCTGGTTCAGACAAAAGGCATTTGGGTTCACATTTACAATCGGGAAAATCCCAAAAATCGGGCGAATCGGGGTTCAGACAATAATATTTTCTACCTTAATCTCAAAATGACATCAATACCCAACATAAAAACTCACCGCAGATTTGGACAAAATTTCTTAGATACAGAAATGTCTAAAAAAATTGCAGACGATTTGCCTTGCTGCCCGCAAGACTGCGTTTTGGAGGTGGGAGCTGGGCACGGAGCCTTGACACAGTGGCTGCTCTCAAAATGCTCAAACTTAACCGCTGTGGAAATAGATAATTTCTGCATTCCAAAATTGAAAGAAAAATTCAAAAACAATAAAAATTTTAACCTCATTCATCAAAATTTTTTGCAGTTTGAAATTGAAAAATGGGTTTGCGAACATCCTAATTCTTGGATAGCTGGCAATTTGCCATATAATATGGCAACTGCGATAATCACGCATATATTGCCGCACATATCAAAAATAAAAGGCTGTATGTTTATGACTCAGGCAGAAGTTGCAGAACGAATTACAGCAAAAGCGGGAACAAAAAGCTACGGAAGTCTCTCTGTATTTTGTGCCTGTTATGCAAACAGCCGCATAGCAAGGCTTATAAGCCCAAAGCATTTTAGCCCAAGACCAAAAGTGGATAGCGCAACCATTATGTTTGAGCCTTTGGAAAAACCAATAAATACAGACGAAAAATTCTTTGAATTTATCAAGGCGGCATTTTCGCAAAAGAGAAAAACACTGGCAAATTCTCTGCTTTCATTTTGCGATAAGGAGAAAATTTTGGGCATACTTGAAAGTTTGCATTTTAGCCCAAACACAAGAGCAGAAGAACTATCCCTAAACGCCTTTATTGAAATATATTCTCGGTTATAGAATTTCTACCTTACATCTTATGTCCTTTGCTTCTCTCCTTGAATCTCGCATAGAAACTTGCAAAAATCCGGTTTGTTTTGGGCTGGATCCTGTTCTTTCGCTAATTCCGGCGGAGGCAAGCACGCCAGAGGATAAAATTCGTAAATTCTATTTTGATATTTTGGAAGAATTTTTGAAGCGAAACATAAAACCTGCTGTTGTGAAACCAAATAGCGCATATTATGAATGTGTGAGCATTTTAGCTATGCAAGTTTTGGCAGAGATAATAGCAACATATCGCAAAGAAGGAATGCCTGTGATTTTAGATGCAAAAAGAGGAGATATTGGCAAATCAAGCGATGCTTATTCAGAAGCCGCTTTTGGTGTTTATGGAGCAAATGCTGTGACTGTTAATCCTTTGATGGGCAGCGATTCTGTTAAACCTTTTTTAAGAGAGGAAAACGGAGTTTATGTTTTGCTCCGCACATCAAACAAAGGCGCAGAAGATTTCCAAGATGCCGGACTTGTTAAATCCGTTGCAAAGAAAATTCTTGAATGGGATAATGGCAGCATTGGTGCGGTTGTGGGTGCAACGAATACACACGAACTTGCAGAAATAGCAAATTTCATATCTGCGCAAAAAAAGGAAATCCCATTTTTGATTCCGGGCGTTTCAATTCCAGGCGTACCTGGCGGGCAAGGCGGGGATGCAAAAGCGGTTATGGGTGCGTTGCGTGAGGGCGGTTTTAAGAGAAATATTCACGTTCTCAACAGTTCCAGCGGGCTTTCTTATGCTTGGCAAGCAAGCGGTAATCCCAGCAATTATGCCTGCGCCTGCGCAGATGCCTTAGAGAGACTTGTGGATAGCATTTATGGCTGAATATACAGAAGATGTTGCGAATAAAATAGACAGGCAAAATCTTTTTAAAATGCCTCTGCGAAAAGCCATTGTTTTGTTTTCTGTTTTATTTTTTTTGGTGATAGCTTTTGGCAGTTCCTTTGCATATTATTTTGTTATGCGTAGAGTTTTAAGCGAAAATTCCATGAAAGAGCTCAAGCAAACTATGAACACAAGGCGGGCAATAATAAGTGCACAGCTAGAAAAGGAAATTCTCTTGACAAAAATCTTTGCCAGCTCAACTCCGGCAAGACATTATTTTTCAGATCCAAGCAATGAATCCTTTAAGAACGAATATTTTGTTATGCTCAATGAGCATAAAGAGTTTTTTCAAAACAAAATGATAAGTTGGATAAGCCTCAAAGATTCTAACTACTATGTAAATGAACAATTTATGGAAAAATACAGTTCTTTCAATCCCAAGCATTCTTGGTTTTTTGAAACTTTGAAATATGAAAACCCTCCGCTCATAAAAGTGGATTTTGATTATTTAACCCGCCAAATTTATGATTTATACATAAACTATCCTGTTTATTACGAGAACAAAGCTATAGGAACTGTAGGCAGCAGGTTCTCCCTTACTGAATTTATGAATGAACTAGATTTGCCTGAAAATGTTTATCTTTTTGGCAAAGATGGAGTTGTGATAGGCGCGGCAAATGAAAAAATTGCCAAAGAGAAAAAAACTATAATGGAATTGTTTGGTTCAATGGGCGAAGAAGTGTATGAAAAAGCTTTGAGTTTAGGCAAAGATTCAAGCGAGACATTGTATTCTGGCAAAAATCATTACTCAATAAGCAATATTGGAAGCGTGAATTTGTTTTTGGTGTCTAAAAACGAAGTAAACATTAAAACTATAATTCACGAGAAAGCGAGCATAGTGCTTTTTGCATTGCTATTGCTTATGGCTTTGGCTTTTGTTGTTTTCAATATGTTCATATCATATATATTAAAACCAGTGGATAAAAATATGCAGTCTTATATAGAATCTAGCCTTTTAGACGAACTAACTAAAATTCCAAATAAAAGATTTTTCAATATGAGAATAGAAGATGAATGGAACAGGGCTACAAGGGGGCAATATCCCATAAGTTTCTTAATGTTGGATTTGGACAAATTCAAAAGGTATAACGATACTTATGGGCATTTGGAAGGAGATATTCTTCTGCGAGAATCTGCACAAATATTCAGCAAATGTTTAAACAGAGCCTCAGATTTTGTGGCAAGGTTTGGCGGAGAGGAATTTTGCATTGTTCTGGCAAACACAAAAATAGAGGGCGCAAGAAAAATAGCAGAAGATGTGAGAAGCTCTATGGAAAAAACGGGTAAAATCACAGTTAGCATAGGCCTAGTTTGCGAAATTCCAAAAATTGGCAGTAATTGCAATGATTTTATTGAATCAGCAGACCAAAAATTATACGAAGCAAAGAATACAGGAAGAAACAAAGTTGTAGGATAATTGTTATCCTATTTTAACGCTATTTACCGTAATTTTTCCCAAAATTTTATTGCAAGCGGCTATAATGTTGCTTTTTATTGCCATTGTTTCTGCTCTCCAAACCGAAGAAGTTGTTTTCAACAAGAGATTTCCGTTGCTCAGATTAATGATTTGCACCTTTTCCTGTAATTTTCCTGGCAAAATTTCTTCTTTGTGCTTTTCCAAAACAAACACATCTTTTTGTTCTTGGCTTATAAATTCGTTTAAAAAACTCATAGCCAAAACACCTGCATTCAAAGGCTCTTTAGTCATATCACATACTTATAGACTTGTTAACCCTGCCAGCTTTGCCGCCATAAATTCCAATATCGCCTCTGCTGCCATCTTCGTCTTTAAAAAAATCTGTATTTGGAGCAGCGTTTATGGCTGGGGAATATTTAGAGAGGGTAAAAGGCCTAGGTGGGCTTGGGTTAGCAGGCGGGGGCGAGCCAGTAGATGCTTCATATACCTTTTGCAGGGATGTGTCTCTAATATTTTCTTTGGGAGTTGGCAGGTTTAGGTCTTTTTTCTCCATAATTTTTTCTTTGTCGCTGCCAACAAAAATAGGGTCTGAAAAGATGTTTTCGAATTTGTCTTTGAATGCCCCATTTTCTTCTTTTACTATTTTGCTTGTTCCGGCAGGGCAATAACGGCAATCGGTATCTGCGTTTGCAAAGAAAAGGTTGCTCTCTATGCGCAGGCTTTTGCGAGAATCTGACAATATTCCAAAAGTTGAATTTTTGTAAAAAATATTTGCGGCTATTGAAGGGCGCGAATTGCTTATATAAATACCAGCACTCAAATTTTCGGTGAATATGCAGTTGTAAATGGATAAATCACCTTCATTTTCAATCCAAATTCCCGTATTGTTGCCCATAAAAAGCGAGTTCCCCACATTGAACATACTATAAGCGGCATTTATTCCCTTGTGCGCACCCATCACGTGCAGGTATTCTATATTAACAGATTCTTTGTTTTTCAAAAGCACCCTTATTCCATCCCACTGAATTTTTCCTTTTACATGATTTTCTGGCAAAATTCGCACAGGTTCTTTGTCCGTTCCTTTTATAATCAATGCCCCAGCTATTTTTATGCTTACGAATGTGGAATCCGACCAATCCAACTGCTTTGTTTCGCCGCAAGTCTCGCCAGGCACAATCAGCACTTCAACGCCAGCCTCTATAGTTAGCCTTGAAGCCGGCGGAACTTGAATATCGCCCGTCACGCGATAAGGCGATTTTTCTTTTGTCCAAGTAATAGGAACGTCTATCATACCGCAAACATCTTCTGCATAGGCAGAAAGTGCGAGCATTGCGAGCAAACTTAGAATTTGAAATGTGAATTTCATTTGGGGTGTAATATAGAAAAAGCATTTTCTATATTCCTACCACGATGAGTAAAAACACCGCCATAGGCATAATATTATTAGTCCTCTTGTTTGTATGGTCAATGCACAATTCAAATAAACAACAGGAGCTTGCGCAAGCCGAACTGAAAAGAAAGGCAACGGAACTCGCAGCGGAAAAAGCAAAGCAAGATTCGCTTGCCGCTATAAAGGGGGAAAAAACGGATTTGGGAGTTCCAGAAATTACGGCTCCTCCTCATACGTTGCCCCACGAACACTCGGTTGTCGCAACAGAAGAGTCTCCCTTCGCAGCCCAAGATGTAGCAGAAGCAACAGTGGAAATAGCGGAGGTACCTAGCAAAAAAGAAATTCTTGTTGAAACGGAGAAATTTTTTGTTAAGCTAAATGCAAACGGGGCAAAAATCACTAGCATAGTTCCAAAAACTTTGGCAGACAAAGCTGGAAATTTTCCCGAACTGCTCCAAAACACAGAGGCCGGAGCTTTGAGCATAAGTTTTGACAATGCGGATTTCGGGAGTGTTGTTTTCTCCACCCAGTCTCCAGATGCAATTATTGTAAAAGATTCCGCAAAGGTTGCCTTTGAATGGAAAGACGAAAAAGGTAGAGTGGTTGTTAGGGAATATAAATTCACAAAAGACGGGCACTCAATTAAGCATTTAACCAAAATAAAGGGCTTTGCCCCAAAGCTATATACACTCAACTGGAAAGGCGGAATGAAAGAAACCGAGGAAATTTCAACCGCTAGTTCCTTTGGCATGAGTTATCTGTTCAGCGAGGTTATTTTCAACAACACCTACAACGTGGCACGGGAAACTCCGGCAAAGCAAACCTGGTTCAACCGCGACCAGGGCAAAGCCTTGTGGTTTGGGCTTCGCAGAAAATACATCGCCGCAGTAATAAACTTCAATGGAGAAAGCGAGGCAGCACTTGGAGCCGAACCCATAAAAGAAAAGAAAAATGAAAAAGACCCTGGCACTTATGCCTTGACAATAAGTGATAATATGACCACAGATTCCATTGCTCTTAATTTTTCCATTTTGCCTCTGCATTGGAAAGAAATAGGGGCTATGGGCGAAGGCTATGAAAAAATTATCGTCAGCGGCTGGGAATGGTGCGGTGCGGATAAATGGTTTGTTTGGTTGTGCGGCTTGCTTTTGCAATTACTGAACGCATTTTATTCCATAATCCCAAACTACGGCATAGCCATTATTCTTTTGACAATTTTGGTAAAAGTTGTCACTACCCCACTTGCACTTAAACAGCTTCGCTCCACACGTTCAATGATGACTTTAAAACCGGAATTAGATGCTATTCGCGCAAAGAACAGGGGCGATATGCGCGCACAGCAACAGGAGATAATGGCACTTTACGCTCGGCACGGAGTTTCTCCGTTCAGCGGTCTTTCGGGTTGCTTGCCAATGCTTTTGCAAATGCCAATTTTCATAGGCTTGTTTGTAGTTTTGGGCAGAGCCATAGAACTTAGAGAAGCTCCGTTTTTCGGGTGGATTAAAGATTTGTCAAAAAGCGATGTTATATGGAATGGAATAAGCATTCCGTATATTATGCCCGAAGGCATTGCAATTTTGCCATTCTTGATGGTTGTCAGCACTTGGTTCCAAACAAAGCAAACCATCACAGACCCAAATCAAAAAATGATGGTGTGGATGATGCCTGCGATGATGTTTGTGTTCAGCGCGGTTATGCCTAGCGGTTTGGTGCTTTACTGGACTATTTCCAATTTGTGGGGAATTTCGCAATACATAGTGATTAACCGCAAGCCTGCTGCTCCAGGCAATGCAAAAGGCAAAATTGTGGAAGCGAAGATAGTTAAGGGAAAGAAATGAAAGAAAAAATTGCTTCGCTCGCCGAACAGACAACTCACTGGACTGCCGAAGAAGCCCTTACCTTGATAAGCGTTCCCCCCGATACTTCTTGCGGCGATTGGAGCCTGCCCTGTTTCACCTTGGCAAAAAAACTTCGCAAAGCACCCAAAGCAATAGCCGAAGAACTCGCCGCAAAATATCCCGCACCAGAAGGCTTTGCAAAAACAGAAGCACTTAATGGCTACTGGAATTTTTACATAGACAAAGCATCTTTTGTGAAAAATATTCTTAACGAAATAAAAGAAAAGGGTTTGGAATTTGGATTTGCAAAACAAAAAAATAAAACCGTTGCAATAGACTACAGCTCCCCCAACATAGGCAAAGAACTCGCATTTCATCACCTTCGCAGCACAATGCTCGGCAACAGCCTCGCTCGCATTTTCAAAGCGAATGGCTACAAAGTTGAACGCATAAATCATCTCGGCGACTGGGGTACTCAGTTTGGAAAATTAATTGTTATGTACTTGAGAGAAAATTTGCCAGTGGATGAGCAAACACTTTCGGGCTTAACCGTTAAAGAACTGAACAAACTTTACGCTCAATTTTCAAAAGTTAGCAAAGACGAACCAGAGCTAGAGGACAAAGCTAGAGAGGCATTTGCGAAACTGGAAAAAGGCGATGAATTTTACCGCAAATTGTGGAATTCATTCAGAGAAGCAACCTTAAAAGAGCTAAAGCGCATTTACAAAATAATGGGCGTTAATTTTGACCACTACACCGGAGAATCTTTTTTTGAAACCCACATTCCCTCTGTTGTGAAAGAGCTTCAAGCCAAGGGTCTGTTGGTGAATAGCCAAGAGAGAGACGTTGTGCTTTTAGACGAATTATCTTTGCCTCCTTGCCTCATAAGAAAAAGCGATGGCAGCACTCTTTATGCAACAAGAGATTTGGCAGCGGCAATTTACAGAAAAAAAGAATTCAATTTTGACAAATGCCTCTACATTGTGGACAACGGGCAAGCTTTGCATTTCAGGCAGGTGTTCGCTGTGCTTGGCAAAATGGGTTGTGAGTGGAACAATGACTGCGAGCATATTCCCTTTGGTTTGATTCTCCATAAAAACGAAGAGGGAAAATGGGAAAAGGGCAAAACCAGAGCTGGCACTGCAAGCCTTTTGAGAGATGTTATAGAAGCGGCTTCCGAAAAAATACTAGCGGTGATAAATGAAAAAAATCCAGCTCTTGAAAATAAAGAGGATATAGCAACAAAAATTGGAGTTGGCGCAATAGTCTTTAACGATTTGAAAAACAGACGACTTATGGATGTGAAATTTGACTGGGATGCCGCTTTAAGTTTTGACGGAGCCACAGGTCCTTATGTTCAAAACGCACACGTGAGGCTTTGCAGCATTTTGAGAAAAAGCAATAAAAACGCTTTGGAACTTGAATTCAAAAGCGAAGAACTTTTAGACCAAAACTCTTACGATTTAATAAAAGCACTTTCTTGCAAAGAAGAAAAAATAAACATAGCTTGCGAAAGCAGGGAGCCTTGCATTGTGGCTCAATACTCACTGGAGCTTGCAGAAGCAGCTCACAGATTTATTCACAATAATAGGGTCATAGGGAGCAGCGAGGAAAATTCCAGGCTGTTTTTAGTTTACTGCACCCAGCAAGTTCTTGAAAGTCTCCTTGAACTGCTGGGTATAGCTCCCATAAAAGAAATGTAATTATCCTAAGAGTCTAGCCCCTTCTGTTGCCGTATCCACCTCCACCCTGACGCGGCGGACGCTGTTCGCGTGGCTGCGACTCATTAACGCGAAGCGCTCTGTTGCCAACGTTTTTCCCGTTTAGCGACTGAATGGCCTTTTCGGCTGCTTCATCGTCCATTTCAACAAAACCAAAGCCTTTGCTGCGATTGCTATCGCGGTCAAATACTACTTTGGCACTTTTAACCTCGCCAAATTCAGCGAATAATTCGCTAAGTTGCTCGTTACCGAATGCGAATGGGAGGTTACCCACATAGATGCTTTTGCTCATGTTTTTCCTTTAATTTGAACCGCTTTAGAATATAGTAAATTATTTACCGCTTTACGCCTATTATGGAGGCTTTTATGGAACCTATGGCTATTTCGCTCTTCATAAGCACTGGAATCCGCTCTGAATCGTCTGTTAGCCAAATTGTGAGCTTGCCTTTGGCTTTGAATAAGCCGTCACCTTGTATAACAGGCTCTATAACCAGGCAATCCTTTTTGCCCAAGGCGGTATTTATTGTTTCTTTTCTGTGGCATATCACTTTGAGTTTATACTTTTTTACGCCACTAATGGCATCAAAATAGGCGGTATCACCGGGTTTCAGGTCAAGGGTACGGGCAAGGTAAAAGGCAGATAATATGCACCTCTCACTTCCATTTAGCGCGATTGCTGTATCTATTCCGTGTTTGAAAGTTTCTTTATTAAACGCCGTATCTTTTATAGTGGCTTTTTTTGCTTTAAAATCATAAACTATTTGTGCGTTTCTTTTATATCCGCCTTCGCGTATTTTTTGCGTAAAAACTTTAGGCAACAAGCTATCTGCCGTGGCTGTGGCACTTATTGTATCGTCAACAGAGAGTATTTTAAAGGAACTGCTATGCCAAGCTCTTGAAATTATTTCCAATTCGTTTTCGTTTTTTGTTTCTCTAATGAGCAATCTAGCATTGCCAGCTGTGATAAATGCCCAGCTTATTTCGTAGTCCAAAGTTTCGCCAATAAATGGATACTTTGCAAAAGCAGCGGAAAATATGAAAAGAAGAAGAATTAAAATTTTGCTCATTGGAGTAAATGTAGTAAAATGGTGAAAGAATTTTGTATGTTATCAATTGAATTCAATCAAGGATGAGATATGAAAACTTTAGAATTAAAAGAAGCGAAAGCAAAATTTTCTTCCATTATGGAAGATGTTTTGTCTGGAGAAGAGTTTGCGTTATCTTTTGACCAAAAACACGAGGCTTTTGCTGTTATAGTTCCTTATGGAGCTTGGAAGAATACAAAAAAAAGAAGCATAGGAACTTTGGAAAAAAAAGGTTCTGTGGAATTTTCAAAAGATTGGCAGATTTCTGAAGAGGAATTTTGCAATTTATGAAATTCTTGCTTGATACCCACATTTTGCTTTGGTCTTTTTTTGATACGAAAAAATTATCAGAGAATATTAAAAATATACTTTTAGATGAACATAATAAAATCTATTATAGCCCTGTTAATTTGTGGGAAATTTCTATAAAATATGGGTTGGGAAAATTACTATTGAACGGATTTAATCCAGAAGAATTATTCCAAGAAATTGAAAGTGGATTTTTTGTTTGCAAGAATATTGAGCCTCACATAATGGCTACAACTTATAAGTTACCGTTAATTCATACAGACCCTTTTGACAGATTTTTGATATGGGAAGCTATTAATAGCAAATTTACGTTAATAAGTATGGATGAAAATGTTAAAAAATACGAATCATTTGGATTGAGTACTATTTAATTTTTTCTATATTACCCCTTATGGTCGCGTACCTAACACCAAAAAGCAAACTGATAGAGCCTCTAGGCGAGGCTCTAGGTAGCAATTTTACGGTTAGTGCTTCGCATATAAAATTTGCAAATAAGCAAATAGTAAAATTTGACCCCCCCC
>Ga0268262_10004486_pt1 | contig 14408 bp, 7 predicted proteins | sample TergutNc150P3_FD_190354 | JGI IMG/M metagenome (GOLD analysis project Ga0268262, IMG submission 190354) | Nasutitermes corniger P3 segment gut microbial community from laboratory colony in Florida, USA - Nc150 P3 (SPAdes) (version 2) | ecosystem: Host-associated > Arthropoda: Insects > Digestive... | reverse complement strand
ACCATATCGCGCGTATTGCCCCTGTACCAACCGGCGTCTTCAATTGAGTCCCCCGTATAAAACGGTGTTTGAGTTCCGGCTCTGCAGGCGTATTCCCATTCGGCTTCCGTGGGAAGACGGTATCCGTTTGCTTCACGGTCCCATGTCACATTGTTTCCATTAATTGTATATACGGGAGTTAATCCCTCTTTTACGCTTCTCTTATTGCAATAATCAACCGCGTTTAACCATGTCACTTTTTCAACGGGATTATCCGTTCCTATATGATGGCTTGGATTCTCCCCCATTATCGCTTCATATTCTGGCTGCGTTACGGAATATTTCCCAATGTAAAATGAGCTTACGGTAACCTTATGCTGGGGACTTTCATCCGTAAAGTTTCTTCCTTTCTCCGTTTCAGGGCTTCCCATCATAAACGTACCCCCGTTTATGCGTATCATTTCATTTTTTACCTGTGAAAATGCGCCGTGAAGCGTAAAGAATCCCATTACAAACAGAAAAATTATTTTAAAAATTGCTTTTTTCAATATCAGCTCCCATCCGATCCTTATTTTACAATATTTTACATATTATAACAACTGATTTTTATAATGGTTACCGATCTTCCGTATTTTATTAATAATAAGTATAATGTAAAAAGGAGAAAAATGTGGGAGTTTACGTCATTTATGTTGAGAAAAAAGATGATTTTGCGCAAGAAGCGGCTTCCGTCGCCTCAGATTTGCACCTTGGGCTTCAAATTGATGGAATATCAAAAGTTAGGATCATAAACCGCTATTTTGCGGAAGGCATTTCCGCGCAGGATTTCCAATCCGCAAAAAACACGATTTTTTCAGAACCGCCCGTAGATAATGTTTATGAAAAACTCCCCAATTTTGAAACTTCGCGTGTTTTCGCCGTAGAATACCTGCCCGGCCAGTTTGACCAACGGGCCGATTCCTGCGCCCAGTGTATTTCCCTTGCGACGGGCAAAGAACGGCCGGATATTCAATCGGCAAAAATATACGCCATATACGGTAATATTTGCGATGAAGATTTTGAACGTATAAAGTCATGGCTGATAAATCCCGTTGAAAGCAGACAGGCGTCATTGGATACGCCCATTACGCTTAAACAAAATTTATCTTCTCCTTGCGATGTTCCCATTATTGAAGGCTTTATATCCCTTGAGATTTCAGAGCTAAAAAAATTATGTGCAAGCCTTAATCTTGCCATGGATTTGCAGGATCTTTTATTCTGCCAGAAATATTTTCGTGATGAGGAAAAACGTAATCCAAGTATTACGGAAGTACGGGTTCTTGACACATATTGGTCGGATCACTGCCGTCACACCACATTTTTAACGGAGCTTGACGAAATACAAATTGACGATGAAACCTTGAATGAAAGCTATAAAAATTATCTCGCTCTCCGCTCTTCTTGCGGACGCTCGGACAGACCCGTTACTTTGATGGACATGGCGACAATCGGGGCAAAGGCGCTTAAACAAAAAGGCCTTCTTCCCGATTTGGACGAGTCGGAGGAAATAAACGCCTGTTCCGTAAAGATTAAAGTTGACGTTGACGGCAAAGGGCAAGACTGGCTTTTAATGTTCAAAAATGAAACCCATAACCATCCCACTGAAATTGAACCATTCGGTGGAGCCGCCACCTGTCTTGGAGGGGCGATACGCGATCCGCTGTCAGGACGCGCCTTCGTTTATCAGGCAATGCGCGTAACGGGAGCCGCTAATCCGTTAAAGAGCGCGAATGAAACGCTGCCCGGTAAATTGCCGCAACGAAAAATTTGCCGTACCGCGGCCGCCGGTTACAGTTCCTACGGAAACCAGATTGGGCTTGCGACAGGCCATGTGCATGAAATATACCATCCTGGCTACGAGGCGAAACGTATGGAAATAGGGGCGGTTATTGGCGCGGCTCCTTTGGAGAATGTGGTAAGAGCTACGCCGTCACAGGGGGACGTTGTAATATTGTTAGGCGGCAGAACGGGACGGGACGGTATTGGAGGGGCTACGGGCTCTTCCAAGTCGCATACTTCATCTTCATTGGAAACCTGCGGCGCGGACGTGCAGAAAGGTAACGCGCCAGAAGAGCGGAAATTGCAGAGGCTTTTCCGTATTCCGAAAGCCGCTCGTCTTATTAAACGCTGTAATGATTTTGGCGCTGGCGGGGTAAGCGTCTCGGTAGGGGAACTTGCCGACGGGCTGACGGTTGATTTAAACAAGATATTAAAAAAATACGAAGGTCTTGACGGTACGGAACTCGCAATCAGCGAAAGTCAGGAGAGAATGTCCGTAGTTGTTTCAAAAAAAGACGCGCAAACTTTTATAGCTTTTGCGGAAGGTGAAAATCTGGAAGCTGTGATAATAGCGGAAGTTACAAAAAGTCCGCGTCTTGTAATGAACTGGAACGGGAAAACAATCGTAAATATTTCAAGGGAATTTTTAAATTCAAATGGGGCTGAAAAACACGCAAAAGTACACATAAAAAAAATTGAGATGACAAAAACTGAAAACCATGAAGTGGACGCGAAGGAGCTTGAAACATTTTTAAGCGGCCTTGACATATGTTCCCAAAAAGGTCTTGTTGACCGTTTTGATTCATGTATAGGGGCCGCGACGGTTATCGCCCCGTTTGGCGGTAAATACTTTAACACTCCCGCGCAGGTAATGGCGGCAAAGATACCCGTTTTAAACGGCGAAACAAAAACCTGCTCCCTTATGTCATGGGGGTTTGACCCATATATCTCATCTTTAAGTCCGTATCATGGGGCGATTTTCGCCGTTGTTCATTCGGTAGCGAAGATAATAGCGGCGGGCGGAAGCAGAAAAAAATGTTGGCTTACATTTCAGGAATATTTTGAAAAGTTACGCGACGACCAAGTCCGCTGGGGAAAACCCGCTTCCGCCCTGTTAGGCGCCCTTGACGCGCAGCTCTGTCTTGAAGCGGCGGCAATCGGGGGAAAAGATTCCATGTCGGGAAGTTTTTCCCTTGCCGATGGCAGGCAAATCGACGTGCCACCTACCCTAGTCTCTTTTGCCGTTTCCACCGCCAAAATAGAAAACATTATCACTCCAGAGTTTAAAAAGACGGACAGCTATGTCTATTTGTTAAAACCACCTTTCTCTATTTATGAAAAACGCGATTTTACCGCCCTTCGCGAATATTTTGACACTGTAGAAAAATTAATTATTGATGGAAAAATACTTTCCGCATGGGCTTGCGGCCGTGGCGGTACGGCGGAGGCCGTCGTGAAAATGTGCATGGGTAACAGAATTGGCTTTACGGCGGAGAATGAGCTTTTTACAGGAGACGGTTTTTGCGGTTTTGTAATTGAAACGGAAGCCCCATTACTGACAAACGCCATTCTTTTAGGACGCACAAAAAGCGATTATATGCTTAAAACAAAAACTTATGAAATCCAAATTGATAAGTTACAGGACGCTTGGGAAAAAACTCTTGAGCCCGTTTATCCTTACCTGATTAAACAGGAAGATAAAGTTGAAAATTTTATTTTTGATAAAGGGGTAATAATAAAGCCCAAAGAACGGCAATCAAAACCAAAGTTTTTAATACCCGTATTTCCCGGCACAAACAGCGAATACGACAGCGTGAGGGCGATTGAAAGAGCGGGAGGACAAGCGCAAGTTTTTGTTATACGAAACTTAAATTCCGCCGCAATTGCCCAAAGCGTAAAAGAATTTGAAAAATACGCGCGTAAAGCGCAGGTAATATTTATTCCCGGAGGATTTTCAGGCGGTGATGAGCCTGACGGATCGGGTAAATTTATTACCGCATTTATGCGAAATCCCGCAATTTCTGACGCGGTTACAGAATTGTTACAAAAGCGCGACGGCCTTATTTGCGGAATATGCAACGGTTTTCAAGCGCTTATAAAACTGGGACTTGTTCCTTACGGTGAAATCCGCGATTTGACAGAAAATTCCCCAACCCTCACTTTTAATACGATAGGAAGGCATCAGTCCACTCTTGTTAACACAAAAATTGTTTCAAATAAATCGCCGTGGCTATCGCATCTTGAATTAGGAGAAAGATACATTGTGCCAATTTCACACGGCGAAGGACGTTTTATCGCGCAGGAAAGCCTTATCCGCTCATTAGCGGCTAACGGTCAAATCGCCACCCAATACGTAGATTTTAACGGTAACGCCTCTCAGGACATACGTTTTAACCCCAATAATTCCGATTTCGCGATAGAGGGTATCACCTCCCCCGACGGCAGAGTCTTCGGACGCATGGCACATAACGAACGCTTCGAAGACGGTCTTTACAAAAATATCCCTGACATTAAAAAAATGGACATATTCGCAGGAGCCGTTAAATACTTTTCATAAAAGGGAGAAGGGAGGAGGGAAAAGGGAGTGAGGTTGTTGTTAGCAAGCGTGGCGTGTTACCTCACGCTTCGATAACAAACAACAACCCTTCTACCTTCTACCTTCTACCTTCTCCCTAATTTTTTCTCCCTTTTCCCTATTTTTTAAATCTAATTTATTAATGCTTAAAGTGGCGAATACCAGTAAAGACCATCGCTATACCGTGTTTATTACAAGCCTCTATTGAAAGTTTGTCGTTTATGGAGCCGCCGGGTTGAATTATCGCTTTAATTCCAGCTTGCGCGGAGGCTTCTACTACGTCCGCGAATGGGATGTAGGCGTCGGAGGCTAGAACTCTTGCGGGAAGACTGTCTTTCCATGGAGTGCCGCCCGTGTCCGCCGTTTCTTCAGATTCAGCCTTTAAAATTGCGGCGCTTCTTTCCAAGGACTGTTTTGTAGGCCAGATGCGGTTTACCTGCCCGCAACCTATGCCGGTCGCGGCTTGATCTTTAACTATTATAATCGCGTTTGATTTTACAAAGGATACCGCCCTCATTCCAAAAATCATGTCTTTAATATCGTTTTCATTCGGGACGGCCTTTGTCACTACTTCCCATTTTTCAAGCAGTGTGCGGTCGCCTTGTTGAACTAAAACGCCGCCGTCAACCGCGATGAATTCATGTTTTTCTTTCGGAGCATTTTTCAGTTTTATTATGCGCAGATTTTTTTTCTTTTTTAAAATCTCAAGCGCGTCTTCGTCATAATCGGGAGCTACGACAATTTCTAAAAATAATCGGCCAAGCCTTAAAGCGATTCCGGCGTTTACTTTCACATTACAGGCGACTATTCCGCCAAATATTGAAACGGGATCGCAGGCGAATACTTTATTGTAAGCGTCAAGCAATGTATCCCCAAGCGCGATACCGCAGGGGGTGTTGTGCTTAATCGCGGCGCAACAGATTTTTTTACCGCCTGCGGCGGAAGGAATAAGGCGTTTAACGTCGAATTCCCCAAAAGGTTCTGTTCCGTCGCTTTCAAGCCCAAAAGCGCAGACGGCTTTCCATGCGATATCAAAGTCCCTCATGTTATTGTAACCGAGCTCCTTGCCGTGCAGTTGTTCAAAGTCCGTAAAAACTCCGGGACGGTCGGTATTTAAATACAGGGCCGCCTGCTGGTGGCTGTTTTCACCGTAACGTAGGGACTGCCCTTTTTTCAAAGACATGGGCAAATATTTGGGATACTCTTCATCAAGCAGGTAACGCGCGATAGCCGCGTCATAAGCCGACGTTAAACTAAAAACCTTGCCCGCAAGCCGTTTTTTTAATTCAAGTGGGATATTTCCGGTTTTAAGACCTTCTGTAACCTCGGCATAATCAGACGGATCGGTCAGGACGATTACATCGTTAAAATTTTTAGCCGCAGAGCGAAGCATACTCGGTCCGCCAATATCGATAAATTCGATTGTCTCTTCGAGGGAAAGACCCGCCTGCACTTTCTCGAAAAACGGATAAAGGTTGACGCATACAAGATCAATAGTTTCGATGTTAAGGCTTTTCAAAGTATCAATATGGCTTTGCTCACTGCGCCGCGCAAGAATACCCGCGTGAATCGCGGGGTGCAGTGTTTTTACGCGCCCGTCCAAACATTCCGGAAATCCCGTAACCGTGGAAACGTCGGTAACGGGGATATTTTTTTCCTGTAAAAATTTGGACGTGCCGCCCGTAGAAATTATTTCCCAGCCGCTGCCGTTTAAAAATGACGCAAAATCAAGCAGACCATCCTTATTATATACGCTTAAAAGGGCTCTTTTTTTCATTTTTTCTCCGTAGGTAATTTTAGTATCTTAACGGCAATCTGTCTATTATGGCATTGACAAAATCAATTGTTTTTGATAAAAAAATAATATACGTCTGAAAATGACGTTACATCTTGCGGCCTTGGTGGAACTGGTAGACACGCTAGCTTGAGGTGCTAGTGGCGAGAGCCATGGAAGTTCAAGTCTTCTAGGCCGCATATATTCATTTATAAATAAAAAACAGGGACAGTTTTCCTAATAATTTCTTGGAGGAAAATAATGAAGAAAGGCATTTATACGTTTTTAACGGTACTTACCGTATTCGCTATTATTATGACGGGCTGCGATAATAATGGTGACACTAAACCGAAAACAACTGTTACCTTGAGCCAGACTACCCTTACCCTTGGAGTTGGGGGGTATATGCAAATTACCGCTACGACAAATCCCATAGGCGCAATTTTAACATGGACTTCCAACAATCCAGCGGTGGCAACGGTGAATCCTGGCGGCTATGTTACCGGCGTTTCTGCAGGTAACGCCACCATAACCGCCGCCGCTGAGGACGGTGGAAAAGCCACCTGCGCCGTTACGGTAACAGGTCAGGTTACAGTTATTACCCTGAGCCCAACTTCTCTTACGGTAGAAGTTCTGGGGAGTAATCGAATTACCGCTACGACAAATCCCACCGGCGTAATTTTAACATGGACTTCCAGCAATCCGGCGGTGGCAACGGTAAATCCTGGCGGCTATGTTACAGGCGTTTCCGAAGGCAACGCCACCATTACCGCTACCTCTGAAGACGGTGGAAGCGCCATCTGTGCCGTTACGGTGACACAAGCGGTCAGCAGTAACAGTGACATTGAAGTGGTAGGCGATACGTTGGTTCACAAGACGGCGAAGCTGGTGGGAGTCCCCCACTTTGGAAGTGATCTGGGCACTACCAATGATGACGGAAGCTATACCTTTAATGGAACCGCAGGCTCATGGTCAGGCGGCGGAGCGCAGTACAACTTCCCCGTACCTAAAATGAGCGACACATGGAGTCTTTCCAACTATGACATTGTTGAAGTGTTTTTGAAAGTTACTGACGGAAATGTACAAGTAAAACCCGCAAAATACGGTACTAACACCGACCTTATGCCATATCCAAGCGGCAGTCAATATATCACACTCAGTAAGAACACCTCCCCCTCCTATAAATTCGTAATTGGAGAAGCCGGATCCGGTATTGGATTCCAACGCAATACAAGCGGTCCGGCTACAGTCGCCATAGATAAAGTGGTTTTCTCGAAGGGAACCATACGCACTATAACTTTCCAGGGCGGCGACTATACGGCTATGCCTGCAATCCCTCCCATAAAAATCCCTGACGGCAGAACTGTTAACTTTGGCACCACCAGCTATCTTATGCCGACAAGGCCTACATGGGAAGGTCACACATTTACTAAATGGTACAATGACACGGATAAAACAGACTTTAACATAAGCGCCGCCATTACAAAGGATTTAACCCTTGTAGCACAGTGGATAGTAGGCGAACCGGATAAAGTAGACATGAAGTTAAATTTAGATAAGTCTTCTTGGGATACGCTTCCGGCCACTGGAGCTCTTACCGGAGGCAGTCCATCCTATACCATTCCTTTGGAATATGCGGAAACTACTTATGTTGATGGCAAATTGAAATTAAAATTCGACGGCCGTAACAGGCAAAGGGCAATAGTTCCGCTTTCAAGTAAACAAATTGAGGAGTTGCTGACGACGGAAGAATCCGGCGTCACTTTTAGAATTGTCGGGACGGTTGAAAAAGGAGCGGATGGGGGACAGTTAATAGCATCCGATGGGACGACAGAAAAACCGGCTGACAGTATTATTACAGAAGGCCTGCATTTCGCCGGATTCCGTTTACATTTGGGCGACCCTGCCGCCACAGCCGGTTGGAATGGAACCACTACCGGTAAAGAATACCCATTAACCGGCAATGCCGACGCGACAAATGATCATCTGGTGGAGTATAGATCATTCGATTCCAATAAGAAAGACTCTACCGTCGGCTATTTCATAATACAGGCAATGTTTAGAGATAAGGATGGCAACGCTGGTACTATAAAGTCGGGTTTCCCGGAAGTAATTATCACCATTAGCTCTATTGCCATAGAGCCAGGTGACACCACCCAATAGGTAAAAAACCACGGAGTACTGGGGGCTGTCCAAGAAGAAGAATTTTTACCACGGAGGACACGGAGTTACACGGAGGAAGATAAGATTTTCGTACTAAAACCTCCGTGAAACTCCGTGTCCTCCGTGGTTTTATTTTCTTTTTCTTCCGTGGTTATATTTTTTAAAATGAATAACATAAACGCAAATTAAACCACTGGGTGTAATAGTCATTATTATCTAGCGTTTGGTACGCGTTGGAAGTATAGCGGTAAACAAAGGCAACGTAGAAATTGTTGTAGATGTTTAACTTTACCTGCGGTTCAAGATACCAGTTATTGTAAAAAACGTCAGGATAAGACTCACTGCCGTTAAAGCCCATTACAATGCCGCCCATAACGCCCGCCACCAAACGATTGTTAATAAATTTGTAATAGAAAGACGGCCTAATTTCAAGCAACTGCCCTGTTTTTTTTACAAAGTTATCCCTGTATCCCGCGTCAATTCCCGCGTTAAAATACATGGAATCATAGTGGGCATAAAACCAGTTTTGAATATAACCCGGAGGACCGTAACCGCTCCCCCTGCCTTCCGAGTTAATACCTTCGCAGTATCCGTTTGCCCATATCTGCATACCGGGCAGTAACATCCAAAGGAGACGCTCTTCAAATCGGTACAAAAATTTTTCACCGGTTACGAATACCGCGTCGCTTTTAACGTCACGGTCAAAACGGTAGGCAAAGCGGAACGCGAAATATTTATGCTCCCAGGCGATCCCTACTATTGACTCCTTAAATAAATCGCCAAACTCTTCCTTTGCGTCCCACGGCACCCCCTCATCTGAGCGGTTCAGGACAAAGCCCAGGTTAAGGCCGCGTAAAGGGCCAAGAGGTTTCCATTCAACGCGAATCCCCATTAATGGGGCACCGCCCGTATATTCCAATTCCTTGTACAATTCAGGCCCGCCTGAGCTCCAAGGTGATTCACCTAAAAGTCCCGCTGAAATTCTAAGCTGGTTGTTAAACGTACCGCCGTATCCATAAAAGAAATCCGTACGGACTTTAAGCAGGTTCGAATCATTTGCGCCGGTTCCGCGCCTGAAATTATCCTGATAAAACCGTGTCCGTATCCCTATGTTTTTTAATTCAAATGCAATGCCAATCCTGACACGCCCTTCTGACTCACCTGCATCGCCGTCATTATTATTTATTCTTGCATAAGAGGTGGTTTCGCCGCCTTCGTCCCTCCGCTCGAATAAAAACCCGGTTTTAACTTCCCCGGTAATCTGTATGTCTTCCACCGCAAAAGTAAGGCTTGCCGCAAGCAGACTTAAGAGTAGCGCTGTAACTGTCTTTTTCATGCGGTTCCCCCTTTGTTAAAATGTGTACACCGCACGAATGTTTACCGAATGTTTTACCGACTTGTCTCCTTCTTTTATATCCGCCGGTAAAGACGGCATTGTATTCTTGTCCCACCACGCGTATTGGTCGGTAAAACTGTATACCGCCGCGATATAACCGCTGCCGCTGATATTTAACCTTATCTGCGGTTCAACTGAGATATATTGATATGGTGAAGACTTATAAGTTTTTCCCGCGCCGAATTCCATGCCGAAACCCAAACCAAAACCAACCTGGAGCAGATTGTCAAAAAATTTATAATAAAAAGCAGGTCTGAATTCAAGGCTCTGATATTCCTTCCTCTCGAACGGTCTTAATTCAGCATTGTTATATGATTTGTATATGCCAAAACCAGTGTCAAATTTGGCAATAAAATTATCCGTGTCCCACAGCCAGTACAACCAGTTGATAAAATATTCTCCCCCGCCCATTTTATAAATAATTTTTTTTCCATCTTCGTCCAGTTTTTCAATATCCTTCTTCTCGCCTCCCAAGCCGTAATAGTAGCCGTTGAGCCATATCCGCATATCATCTACAAGGTTTCTAAGTACCTTTTCCTCAAGACGGTAGGTCAGTCGGCCTCCCTCGTTTATCTTGGAGTCTGAATAGATGTCAACTTTACTGTCAAAGCGGTAACCGGCACTGATGGCAAAATACTCATGCTCATAAGCGATGCCCACTACCGATTCTTCAAGCACGTCGCCGAAGGTTTGTTCCACAGTTGGAAGTTGTGTCCGATCGGGCTGGTTCAACACAAAACCCAAGTTCAGTCCCGGAGCAAAAGATGGCTTTATTTCAAAGCGTATACCCATAAGTCCCTCGCTCACGGTATAAGGTTCTTTACTTAAACTGTTGTAACTTAAATATTCACGGGCTTCAGGATCACTGCGTAATTTGGGACCGCCCGTACCCCAAGGCGATTCGCCTAAAAGCCCCATGGATATTTTAAACTGGTCATTAAATAAATTGCCATAAGCGTAGGCAAAACTCCATGCAGGGTAATACGGGCCCAAGTTTGTTGAGTCAGGCTCTATCTGAAAGCGGAGGCGCACTCCAAGGCTCTGGTAAGTAAAATGAAAATCTAAACGCACCCGCCCCTGACCCGTACCTGAATCACCGTCGTTATTGGTCATCCCCCCCGTTGCCACGGGATCATTGTCACCTATCTTTTCCTGTCCAATGTAAAAACCTGTTCTGATCTCGCCGGAATAGATCGTCTCCTGCGCATACATTGCCCCCGCCGCCGTAAAAGCGGCAATAAGTATAACGACGGCTCTTTTCATTAAAAATTTCTCCTATTGTACGGTATAAGGCCTCACTCTCGGCTCAAAGGTACGGCCATCAGGATTACTAGTCCATGACCCTTTAACATGGATAGAAATGATGTTTCCTCCCGGTAAGGTAACCTCTACGGCGGATTTGCCTTCGGATGTTGTGTAAAGAAACACAGGCTCATTAATCCAGTACCTAGGTGTGTTTGTTGGCACGTCATCCCATGCTTCACCTGTCGCATTTGTCCATCCATAAGACCGTAAAGCGCTGGCGCTTGTTGCGGTAAATCCTGCCGGCAGAACAACCTCTATCCTTCCCACATTGACGCTTAGCCGCGTAGGATCATTGGTCCCATTTGTACCGCCCGCTCCGAAACCGTTGCTGATACTGCCGCTGACAGAAGCGGTAGCAATGTTCTGAGTGTTGGTTGAAGCATTAGGGGTAAACATGACAATGTTAATGAACTTGCCATCGGTGTCCTCAAACGCGCTTATCTTAGGATCTATCGCACCCGCGTTAAAATTGTTAGTAGTAGTATTAAAGTTAACACTACCCCGCGTGCGGCTTATGTTAAGGAGCCATGTCTCGTTGACATAGCGGGCATAGTGGGCAAAGGCACGCCCTCTTGGGGTATACGTGTACTGCGGCCACGGTGTCGCTCCCGCGCTCCCCGCTTCTGGTGTTCCTCCACCGCCGTGTACGGGAGTACCCTGGTAACTGGTTACAAGGCCTGAGTAGCTGGAAGAAAACCACCAGTCAAAAACGCTTTCGTGAACTACGCGCAGTCCCCAATCCACATCGTTCATCGCGGCAAACGCGGAATTCCAGTAACGCTGAACATTACTGCCGGGTATCTCCGTTGAATTTGACCAGTAGTTGAAGTCATGCTCAGTCTGCCAAATCTCCCGTTTTATATTCCCGGGCGTTGATCCGGGCGCAAACATTTGCGGTGAGAACGCGAGTGATTCCGCCTCAAAGCGTCCGACATAACTTGTCTGGGGCCTGTTTGCCCATACGGTGCCTGAGGAACCGGCAATGGCCGTTACCCTATTAGTGCTGTTATACCAATGGTGGCCAAGTATTTCAAAATTATTATTTCCTGGATTAATGCCGGTTCGACTGTTTATTATACTATTATAATATGTAGGTTCACCCATATTGTCAGCGGTCATGCTCAGAACATGGTGTGTCGCTTTGCCGCCTCCGTATCCGGGAATAATATCGTTTTCAAATATTGAAGAAGTTTCACCCGCACCGTTTGGGTTTGTTACCCGTTGGGTAGTAAAATGCCCTACTGTCCTAAACCATTTCGTATGAGTAGTATTGGACATCCCCATGCCTTCATAATCAGCAGTCGCGCCATTGTCCGGTTCGTTGAGTATGCCGAGCGCAAAGATCGGAGCGTCGTTTTTATTGAGCCATTTTAGGAAGTCACGTAACCAGTCCGCATAGCCTACAAAGTTTGATGGAGTGTCGGTGATGTAATCGCCTTTTACAGTCCCATTTCCATTTCCTTTAAATCTGCCCGGGGCAGTCCAGGGATTTGCGAACACATAACCGCCCAATTGGTTGACCCTTTTAATAACGGCAAAGAAATTTCTACGTGCGTCATGGTAAAACACATTGGCATTCCGGCTTTGAACATCATTTTGTATGTAATTTAAATAATCGTCCTGTACCATGATGCGCAGGATATTGCAGCCCATCTCGCCCATGAGCAGGTCAATATATTGAACGTCCGCGTCCGGACTGGCATCGGCGTTGTTGCCCTCCCTGAACATAAATGCCCCTGTGCCTCCGACCCCGCGTACATAGTGGACACGGGTACTGCCTATGTCAAATGAGGTAGGCGCAGGATTGGCAGCCACATCAGTATCAGTAATTTTTATAATCGCCATATTGCTTATAAGCACTCTATCAACTACCGTAACAATTACATAATAGTAATAAATCCCAGCTGACGAAATCACAGGCAAATAGGAAGCTCCAGTTGCGCCTTCGATTTCCGTTCCACCGCTGGAAGACGAAGTCCTGGAGTACCACTGATATGAAGTATTAGGCTCCAATTTCGAAAGTTCCACTTTTAAGGTTTTTGAATCAACGGAGGCCGATTGCCATCCCGCCAGTGTAAAAAATTTGCTGATCGGATGCTTAGTTATCTCCACCTCCTTGTCATCAGGTGGGATAATTACTACCGATTCCTCCTCAGGACAGCCCGTCAACAAAATTCCAGATACCAATAAAACGCTTAATAAAAAAAAGACGACTTTTTTAGTCTTCATAATAAACTCCTTGAATACTCAGAAATATAAAATTTTTTAACTATGTAAAAATATACAGTCTAGAAAATCCTTTGTCAATATTTACCCCTTGATCGCCCCCGCCATCATCCCCTTAACTAACTTGTCCTGTCCGAAAACGTACAACAAAACGATAGGCAGACTGGACAAAACCAACAGCGCCATGATCAACGGCGTATTTATTGAATATTGCCCCTGGTATTCCCAAATCGCAAGCGGCAGGGTTTGGGAGTCTTGGGACTGGGTTAGCACCATGGCGAATACAAACTCGTTCCATATCACCACACCATTATAAATAGCCAGAGTCGCAAGACCGGATTTTGACAGGGGAAATATTATCCGGAAAAATGTGGAGAATTTGCCGCAACCGTCAATCTCGGCGGCTTCCTCCATCTCTTTGGAAATACCCTGCATAAACGAGGTCAGTATGAAAATCGATATGGGAAGATTAAAAGCCACATTAGGACCGATAAGGGCGTAAGCCTTGTCGTACATATTAAAACGGATAGTCATCATGAACACCGGAATAAGTGTAATATGAATGGGAATGGACATTGTGGCGACAATGGCGGCGAATATGGGCTTGTTCAGTTTGAATTGCATCCGTGAAAGCGGATAGGCGGCAAAGGCGCTCAAGAAGAGCAGCAATGTTAGAGAAACTGCAAGGACGAATATGCTGTTTAAGAAATATTTATAAAACTCGCCTTGCAGGACGGTAATGTAATTTTTAAAATTAATCGAATTAGGCAGTTTAAAAAGACCGTTGGTAATAAATTCACCCTGGCTCTTGAAGGTTGTCATTATCTGAAACACAAAGGGCGCTCCCGTTATAACCAGCCACAGTAACGCAAAAATCAATGCCAACACCCAAAGAAAAGAACCGTGGACAGCATCCTGTTTCATCCTACGCCTCCACCTTTCTGTTTAATGTGCCGATAACAATCAATGCCGTTAAGGTAATCAGAATAAACATTCCAGAAGCTATAGCGGCTCCGTATCCCATGTTAAAACGGATGAAGGATGTCTTATACATATAAGTCGCCATAAGTTCCGTAGCCACTCCGGGACCTCCGCCCGTCATAACATAGACAAGATCGAAATATTTAAGCGATCCGATAATCGAAAGTGTCATCCCGGAAATAAGATCGGAA
>Ga0268262_10004485_pt1 | contig 14412 bp, 9 predicted proteins | sample TergutNc150P3_FD_190354 | JGI IMG/M metagenome (GOLD analysis project Ga0268262, IMG submission 190354) | Nasutitermes corniger P3 segment gut microbial community from laboratory colony in Florida, USA - Nc150 P3 (SPAdes) (version 2) | ecosystem: Host-associated > Arthropoda: Insects > Digestive... | reverse complement strand
CGGACTGAATATCAATGGCGGCTGCCGGTATCTCCCCGTCAAGTATTTTCAATAATATGAGATCGGGAAAAATTATTTCCGCTTCCAATATCGAAGCGGACAAATACTCCGCTATGGTAAAACCATGGGGAAGGCTGGCGGCCGCTTTTTCGGAATTCCTGAAATCGCCCAGCAGTACATGCAGGCTGAGGCGCAGAGGGACAAAACGGGAATCTGTCAGCAGGGGAAGGGCTTCCCGCAGGTATGCCTCCCCTGTTCCGGTAATGGCGGCATCGTGAATAAGGGCGGCGGCGGCAATCGCGGCGATTGACTCGGAATAAGGAAAGGCCTGAGCCGCCCGTTGGGACGATTGACGGTAATGCTCTTCATGACGGGAATCAAATTGCGCCAACTGTCTGCGGCGTTTCAAAACAGAGAGCCATGATTCAACCCCCTCGGCTTTTTTTTCCAGCCGGTCAAGATCGTTATCAAGACGATCAAGTTCCCGGCGCTGCGCGGCAACAGAGCCCGAATCCAAAATCTGCCTGCTCTTAAAATCATATTCCCGCAGCAAGCGGTGAAACGCGCTTTCCTTTTCAGGCCCGCGCGCGGCAGCGCCCCTGAAAAAAATACCGGTAAGCCCCCCCCCTATCAACAACAGAAGCAGGAGACCCGATAAAAATGTTATACGCAATAAGGATGCGGGGCGCTGCGGCGCTGCGCGCTCCGGCGCAACGCGCCCTGGCGCATTAGGCGGTTTGTTTTTTTTCATCGCGCGCCAGAAGGGTTGTTTTTATGCTGTCAAGAACCCCATTGACAAACCGGAAGGAATCATCGGTTCCAAATTCCCTGGAAATGCCGATTGCCTCATCAATAACTATTGAAGGGGCAATTTCACCCTGATACATCAAGGTATACACACTCATTCTGATGATTGCCAAATCAACGCGGTTCAGCCGCGAAAAATCCCAATGCTGTAGATGTTTTTTGATTATTTCGTCAATGGCCTTGATATTTTCGATAGTGCCCGTTATTAACAAACGTGAAAAAGCGGCGACCGTCTCGTCAAGAGCCACCTGTTTTTCAGCGCCCAGCCAGGAAAATGCCATTAACTCGTCAACGGGAATATGGGTTGATTCCCAGCAGTACAGCGCCTGAAATGCCAAAATGCGGCCTTTTCTGCGGGATGCCACTGCCGCCTCCCCCTACCAGTTCAGGTTTTTTTCAAATACCTGAAAGGTTTTGCCCGCCCGCAGTTCGGCTACCAGTTCCTGGGTAGCTTTGGAAAGTACTTCCATCTGCCGTTCCTGCAGTAGTGAATTGCCAATATAATTGCGGACAGTTATACGACTGCCCAACTGAAAAATATCATCCAGTTCAAGATTTTTCTGGGCGTAGGTTTCGGTAACTTTTATAATCTGGTAACCCCGCACGCCTTCCATCATTTTAGAAACTTCACCCTGTTTGAGGTTAAAGGCGGTGTTTATAAAATCCTGACCCACCACCTGCGCCGCTTCCATATTCCGGGGCAGGTAACCGCCGTCCCCGGCCTGAAAACCGGAATTGGGCGTCTGACCCCGAAGAACCACTTCATCAAATTTGGTAGGGCTGGAAGCAATTTCCTTATTGATTTTATCCGACAGTTCCTTGGCTTTGGCTTTGGAAGCGGCATCCGGACCGTATTCTATCTGTATCATGGAAAAACGAACCGTATCGGGCCTGACAAACTGGGATTTGGTCAAATTATAGGCGCTGGTAATATCAGCGTCGGTAGGCACTTTTATATTTTCAAAACTGCTCTGCTTTTTCGACATGAGATACTTTTGCGTAGTAAGTTGCCGCCGCGCGTGATCCCGAAACGCCGCAAGATCAAGACCGGTCTCGTTTTTGATTGCGGTGGAGAATTCCGCGTCCGTGGGTTGCCGCCCAATGGCCTGAACCATCTGGGTTCTGAGCTGATTAATCTGCTGGTTTACCTCGTTTTCCGAAACGGTAATTTTATCCTTTTCCGCAGCCTGAATCGCCAACCGCTCATTTATCAACGAATCCAGAACATCACGCCGTTCCTTATCACTTAATGAACGCCGGACAGTTTTTTCCACACGCTCAACCTCGGTGCGTAACTGCTTAACCGTTATCGGTTCGCTCCTGGTTAAGTTGACAATGGCCGCCGGCTGTAAGTCAGCCTGAGCAAAGCCAAACGCGGTCAAAAAGAATGAAAACAGAACCAAAAATGCTATGCGCTTCATAATTGTCCCTTCTACTGTCTATAGTACTATATATTGAAACAAATGATAAGAGGAAAAGTTAACAATCCAACACCGCCCTGATCCGCCTGACCCCCGCCGAGGAAGACTGTTCCTTCTGTATCGTGAATTTTCCCAGAACCCCGGTGCGCTCCACATGGGGGCCGCCACACACTTCCTTTGAAAAAAAGCTGTCCGGCGGGCCTATCGTATAGACTTTTACCTGAGATTCGTACTTTTCGCCGAAAAGGGCGATAGCCCCGCTCGCTTTTGCCGTGTCCAGGCTCATTATCTCCAGGCAAATGAGCAGGTCTTTTTGAATCTGCTCGTTGACTATATCCTCAACCCTTTTGATTTCCTCCTGAGTCATGGGGGCGGGATGGGAAAAGTCAAAGCGCATACGCTCGGCGGTGATATTGCTCCCTTTTTGGGCGATATGATCCCCCAAAACCGTCCGCAGGGCCTGGTGTAGCAGGTGGGTAGCCGTATGGTATTTGGTGGCAATTTCCCCGTGATCCTGCAAACCGCCCTTAAAAACCTGCTCACTGCCCGCGCGGGAAAGCTCCTGATGCTTCTTAAAAGCCTCGTCAAACTCCTGGCGGTTCACTTTCATGCCGTTTTCGCCCGCCAATTCCTCGGTTAATTCAATGGGAAAGCCATAAGTGTCGTACAATTTGAAGGCAAGTCGCCCCGGCATGATTTTACGGGGGTCTTTTAGCAGATTGGGAAGCAATTTTTCAAATTCATGCTCGCCTTTTTGCAGAGTTTCCAGGAATTTATGCTCTTCCCGGTCCAATTCTTCGATAATATGCGCCTTATTTTCCTGCAATTCGGGGTAGGGCCCCTTCATTTGTTCGACAAGAACCCCGGCAATGGGTGAAAGGAGGATCCCCTCGGCAATGCCCAGTTTCCTGCCGTGGCGCACGGCGCGGCGTATCAGGCGGCGCAGTACATAACCGGCCCCCACATTGGAGGGGCTGACCGCCTTGGGATCGCCCAAAATAAAAGTCGAAGCCCGCAAATGGTCGCAGATTATCCGCACGGATTTGTCTTTTTCGCTGTCGGAACCATAGGTATAGCCCGCCGCTTGTTCCACCGCTCCCCGTATCGGGGCAAAAATCTCCGTATCGTACACCGACTTTTTGCCGTTAAGGATCGTCACCGTCCGTTCAACGCCCATGCCCGTATCAACACACTTGCGGGACAGCGGCTCGTACACGCCCTCGGCGTTTTTATTGTATTGCATGAACACATCGTTCCAGATTTCAAGCCACTTGCCGCAGGAACAGCCGGGTTTGCAATCCGGCCCGCAGGGGGCGTCGCCCACATAGTAAAACATTTCCGTATCCGGCCCGCAGGGACCGGTGCTTCCCGCCGGCCCCCACCAGTTGTCGGCACGGGGCAGATAGGCGATACGGTTTTCAGGGATGCCGATTTTTTTCCACACCGCGGCGGACTCATCATCGCGGGGTATAGCGCCCTCACCCTCAAAAACCGTCACCCCCAGTTTTTCAATGGGAATATTCAGCCATTGGGGGGAAGTGAGGAATTCAAAACTCATTTCGATGGCCTCTTGCTTGAAGTAATCACCCAGTGACCAGTTGCCCAGCATTTCAAAAAAAGTCAGATGGCTGGCGTCGCCCACGCTGTCAATGTCGCCGGTGCGGATACATTTCTGGTAATCAACCAGCCGCTTGCCCGCGGGGTGTTCCTCGCCCAAAAGATAGGGGACCAGCGGGTGCATTCCGGCGGTGGTAAAAAGCACCGTGGGATCATTGTCGGGCAGGAGGGACTTGCCTTGAATCTGAACGTGGCCCTTTGACACAAAAAACGCAACATATTTTTTGCGAAGTTCATCGGCTGTCATGGGGGTATTGTAGCAAAAAGGGGAGAGGTGGACAACTACGCGCATGACCGGGAAGTACTATCCGGTTGTCAGCCTTTGACCGCTCCGGCTGATACGCCGCTTGTTATTTGTCTTCTGAAGATTAAATAAAAAATTATCATCGGCGTCATACCGATGACCAGCGCCGAGAACTGCTTGCCGAAATCGGAAGCCAAAGCGCCTGAAAACTGGTTTACGCCGACAGGCAGGGATTTAAGCTCGGTTTTTGATACCAGAATGTTTATAAGCATAAATTCGTTCCATGTTCCGGTAATGCCGAGAATAACCACTGTCGCGGCTACCGGCGCCGCGATAGGCATAATAATTTTCCAGAAAATATGTATATATTTAGCTCCGTCAATCCGGGCGGACTCAATAATTGAATCGGGAATACTTTTTATGTATTCGGTTCCCAGGTAGATCGCCATGGGAAGTCCAATCCCTATATAGGGAATAAGCACGCCAAAGCGCGTATTGTATAAACCCACCGCGTTTATCATCAGAAACAGGGGAACCAAAATGGATTGCAGGGTTAACAGAATACCAATAATAAAACTGCCATGCAGCAGCGGAGTTAATTTGGACGGAAGTTTCGCGAAGGCAAAAGCAGCCATAAAACTTAACATAAGTATTGAAACAACCGTTACTGATGTATAAAGAATACTGTTAAGTATCAAAATGCCGAATCTTCCGGTTTCCCAGGCTATCGGATAATTTTTATAAAACCAGCGTGTGGGAAAAGCGAGTTTGCTTATCCTCATATATTCCTGGGTAGTTTTAAATGATTGAATTATCAGCCAGAAAATCGGGTATATTGCCAGAATGGCAAAAATAGCAACGATAAGATACATTAAAACAAGCGATAATGGGTTTGTCCTTCGAATATCACCCAATCTTTTTACTCCTTTGCCCCGAAGTATTTTTCAACAGATCGTGTAATTATAATAAGTATAAAACTGATAATAACCATTACGGTCGAGATGGCGTTGGCCACCGGATAATTCGGCGCGCCGCGGAAAGCTTTTTCGTACATATACAATGACAGAACGCTTGTTTTATGAGCCGGCCCCCCTTGAGTCATTACATAAATTAAATCAAAAGATTTTAACGAACCTGAAATCGCGAAGATCGCGGTAGTGACAATCACGCCGGACAGAGCCGGCAGAATAATATAGCGCAGGGTTTGCATTTCACTCGCCCCGTCTATTTTTGACGCTTCAATAATTGAAATGTCTATTTTTTGTAAATTTGCCAAAAAAATGATAACATAAATACCCGTATACATCCAAAGCATTACGACAAGAATAGGCATCATGGGGTTTCTGCCGGGATTGAATTCAGCGGCCGGATTAAAAAAATGCTGGATTTCCAGCCATACGCTGTTGGAACTTAAAAAGAATTTGTTAAATAAAATACCTATAATAACAGCCGATATAACATTGGGCAGATAAATTACCGTCTGAAAAAAATCGGTTCCTTTTATCAGTCCGCGCGATAAAATATACGCAAGGAAAAATCCCAGCGGGATTTGCCCGAAAACCGACATAAGAACAATAAACAAATTATTTTTTAATGATAAATAAAAGTAGTTGTCAGTGAGTATCACTTTATAGGCTCTAATTCCGGTAAAACTGACATCCGGGTTGCCAAAAATTTTTCCGCCGGAATAATTTGTCAAGCTTAATACAACTGAAAAAACGGTAGGAAACGCCATTACAAAGAGATAGAGGAGCAGGGCGGGTAATACTAAAATTAAATATGAAGCAACCGCTTCCGTTTTCGCACTGTAAGTTTTCATCGCTGCCCTGCCGCCATAAAAAAATTGGGAACTGTTACCGGCGGTAAACAGTTCCCATAGTTTAATTAATAACTATTTTTTTGCCTTCCATGTGTCATATGCCTTCTGAACGGTCGCCGCTACCTGAGCGCCGGTTTTCTGGCCAAGGCCAAGTTCCACAAGACCGTCGTTAATGGGCGTATACACGTCAGCGTGGAACGCGCCGTCGATAACACAGGTGCCGACAGTGTATTCTTTACCAAGATTTCCGACCGCTACCTGCATCGGTTCCAGTTTAATCTTGCTTAAGTCAACGTCGGTGCGTGTTGGCGTGGCAAGACCGCCGGTTTCCAGCCGCCGTGAAAGCACTTCAGGTCCCAACAGCCACTTGATCAGGCGCCACGCGGCATCTTCTTTTGCCGAACCCTCAGGGATAGCGGCGCTGATCGCATAGCCTACGCCAAGGATTGTTGAAGTTGTCTTGTTGATCTTCGCTCCTTCAATATCCGGGAATACGGTTACGAGGATTTTTTTCTGTTTCTCGGGTTTGATTAACGCTTCGCCGGTGCTTGCGTCAGTAAGGAAGGAGCCAACGCGCCAGTCGCCGTCAATGTAATACGCGCTTTTATTTGTTGCAAACAGACCGGGGCCTTCGCCGTAGTCAATGCCCAGCGCGTTTTTGGAAATTACATTATCCGCGTAAAGCTGGCGGATAAAGTTAAGGGCGGCAACAAAATCAGGGTCGGTAAATTTGGCTTGTCCCGAAAGGATTTTCTTTTCCCAGCCGGCGCCGCAGAAACGGCCGGCAATAGCGGAGAACAAGCAGCTCTGCATAACCCAGGTGTCTTTGTTGGGCATTATGATGGTTTCATAGCCCTTTGCCTTTAATATTGGCACTTGTGCTTTAAGTTCCGCATAGGTTTTTGCGGGTTTCAGACCGCACGCATCCAGCACTTCGGTATTTACATAAAACGCGTGGCTCGCGGTAATGGACTGGGGCAGCATTGCCTGATAACCGGAAGCCTGTTGTGAAGGATCCAGCGCTATAGGCAGATATTTGCCCTGAAGATTGTCCTTCTTGATAAGGGGAGTAAGGTCTTTAAGCAGTTTTTTCTCATGCAAGCCTGTTGAACGTCCCGACGGCCATACATACATTACGTCGGGTACATTGCCTGACGCGATGTAGGCATTTGTTTTGTCATGGAACGGCTCGTTAAACAGGTCTTCCTTGTCAATGGTTATATCCGGATTCGCTTGCAGGAATGTTTCCCACATCCATTTTTCAAACGCCGCCGCGTTGGCAACCGTCAAGTCTGTGTAATTTAAGACTTTTAAGGTTGTTTTTCCGCTTGTCGTACTTTGCCCTCCCCCGCCGGCAAAACTCACGACAGCTACCAGTACCATGAGGATACTGACGATTATTATCGTTTTCTTCATTCAAATGCCTCCTATAAGAATGATATCTTAAAATAGTATAATAAATTGAAATATAGTCGGTTGTCAAGGTAAATTTTTTAGGTCAAAAGTATACGCTGTTATTCCGCTTATTCCGTATATTGCGCCTGGTACAGTTCGTAATAGCGGCCTTTTTTCGCCATTAATTCATCATGGGAACCATGTTCTACAATTTGTCCGTCACTGATAAACATTATCCGGGTGCAGTTGCGAATCGTGGAAAGCCGGTGGGCGATGATAAACGAGGTGCGGCCCTTCATCAATGTTTGAATGCCTTCCTGTACCAACTGTTCCGTACCGGTATCTATACTGCTGGTAGCCTCGTCGAGAATTAAAATCCGCGGATTGGAAATAAGGGTGCGGGTAAAGGCGAGAAGCTGCCGCTCGCCCTGAGAAATGCCGCCGCCGCGCTCGGTAACGGAGGTATTGTAACCCTGGGGCAGTTTTTCGATAAAGCGCTGTGCGCCGATAAGCTCCGCCGCGGCGCGGATTTCCCCGTCAGTGGCGTCCAATTTGCCGTAACGGATATTGTCGGCTATGGTTCCCGTAAACAGAAAACTGTCCTGTAGCATGATACCCATCTGGCTTCGCAGGGAACTTAACGTTACCCGCATAATGTCCTGACCGTCGATTAAAACCTGCCCTTCTTCGATATTGTAAAAACGCGACAGCAGATTCGCGATCGTGGTTTTCCCCGCGCCGGTCGGCCCGACAATGGCGATGCTTTCACCGGGGTGGCCGTCAAAGCTGATATTGTTCAAAACCCGGTGTACCCCGTCGTAACTGAAGCTGACATTTTTAAATTCAACATGACCGCGGACAAAGGGAAAACCCACCGCGTTGGGGGCATCCTGAATGGTTATTGGTTCGGCAATAGTATCGAAAATCCGGTCAAGATACGCCATCGCGGTAACAAAAGTATTATAAATATTCGCCAGATTGATAATCGGCTGCCAGAAGCGCCACGCGTAATTGCCCATAACCAGCAGCATACCGAAACTTGCCATGGGGTTCATCCAGTAAGCGCCGGTGATAAACAAAAAAGAATAAACCAACTGCGCGACGGTCTCAACGGAAAACCACACGGTATTGGAAATGTGGATTGCCCGCATCCATTCAAAGTTGCGCTCATCGGTAAGCTGGTTCATTACTCCCAGATTTTTTTCCTGCCGGTCAAAAGCCTGGGTAACATTCACCCCGTCAATGGATTCCTGAATATACGCGTTAAGGTTGGAATTTTTGTTGGAAACCCGCTGCCAGGCGCGTCGCTGTTCCGGCTTAATGATAAACATAAAAAGAATCAGGGGAGGCAGTCCCAGAATGGTAATCACCGCCAGTTGGGGGCTGACCTTGAACATAAAAAATATAATGAAAACAATATTGAGAACTTCAATAACAAAGTTGATGATACCGTTGGAAAGGGCGTCGGAAACATTGTTCACATACGGCACTACCCGCACAAAAATTTTTCCGTGGGGGCGGCTGTCATAAAAACTGAAGGCAAGTCTTTGCAGATGGGAAAATAAATCGTAGCGTATATCGTGGATTATACCCGCTCCGGCGCGGGCGACCAGAACATTGCGAATCGTTCCCAGCCCGATGCTGATGATAATGGAAGCGCCCAGACAAGCCGCCATCAACAACAGCAGACGGAAGTCTTTGTTGGGAACCGCCACATCCAGCGCGTGTTTGATGAAAAGCGGCCCCGAAAGTCCGGTTACATTCTCAATGACGCTTAACAGCAGGGCAAGTTTCAAATGCCCCTGTGCTTTGGCGATATAACTCAGACAGCGTTTTACATTAAAGAGGCTGACTTTTTCGTCCAGATATTCATCAACATCGTAGCGATTGCGTTCCTTGGAACGGCGTTCTTTGGCAGTCTGTTGTTCAGTTTGTTTTTTTCGCTTCATTGTGGTTCCCCAACATTATTCTGCAGACTCCAAATACGGTAATAAAAACCCCGCAGAGCAAGCAATTCGCTGTGGGTTCCCCGTTCAATAATCTGACCCTTGTCCATGACGAGAATTAAATCAGCGCCCCTGAACGAAGAAATCCGCTGGGCGATGATAATTTTCGTGCAAGTAAAATCAAGATCACGCAGTTGATTTTGAATGTACTGTTCGGTCTCGCTGTCCACCGATGAAGTGGTATCATCAAGAATTAAAACCGCCGGTTTAACCGCCAGCGCGCGGGCAAGGGCAATCCGTTGCCGTTGTCCGCCGGAAAGCCCCACGCCGCGCTCGCCGACCAGAGTTTCATAGTCTTCGCTCATGCCGCTTATAAAACCATCGGCATCCGCCTGAACCGCCCGCCGGCGAATTTCTTCATCACTAAGTTCCGGACTGCCGTAGGCGATGTTTCCCTTGACCGAATCGGAAAACAAAAATACATCCTGCATGGCGATACCGATGTGCCGCCTCAAGGAAGATAGCGTATAACGTCTGACATCAAGGCCGTCCAGCAGGGTTTCGCCGGAGTCCGGCTCAAGAAACCGGGGCAAAAGTTTGATAAGGGACGTTTTTCCCGCGCCGGTACTGCCGAGTATTCCAATTGTTGATCCCGCTTCGGCGGTGAAACTGATATGCGACAGAACGGGCGTACCGTTGATGGAAAGGCTGACATCCCTGAATTCGATTTTTCCGGCGGGCCGCTGCGTAAGTTCCACCGCGTCCGCCGCGTCGCTTATACCCTGGGGGGCTTCTATCACTTCGCGGATCATTTCTCCCGAAGCGGTATACCGTTCCAAATCTGCCAGCAGAGGTCCCAACATCCGCAGGGGGCCGGCAAGCGCCCAGGTAAGGGAAGAGAAAGCCAAATACTGGCCTTTGGTCATCCAACCTTTAATAAGAAAGTAACCGCCCACCACCAGCGTTATGATGATGAGAAGCTGGCTTGCCGTTTCCAGCAGGGGTTGATATTTTGCCACAATCAAGGCGTTGCCGCAGCTGGTGTCGCGGAATTCGGCGTTAAATTGCTCAAAATGATTTTTTTCGTATTCCTCGCGGGCAAAGGCTTTTACCACGCGGTTACCGTCAATGTTTTCCGTTACCGCGGTTCCCAGGTCGGTAAGTTTTTGCCGCAGTAACTGAAAGCGGGGCCGCAGCCGTTTTATGAACCGGTAACTCATATACAAAATAAAGGGAGTAACCGACACCAGGCACAGCGCCAACTGCCAGTTGATAACCATGTACAGGGTAAAAACGGAAACAAACAACACCACCGCGTCTATAAGCTGGTAGGAAACCCAGGCAAGGGTATGCCGCAAACGGTCAAGGTCCTGGGTCATGCGGGTCATCAAATTTCCCGTGGGGAACCGTCCCCAAAAACGGTAGTCCTGATGTTGAACCGTCTCGTACATATCGCGGCGTATGCCGGTCATCACCGCGGTACTGGATTTTTCCATGCACATTATCATAAGGTAACGCAGGGTAAGCCGGGTAAGTTGAACGCCCATCATGATAGCCAGCAGGGGAATCAGCGGAGCGGTATTCTGCGGCGTGATTACATCGTCAATGAGTCTTTGGGCAAGCATGGGATTGATGATCCACATTGAGGCGCTTACCGCGGACAGAATGCACCCCGTCAGGAAAACGCGCCGTCTTCCTCTCATGTAGTTCAATATCCATTGTATTTGTGACATAGTGACCTGCTTGCAAAAGTAACTGGTTATCAATACTTTACACAAAATATGCAGGGAAAATCAACCAACAAAATAGCTTTCTACTCATTGGTTGATTTTTCTGCCAGTTTTTCCAGACTGGCAATAAATCTGTCATAATCGCTTTCAAACAGTTTATCCTGAATGACACGGTATTTTTCAAATTCGCTTAATGCGTGATCCTCGGCTATCTGCGCCGATATCTTTCCGGCATTGGTCAACAGTTCATTACCATCAGCTTGTAAAATCAGGTCAAGATGTTTTGCCCAGTCTGTCATTGTCATGGGTACACGCGCCCTTGCGCGGCGTTCAGCTAAATCAAGATACGCCGATACAATTAATTCCAGCGAACGCATTTCTTCCGCCGATAAATAATTCTTTGCCGTTACAACATCACTGCGCTGGATTTTACCGTCAGGGGCTTCGTTCCATGTGGTCAAGCCCATATATTGCTTCTCCGCATCCGCGCGGTTATAGATAAGTTCGGCGGCAGTATTGCCATGAACGGCAAAATGCAGTTTATTCTGTACTTTGGCAAAAAAATTCCTGGTGGTCTTCGCTGTTTTATCGTAATCAAGGGCGGTTGAATAAATATCGGTGATCTTCTGATAAAACCGGCGTTCAGACAGACGTATTTCCCGGATTTTTTCAAGCTGTTTTTCAAAATAATCTTCGGTAATTATTGTCCCGCCATGCTTTAGGCGTTCTTCATCCATCACCCATCCCTGAATTGTGTAATCCTTGACAATTCTATTTGCCCATTTACGGAACTGTACCGCCCGTTCATTATTGACTTTGAAGCCCACAGCAATAATCATTTGCAAACTGTAATGGTCTTGTTCTCTCTCAACTTGCCTTTCACCTTCAATTTGAACTGTCCAATATTTTCGGACAGTTGCCTCTTCCTGAAGTTCGTTGTCTTCATATATTTTTTTTATATGGTAACTAATCGTCCGTTTATCGACATCGTATAATACCGCCATCATTTTCTGCGTCAACCAGATATTCTCATCTTCATAACGCATTTCAATGCTTTGTTTATTGTTTCCGGTAGCGGCAATATACGTTAAATATTCCGCCGCGCTGGAACGGATGGTTATTTCTTTCTTTTTTGCCATACTATTTTTTTCCCATTTTCTTGAAAGCATCCGCAAAGGGGTTGTACATGGTACCGTCATCATCCCGTGAATCACCGCGTGGCTCGCACTTAAAATCACTGCGCGGTTTTAACGCGTTTTGATTGTGTTTGCCCTGCTGACGGTTATGATTTTTTGCCGCCGGCTTTTTCTCCGGCGTTGCCGTCGACAGGATCGCCGTTTCCCGCTTTTCTTTCTCTGCTTTTGGTTTTTGTTCGCTTTTTCTTGAAAGCCCAATCCGCCGCCGTTGTGTATCAAGGCTGATGATTCTGAATTCCAGCACATCGCCAACCTTCACCGTTGCCAGCGGGTCTTTTATAAAATGATCTCCCATTTCGGAAATGTGCACCAGCGCGGTTTCTTTTATTCCCAGATCAACAAACGCGCCGAAGTCAACGACATTTTTTATTTTGCCGGAGATCATCATGCCTTCGTGGAGATCTTCAAAGTTGACAATCCCTTTTTGCATAATGGGTTTCGGGTAACTGTCGCGGGGATCGCGGTTCGGTTTTTTCAGTTCTTCGGCGATGTCGCGGATAGTGGTTTCACCTACGCCGTGTTTTTCTTTGAGCGTGCTTATCGTATCGGCGCTTAAACCGGTGGTGGCGGTAATCGTTGCGTTTATCTCCCGCGCGACCGGGTAATTTTCAGGGTGAACCCAGGTGTTGTCCAAAGGTTCGGCGCTTTCGGGGATTTTCAGGAAACCAGCGCACTGTTCAAAACTTTTCGGGCCCATGCCGGGAACATCGCTTAACGCCGCGCGGCTGGCAATCCTGCCCTGCGTATCGCGGTATTGGACAATTTTCCGCGCCAGAGCGCTGTTAATCCCCGACACATATTTCAACAGCGAGGCGCTTGCCGTGTTGAGATTCACCCCCACATTGTTCACCACCGATGAAACAACCTCGTCCAAAGTGTCGGAAAGTTTTTTCTGATTTACGTCATGCTGGTACAGGCCGACCCCGATTGACTTGGGATCGATTTTTACCAGTTCTGCCAGCGGATCCTGCAAGCGCCGCCCAATGGAAATGGCGCCCCGTATGGTAAGGTCAAGCTCGGGAAATTCTTCGCGGGCAATATCGCTGGCTGAATACACCGAAGCGCCGTCCTCGTCAACCACGGTGTATAAAACTTCAAGGCTGTTATCCGCAATCAGCGAGCTGATTATTTCCTGCGCTTCGCGGCTGCCGGTTCCGTTCCCCACGGCGATTAACTGTATGTCATAGCGGCGTATTCCTTCAAGGATCAATTTTTTCGCTTCTTCAACTTTGTGATTATAGATAACGATGTTACCAAGATATTTTCCCGTATCATCCAGAAAGGCGCATTTGGTCCCGGTGCGAATGCCGGGGTCTATGCCCAGCACCCGTGTTCCCTTAATCGGCTGTTGCAGGAGCAGGTTCCTCAAATTTTCGCTGAACACGCCAATGCCGTGATCGTCGGCGGCATCGCCCTGATCGCCGCGAATTTCCCGAATCAGCGCGGGCGACAACAGCCGTTTGAGGCCGTCCTCAATGGCGGTTTTATGGTAATCGTTATGCAAAACATATTTATTCTGCAACATTTCGGCGGCGGTATTTTCATCAACATCAATCGTTACATCTAACACTTCTTCCCGTTCGCCGCGGTTAATGGCAAGAATCCGGTGCGGCTTGATTCGGGAGAGCGCCTCGGTGTAATCCCAATACATTTGATAAACGCTGGTTTCCCGCGCTTCTTCATCGCCTTTGCCGGCTTTACCCGAACCTTTAACCATAATTTTGCCGTCTTTAAGATAGAAGGCTTTTATCCGCGCGCGGTTTTCCGGTTCCTGGGAAATCGCCTCGGCAATAATGTCCATAGCGCCCTGCAAAGCGTCTTCCACCGTGGCGACGGCAAGTTCAGGGGGATCTGTTTCCGGTTTTACAAATTCGGCGGCCTTTGCCAATAAAGGTTCGGTCTCAAGTTCACGCATCGCGTCGGCAAGCGGCTCCAATCCTTTTTCGTAGGCGATCATCCCTCTGGTTTTTTTCTTGCGCTTGTACGGCGCGTAAATATCTTCAAGTTCGCTCAAAGTCGCCGCGTGGCTGATGTTGTTATACAGCGCCTCGGTGAGTTTTCCCTGTTCAAAAATCAGCCGAATAATTTCGATGCGGCGGGTTTCCAGATTTTTCCCGCTGTTGAATTTATGTTCAATGCCGCGAACCTGTACCTCGTCAAGCCCGCCGGTTTTTTCCTTGCGGTAACGGCTGATAAAAGGGACGGTGCAGCCCTCGGCAAACAACGCGACAACCGCC
>Ga0268262_10004484_pt1 | contig 14413 bp, 13 predicted proteins | sample TergutNc150P3_FD_190354 | JGI IMG/M metagenome (GOLD analysis project Ga0268262, IMG submission 190354) | Nasutitermes corniger P3 segment gut microbial community from laboratory colony in Florida, USA - Nc150 P3 (SPAdes) (version 2) | ecosystem: Host-associated > Arthropoda: Insects >... | reverse complement strand
TGTTTGTCTGCCCGGTAGACCTGCCCTGTGTCCTTTTGCCGTTTTCGTCATAGGCATAGAAATACACGACCTTTTTCCCCGATGGGATAACCCGAAAATACAAGGTAAAATCATTATGAACCTTCATAACGCCCTCTTTTTGGGAATATGATGTCATTACTGATTACACCGAATCCCCATAATTTTAGCATACTTTATTAGCAACGCTAATTCTTTATGGGATAAGCATTTACGAAAACTGTTAACCCTGTAATTGGGTAAAATGTGTCATTTTCCTTTTGTCCGGTATGGTTACGCTTGTAAGTCTGTAACATTGGTAAAAAGCATCCTTCCCAATGCTGGTAAAGGTGCTGCCTGAAAGGTCGAGGCTGACATATTTGTTAGAGTTGTCCCTAAGCACATTTCCGGCCGTTCCACTGCTGGTAGAACTACCGCCAAGATTGTTGACGTTCAGTTTGACGTTATAGGTCGTGGCGACGCTATTGGCAGGTTGGTTTTTCATCCATGATGCCATATCGGCAATGCTAGTAAAGGTTGGGATTGAAGCTGTAACGGTAACAATGCAACTGGCTGTCTTGTTGCCGTCAACAGTTGTTACGGTGATAGTTGCCGTTCCGGCGGCAACGGCGGTAACAACGCCGCCTGCCGATACCGTGGCGACAGAGTCGTTGTTGCTTGCCCATGTAACGTTTTGGTTTGCCGCGTTGGGCGGCGTTATGACCGGAACAAGGGTTTCCGTGCCGCCAACGATAAGGCTGGTAGATGATTTTAGGGATACGCCGCTTACAGGAACAGAATTGACGGTTACCGCACAGCTTGTCGTTTTATCGCCATCCACTGTCTTAACGGTGATAGTTGTTGTTCCGGCGGCAACGGCGGTAACCAGGCCGCCTGCCGATACCGTGGCTGCGGAGTCATTACTGCTTGTCCATGTAAGGTTCTGGTTTGTCGCGTTGGACGGCGTTATTGCCGCTGTGAGGGCTTCTGTACCGCCTACAAGAAGATTGACGCTTGATTTATTCAACGATACGCCTGTTACAGCAACGGCGCTGGTAACAACGTTCACGCTGCAGGCGGCGGTTTTGTTTCCGTCCACGGTCTTAACGGTGATATTTGCGGTTCCGGCGGCAACAGCGGTAACTGTGCCGTTTGCGGAGACCGTAGCCACACCTGTATTATCGCTGTTCCATGTAACGTTCTTGTTTGCAGCGTTGGGCGGCGTTATTGTCGGGACAAGGGTTTCCGTGCCGCCTGTGACAAGGTAGGTAGATGATTTCATGGATACGCCGCTTACAGGAACAGGATTGACTGTTACCGTACAGCTTGCCGTTTTATCGCCATCCACTGTCTTAACGGTTATAGTTGTGGTTCCGGCGGCAACGGCGGTAACCAGGCCGCCTGCCGATACCGTAGCAGCGGAGGTATTGCTGCTTGTCCACGTAAGGTTCTGGTTTGTCGCATTGGACGGCGTTATTGTCGGTGTGAGGGCTTCTGAACCGCCTACAAGAAGATTGACGCTTGGTTTATTCAACGATACGCCTGTTACAGTGACGTTTCCGGGTGTGGTGGGTGCGGTAGGTGTGGCAGGTTTATTACCGCCGCCGCCCAAAAGATCGCAAGCCGCCATAACGCACACGATTATCGCGGCAATTGAAATAATTACGAAAAGTTTTCTCAAGTTTTTCATAAGGGCTCCTTAGCGTTTTACGCAAAAATAATAAAGGGTATTAAACCCTTTTTTGTTCCTCCTCGCTCGGTCATGCGAAAGCAAGCTTTCGCGCGACCCTCGCTCGTCGTCCAATAAAAGCCGGTATGCACCCATACGGTCACACCTGCCATAAAGCATGGAAACAGCGCTGTCCATGGCGCGGAAAATGAGAAGTAAAACTGGTAGAGTTGTAAAATTGGGCTGTTAGTTAGTTGACTCGAATATTTAGAAGGTGAGTATAATCGCCTGTCGCCTGTCGCCTGTCGCCTGTCGCCTGTCGCCTGTCGCCTGTCGCCTGTCGCCTGTCGCCTGTCGCCTGTCGCCTGTCGCCTGTCGCCTGTCGCCGCATAAAATTGCCGGAGGCAATTTTATGCTTGGAGTATTCATTTTTTGGTCAAAATGGGCGGTTTTTTGGCTAACCATTAGAAACATTATACCTTATTAAGAGAGAATTTTCAAGGCGGAATTTAAAGTTTGAGGTTTTGGGATAAATTATCGAAGCAAAGGTTCGTGGTTAAATTTCTTCGCAAAAACCAAAGCAAATTACATCCCCGCGCAGTAATAGGGCGGAGGAACAAATTGACGGGTTTGAAATTCATCTTTCGCGATACCGCCTTTAAGCATAATCTTACAGAGGCAGATATTCGTCATGCTTTTGGGACTTGCTGTTATATGGATCAATACAAAAATCGTGAAAATGTATATTTGCTTTTGGGCTTTGACACTAATGCAAATCCGGTTGAAATACTGTATAATGAATTTGAAGAAAATGGATTAATCGTGTTTCATGCAATGCCGTGCCGGAAGCAATTTTATCACCTATTCAAGAGAGGGGAAATACTATGACTGAAATTGAAAAGATAACAGGGATGACCGATGCCGAGTGCGAGTATTGGGATGAATATTTTACCAATAACTCTTATGAACCCGGACCAAACCTAATGAAAATAGGCCTAAAACCCGGGTCTGCCAACATACCCCTTAAATTAAGCGAACTGGACAGAGAAGTCCTTTCATATTTGTGTGTACAGGCAGAGGAATTTCATAAAAGCCCCGCACAGGTAATAAACGATCTTGTCCGTGAAAAGCTTGCTCCAGGCGTCAAAGCAAAGGTTCGTGTTGGTTCGTGAGGTTCGTGGTTAAATGATCCGGATTTTTTTTGAGATGTAAACCCCTTAAGAGCCAAGCCAGGCCGTTAGCAGAGCCGCTATCTGTCCAAGGTATTCCGCTTCAACACCGGAGAAGCGGGCGGGAGTGGGGCTGTCCAGATCAAGCACACCGTAAACCTTGCCGCCTTTAAAAAACGGGATGACGAGTTCCGAGGCGGAGGCCGAATCGCAGGCGATGTGGCCGGGGAATTGATGTACGTCAGGAACGATGACAGGTTTGCCATCAAGGGCTGCCTTGCCGCAGACTCCCTTTCCTTCTGCTATGCGCGTACAGGCGGGGTTTCCCTGAAATGGGCCAAGCACCAGCTCTTTTCCCTTCAAAAGATAAAAGCCCGCCCAATTGAGGTCTTCCACATACACTTTTATAAGGGCCGATAAATTAGCGAGAAGGGCAACAAGGTCGCTTTCGTCTTCGATGAAGGCCTTTGCCGTTTCAACCATAAGGCAATAATTTTCTTTTGGGTCAGCTGTTTTTTGCGCCTGAAACATTTAGAGCTTATCTCCAAATAATAATATCTGTCTCTAAATAAAATTCTACCACGAACCACACGAACGCCACGAACCTTCACTCCGATGTCCACTGGAAAACCTTCATGATCTTTCTTATTTCATGGAATTTGAAGGTTAAAAATGGTTTTCTAGCAGCAAGTTCGTGTTGGTTAGTGTGGTTAGTGGTAAAAATTTTAGAGCTCTTATTCGTTTTTAAGAAGGCGTATCCGCTCAGGGTTAAACTCAATCGAAACCTTTGCCCCCTCGCCGTAAATTTTCTTTGAAGCCGGATCGTCAATCTGAATCAGGACTTCGCCGTCAGAAGTTTCCACAAAACTCTCTATGCTGTGGCCCAGATAGACGTTCATTTTAACAATGCCCTCCACCGCGCCCACTCCGCTTTCCGCCAATCTGAGGGATTCGGGCCGGGCCATTATTACCGCCTCTTTTCCCAATTCCACGTCGCTTGCGAAGCGGCTTAACTCGAAGGTTTTGTTTTTCAGTTTGCAAGCCCAGCTACTGCCGCTTTTTTCAAGCAACTCCACCGGGAAGAAAGCCGCCTTTCCCACAAAGCCCGCGATGAACTTGCTGTCTGGGTCTTCGTAAATTTGCTGGGGGGTGCCGATCTGCTGTATCTTCCCGTCGCGCATAACGATTACGCGGTCAGAAAGCGTCATTGCCTCTACGCGGTCATGGGTAACATAAACCGCGGTCGTTCCAAGGCTTTTTTGGATGCGGCGGATCTCCACCCTCATCTGTTCACGCAGCAACGCGTCAAGGTTGGAGAGGGGCTCGTCCAAAAGAAGTACGGATGGCTCCACTATAAGGCTACGCGCAAGGGCGACCCGCTGTTGCTGCCCGCCTGAGAGCTGTCCGGGAGGCCTGTCGTGGAGATCCCCAAGGCCCACCATGTCAAGAAATTCCTTTACCTTCTTGTCGATGTCCGCGTTTGGCATTTTCTTGAGCTTCAGGCCGTAGGCGACATTTTCGCCGACCGTTAAATGCGGAAAGAGGCCGTAACTCTGAAAAACCGTGGCGGTATCCCTGGCGTTAGGCGGCAGCATCGTGACGTCTTCGGAGCCTATGCGGATTTTTCCCGTTGTCGGAAGCTCAAGGCCGCCGATCATTCTAAGGGTGGTAGTTTTTCCACAGCCTGAAGGGCCCAGCAGCGTTACAAGTTCCCCGGCTTCCACCGTGAAGTTGGATTCATGGACCGCGATAACATCGGACTTTCCTTTTGTGTTTTTGAAAACCTTGGTTACCCCTTCAAGGCTGACGGAAACGCTCTTTTTCTTTTCCATGGTTTCTCTCTTATCGTATTCTTATTGTGAAATTTGCCTGGCGTTAATGCCCCGATCCCGGACAAGAACCTGCATCAGGCCGAAGACGGCCAAGACGATGACGATCAGCACGGTTGAAAGGACGCTTGCATTGCCGAAGCGCAAATTTTCTGAAAAGTTATATATCTGCACGGTCAGGTGATACCAGCGGGCGGAGATCAGGAAGATCACCGCGCTTACCGCGGTCATTGAGCGGACAAAGGTATAGGACATGCTGGTAAGGAAGCTGGGCCTTACCAGAGGAAGCACCACGGAAGTAAAGACCTTGGACATATCCGCCCCCAGATCCTGGGCGGCTTCTTCAATAGATTTATCGATCTGCCGTAAGTTGGCAGCGCCGGTTTCAATACCCACCGGAAGTTCCCGGACAACGTAGTTAATGACGATTATAGCTGCGGTTCCGACCAAAATCAGAGGCGGTTTGTTGAACGCGAGTATGTAGGAGATACCCAAAAGGGTACCGGGAATAGCGAAAGGCGTCATAAGCAGGACTTCCAGAATCCGCTTGCCGGCGAATTTCTGGCGCACTATGATTAACGCCGCCGCCATTGCGATAAGGCCGGCGATGGGAGTCGCCGCTGCTGCGAGGGTTAAGGTATTGGTGATGGACTGCCATCCGTGCGCAAGGGCCTCGCCGAAATTTGAGAGGGTAAAAGAATAATCAATGCCCCAGGCTTTAACAAAGCAGCCTGCGATAATAGTCGCGTAAAGGGACAGGATAAAAACAAGACATAGGATAACAAACGCCGTAAGGGCAATACGCACAGGTTTTGAAGTCAGCTCCGTAAGGCGCGTTGAAGGCTTGCCAGTAACGGTTACCACGCTTTTTTTGTTCACCCAGTAGCGCTGGGCAAAGAAGGCCGTAAGCGTGGGCATAAGGAGGAGCAGGCTTAAGGCCGCGCCGCCTCCCAGATTATTTCTGCCTGTAACAATAATGTACGCCTCCACCGAAAGCACACGGTAGGAGCCCGCCAAAAGCAGGGGATTGGCGAAGTCCGCCAGGGAGGTAGTAAAAACCAAAAGCCAGGCCGAAAGAAGACCGGGAAGGGAAAGAGGCAAAGTTACGGTAAGGAAAGTTGTAAGCCTGGTTGCGCGAAGATCCATCGCGGCGTCTTCCACGGTGGAGTCAATGGACTTGAGGATTGAAGAAATGGTCATAAAGGCGATGGGAAACATCCCTACGGTCTGAACAAGCACAAGCCCGCCAAGGCCGTAAATCGTAAAATTTTTCAGATGTAAAAGCTGGTTTGTTATAAGGCCGTTATTTCCGAAAAGCAAAATCATCGAAAGGGTAAGGGAGAAAGGCGGCGAAATAACAGGCATGGTCGCCAGGGTTCCGATGAGTTTTTTGAACTTCACCCCTGTCCGTTCTATAAGAAATGCGAAGATAAAGCCAACAATGGTGGAAACCGATGCGGTAATGATCCCCAGCTTGGTTGAACCCCAAAGGGCCTGAAGATTCCTGCGGCTAAAGGCTTCTTTCCACACGTTGAAGGTAAAATGCCCTTCCTGTACCAACGTAAGCCTGAAGGACTCAAAGAGGGGATATGCTACAAAGGCAATGGCAAACGCAAAGAGGAAAATTGCCGAATAGCCTGTGATGGGATCCCTTGCAAGGACCGCTACGGCGAAAAGAACGGTAAAAATAACCCAGGCAAGAATAAACAGATTCTTCAGAAGCAGCTCGAAAGCCAGGCCGTTTTCTTCCGGCGCGGCGATAAGCACAGCGCCCTTTATATCGTAGCCGGACTCATCGGGAACGGGGATGAGGTACACTTTTAGTGAAGACACGATATCGCCGGGATCAATTCCGGAGAGGGCTCGCAGTTCCTGTACTTTTAAACTGTTGGAAAGCGTGTAGGGCAAAAGATAGTAAACACTCCTCATGCCCTCTTTGAATTCCTTTGAATCCTTGTAGTTTTCCCAAATGGCCCGCGCCGTTGTGTCTCCCGAAAGGGGGGAAAAGTCGAAGTTTTGGTCTATTCCCAAATACAAAGCACGGCCCCCCTCAATTATCTCGGGGAGGCCGGCCAGCCAACTGTCCAGATTGCTGATGTCCGTTGGGACTGTTTTGGCGAAGAGGTTTACCTCTTTCATGCTGTTCGCCGCCTCGTATTTGCGGTAGGAACCCAAAAGGGATGTGCAGATCCATATATCAAAAACCGCAAAAATCAACGAGGCGGCAACAAGCTTGGTAAGCCCCTTCTTTTTAATCATCTAAAAAATCTCAGCGCTTGGATTCTATTTCGGCGATCCAGCGGTCAAGAAGCCGTTTTCTGTTAGCCGCGTCTCCGTCCCAGGCCATATCCTGATCCACGGTCTTGATCTGATCCAGTGTAAGGGCAAGGGGATGCCTTGCGGCGCCATTGCGGACAAGCACGAGGTACCAGTCGTCGACAAACAGCTTTTGTGCATTGGGAGATGAGAGAACCCAGTCGTAAAGCCGCCGTGCCTGTACCTGTTCCTTTCCTCCGGCAATAAGCGACATTGACGCCAGTTCATAACCGGCCCCTTCCGCGAAGGCGTTGATTTCTATATTGGCGCCGTTGGCTTTAAGCCTTACGTGATCGTGGGCGTAGCCTATCGCGACGGGAATTTCACCGATGGCAAGGCTCTGCCCGGGCGCCGAGCCGGAACGGGTATATTGATCAATGTTCGTATCCAGCCTCTTTAGATAGTCAAATGCCTTATCTTCATCCTTGTTGTTTACGTATCTGATGGTAGTAACAACATTGTAAGCCGTACCAGAGGTGTTAGGATTTGCCATGCGGACATAGCCCTTGTATTCGGGTTTTAGGAGATCCGCCCAGCTTTTTGGCGGGGTAAGCCCCAGGGCTTTGGCCCTGTCAAGATTTGTAGAAACCACCAGGGGGCCTACATAAAGGCCGATCCAGTAATTCTGCGGATCCTTAAATTGCGCGGGAGTATTGTTCGCTTCCCGTGATACATAAGGGGTAGTAAGACCCTTGGACTTGGCGGTGATATGGTCAAGGCCGACTCCGCCTACCCAAATAGACGCCTGGGGATTCGCCTTTTCCGCTTCTATACGCGCCAGCGCTTCGCCTCCCGACAAACGAACCCAATTCACCTTGACGCCGGTTTCTTTTTCATACATTTCAAAAAGAGCCTTTGCCAGGACTTCTTCCAGGGTTGTATAGGCCGATACCGTCTGCGGCGTACCTGTCGCCGAACCGCCGCTCTCACTCGCGCCGGTCGCGAAAACGAGGGCGCTGGCGCTTATCAAAATGAACAGAAACAAAACACCTTTTTTCATTAAAGCCTCCTAATATAAATATATAGATACTCCACTAATAATCATCCAAAATCCCGGTTTTTGCAAGATTTTTTTTACGGAAAAACATGTTATAATGCCTGCTATGAATATGATGTTGAGGAGGTGAATATGCTGCAGCCGGAGCAAAAAAGGGATCTTGCGCGTAAAGCTTTGCAGCTCCGCTATGATCTGCTTGAAATGATCGGCGTTGGGATAGCCGGGCACCTGGGCGGCTCAAGTTCCCTGGCGGAACTGGTTACGGTTTTGTATTTTCACAAAATGAATTTCAGCGCGGATCGCCTGAATGACCATGACCGCGACCGGCTGGTTATTTCCAAGGGGCATGCGGCGCTTATTCAGTACGCGGCCCTGTGCGAAAAAGGATGCTTCCCCAGGGAGGAACTCAAGCGGGTAAAAACCCTGCGCGGCCTTTTGCAGGGCCACCCCGACTGTTCAATTCCCGGCATTGAGGCGGTTACCGGCTCTTTGGGGCAGGGCCTGTCTGTAGCGGTCGGAATGGCCCTGGCCCTGCGGCTGGATAAAAGCCCGGCCCGCATATACGCGGTTATGGGCGACGGCGAGCAGTCCGAGGGGCAGATCTGGGAAGCGGCAATGGCGGCGGCAAATTTCAAAATCGGCAACCTTACCGCCTTCCTCGACTGGAACAAAGTGCAGGCCACAGGAGCGACAAAGGATATTTTCAATATTCCCGATTTGGACAGGAAATGGTCTGCCTTCGGCTGGAATGTCGTCAACGCCGACGGCCACGACTTTGAAAAGATCCTTGAGGCTATCGAAAAAGCGGAAGCGGTAAAAGACAGGCCATCGCTTATTATCCTTGATACAATAAAAGGGAAGTGTTTTTCCTTTGCCGAAGGGAATTCCGCGTACCATAACGGGATATTTACCGAGGAAGTGTATCAACAGGCGGTTCGGGAATTGGACGCTATAAAGGCAGGGCTGTAATTATGGAAAAGATGAGTTTAAGAAAAGCCTATGGCGAATCTTTGGTAGAGCTGGGCAAAACAAACCCAAATATCGTGGTTCTGGAAGCGGATTTGGGAAAGTCAACCATGTCCTGCCTGTTCAAGGAAGCTTTCCCCGAGCGCTATTTTGAAATGGGCATCGCCGAGCAAAACATGGCCTCGGTTTCGGCGGGCCTGGCCCTGGCCGGGAAGATCCCCTTCTGCAGCAGCTTCGCGGTTTTCGCTTCGGGACGCGCCTATGATCAGATACGCTGTTCCATTGCTATTCCACGCGCGAACGTGCGAATCTGCGGTTCAAGCTGCGGCCTCTCCGATTTTGGCGACGGCAAAACACACCAGTCCGTTGAGGACGCAAACATACTTTGCGCGATGCCGAACATGACCGTCCTCAATCCCGTAGACGCCGTGGAAACACAGAAAATGATGAAGGCTTTGGTATCGTATCATGGGCCGGCGTATATTCGAATCAACCGGAACGATCTGCCGGTTTTTACTCCGGAAGCGGGCGATTACCAAATCGGGAAAATTTATCCGTTGACCGAGGGCGCAGACGCCGTGATTTTTGCGACCGGCGTCATGGTAAGTAAATCAATCGAAGCGGCGGAAAAACTAAAAGCGGAAGGTATCGGAGTTCAGGTGGTGAATGTCAGTACGCTCAAGCCCCTGTTAAAAGAAGAAGTATTAAAATACGCCGTGGGGAAAAAAGCGATCATCACCGCCGAGGAAGCGGTAAAATCAGGCGGTCTTGGCGCTGCCATAGCGGCCCTGCTCTTTGGCGAAATCAATGTCCCCTATAAACAAGTCGCCATTGATGATATGTTTGGAACATCGGCACATTCTTATGAAGAGCTTTTGACCGAATACAAAATCAGCGCCGCCGACGTATACAACGCGGTAAAAACAACTCTGAAGAAATAAAAACACATAAGGAGAAAATATATGAAGATTGGATTTATCGGGCTTGGCATTATGGGCCGCCCAATGGCGAAAAACCTTATCAAAGCCGGTTATAAACTGACCGTTTACGACAAGTTCGCCCCGTTTGACGATCTTGTTGCCCTTGGGGCCGGCGGCGCGGCTTCCAACAAGGAAGCCGCCGAAAAGAGCGATTTGATTATCACGATGCTTCCCAACTCGCCCCATGTCAAAGAAGCGGTTCTGGGATCCGGCGGCGTGATTGAAGGATGCAGGGCGGGGCAGGTTCTGGTAGACATGAGTTCCATCGCGCCTGCGGTGTCGCAGGAACTGGAAGCCGCGCTAAAGGCGAAAGGCGTCGCCTTCCTTGACGCGCCGGTTTCAGGCGGCGAGCCTAAAGCGGTTGACGGAACGCTTGCTATCATGGTTGGCGGGGATCAGAAAACCTTTGATACGGCGAAGCCTGTTCTGGAAAAAATGGGGGCCTCGGTAATCCTGGTGGGCGGCGTCGGCGCGGGCAATGTAGCGAAATTGGCGAATCAGATCGTGGTGGCCCTGAACATCGCCGCGGTCTCCGAAGCCTTTGTTCTTGCGACAAAGGCCGGAGTTGATCCGGTGAAGGTCTTCGACGCCATCAAGGGCGGCCTCGCAGGTTCCACGGTGATGAACGCCAAGGTCCCAATGATTTTGGACGGTAACTTCAAGCCCGGTTTCAGAATTGAGTTGCACATCAAGGATCTGCAAAACGCCCTTGATACCGGTCATAACCTGAACGTTCCCCTTCCGCTCACCGCCAATGTAATGGAAACGCTTCAGGCCCTGAAAACAGACGGCATGGCGGCTAACGATCACAGCGCCATTGTCCGCTTTTACGAAAAACTGGCGCATGTTGAGGTACGGAAATAAATGAAAAGAAAGGCGTTAATTCTTTGCGGCGGCTGGGACGGCCATGAACCCAAACTGGTTACGGAACGGTTCAAGAATTTCCTTGAATCCGAGGATTTTGAAGTATGTGTCGAGGAAAACCTGGATGTATTGCAGAACCTGGACCGGCTCAAAGAGCAGGATCTCTTTATTCCCGTATGGACAATGTGCAAGGAAAATCTTCCAAAACCTTACTTTGAGCCTGTTGCCGAGGCCATCGGTTCCGGGGTGGGGCTTGCGGGTTGCCACGGGGGCATGTGCGATGCTTTCAGGAACAACGTGCTGTGGCAGTTTATCACAGGCGCCAACTGGGTGGCCCATCCCGGCTGCGACGGCGTCAAACACCGGATCAATATCATAAGTAAATCAAACCCCATCACCGAGGGCATAAAGGATTTTGAGGTGTCGTCGGAGCAGTATTACCTTCACACCGACGCCGCCAACGAGGTTCTTGCTACCACGCGGTTTCCTACGGTGAAGTGGTACCATTCGGCTAACGGCGAGGCGGATGTACCTCAGGTGTGGACCAGAAAATGGGGGCACGGCAGAGTTTTCTATAACGCCCTGGGACATCACAATGACGTGTTTGATATTCCGGAGGCATGGGAATTGATGAAGCGGGGGCTCCTCTGGGCAGCCGAAGGCAAAAGGATCGCAGTGGAAAAGGGTCTTTCCGCGGATGAATGGAAAAACGACAAGGGAATGTATTAGGAGGGACTATGGCTATTCAACGTATCGGAATTGTCGGCTGCGGCAAGATAAGCGGCATATATCTAAAGAACCTGACCGGCATGTTCGGCAAGCGGGTCAAGGTTACCGCTGTTACGGATGCCGTCCATGAACGTGCGGCGAAGGCGTCGAGCGAATTTAATTTGCGGCACATAGAAAAAATGCCCGATCTGGTAAGCGATCCGGAAGTGGACATCATCCTCAATATTACCCAGCCCCTGGCCCACCATGAGGTGGCAATGCAGGCGGTAAAAAACGGCAAGCACGTTTATAACGAAAAGCCGCTCTGCGTGAAGCGGGAAGAAGCCGCCGAACTTCTGTCAACGGCGAAGGCAAAAAATGTAAGGGTAGGCAACGCGCCGGATACTTTCATGGGCCCTGGTATCCAGACCTGCCGCAAGATCATCGACGACGGCTGGATTGGCCGGCCCGTGGCCGTCAACGCCTTCATGCTCAGCCACGGGGTCGAGCATTGGCACCCCGATCCTGAGTTTTACTATAAACCGGGCGGCGGCCCAATGTTTGATATGGGGCCTTATTACCTAACCGCTCTTGTAAGCCTTCTTGGGCCGGTTGCCAGGGTGTCAGGCTCCGCCCAAAAGGGGCAGGCAGAGCGGCTCATTACAAGCGAGCCTCACAGCGGTGAAATAATCAAGGTTGAAGTCCCTACCCATGTGACAGGGGTATTGGATTTTGTTTCGGGCGCGGTCGGCGTTATCGTTACAAGTTTCGATGTCTATAATCATTCCATGCCCTGTATCGAGATTTACGGAACCGAGGGCACTTTGCAGGTTCCGGATCCCAATTATTTCCGCGGCGAGGTAAAACTCAGGCGTTTCCGGGATGAAAACTGGTCTACGGTTCCTTTAATTTTAAGCGCGCCGGATAATCCCAAAGACAAAGACGACTGGCAATTGCTCAATAATTTGCGGGGTATCGGCATAACCGACATGGCCGAGGCTATAGGCGAGGGTAGGCCCCACCGGGCTTCAGGCGAACTTGCCTGTCATGTTCTGGACGTGATGCACGGTATTCACGACGCGTCGGCATCGGGAAAGTACTATGAGATAAAAAACAGTTGCCAACGCCCGGAACCTATGAGATAATTACGTAACAGCCCTGAAATGGGTCGACAGTTTTGCAATAGTAATGTATGCTTGTGTACTTAATAGTTTATATAGAAACTATTGATTTTTTATTTTATGGAGGAATTGTTATGAAAAAGGCAATCTTAATGGCACTGGTCCTTGTAATGGCAGTCGGCATGGCATTTGCCACTGGCAGCGGACAGTCTTCATCAAGCGGGGGGGGGGGTACCACCACCCTTAATGTTTGGCACATCTATGAGGATTCGAGCCGGGGACCACTGATTAAGACGTTGTGCGAAGATTTTGAAAGGCGGAATCCGGGAGTAAAAGTCAACATTACTACAGCCCCTAACGACCCCTACAAGACAAAGCTCAAGACCGTTACCGGTGACGACTTCCCCGATGTATTTGTTTCCTGGGGCGGCGGCTGGCTAAAGTCTTTTGTGGACGCCGGTTATGTGGCCGATATTTCCGTTGAAGCCAACAAGGTGATGAACCAGTTGAACCCTGCATTGGTTGATCTCAATAAATTTAACGGAAAAGTTTACGGTATTCCTTATACATCGGGTACCACCCCCTTTTACTACAACAAGGCCTTGTTCGCAAAATACAACCTCCAGCCTCCCCAGACATGGGCGGACTTGGAAAGGATTTGCTCAACTCTCATAGCCAACGGGATCATCCCCTTTGCGGAAGCGAACAAAACCATGTGGCCCGGCGCCCAGCACTTTGTATACATTTCAATGAGGCTTGGCGGCGGAGATATCTTCACCAGGGCGCAGAACAAGGAAGTGAAATTCACCGATCCGGTCTTTATTAAGGCCGGAGAAATGGTCCAAACTATGGTAGACAAAGGTTGGTTCCCCGCCGGAGTAAACGGCCTGGATTGGGATACCGGTCAGTCACGGATGATGTTCTACACAGAGCAGGCTGCTATGCTTATCTCGACGGGCGGCTTTATATCCAATTGCCGGAATGAGAACAAAGATTTCTTTGACAATAAGCTCGGGATTGCCCTCTATCCTACCATTGAAGGCGGCAAGGGCAAAATGACAGACATTCTGGGCGGCAATAACTCCTTCTCGGTTTCCTCAAAAAGTAAAAACATACCGATGGCCACGAAACTGGCTATTGAACTCGGAACCAGCAGCATACAGCAGGACATGATTGGTTTCGGTATTCTTGCGGCCAAACCAGGTTTGAATATTACCGATGCCCATGTCAAGACTGCTTTGGATATGCTGGCAAAAGCCACATATTTGCAAAACTATGTTGACCAGACTCTTTCTCCCGAACTGGCGGAATTGCACAAGTCTACCACGCAAGCGCTTTTCGGCAAGACCATGACTCCACAGCAGGCTGCCGAAGCAATGCAGAAGGCCTTTGACGCCCAGTAGATTTATTTTTCAGGCAGGGGGAGAGTAAAACGGAATGACAATGACCCAGAAGCGAAAGCAATGGTTTAAAAACGGGTTCACGATTTTCTTGTTTCTTCTCCCTGCTCTGGCAGTGTATTTTTCTTTTACTGTAGCGGGGATTTTCAGGACTTTTTATTACAGCGGTTTTAACTGGTCCGGTTTAGGTCCTGTCGCCAGGGCGCCCTTTGTGGGCTTGGCTAATTATGCCAGGCTCATGAAGGACGCCAGTTTCTGGCACTCGCTTCGGAATAATATGCTCCTTGTTGTCGTCTCGATAGTTTTTCAGCTTGGTTTTGGCATGATCCTCGCTCTGATCCTCAACACGAACTACAAAGGCGTCAAATATCTCCGCACAATTTATTTTATGCCCCTG
>Ga0268262_10004483_pt1 | contig 14415 bp, 11 predicted proteins | sample TergutNc150P3_FD_190354 | JGI IMG/M metagenome (GOLD analysis project Ga0268262, IMG submission 190354) | Nasutitermes corniger P3 segment gut microbial community from laboratory colony in Florida, USA - Nc150 P3 (SPAdes) (version 2) | ecosystem: Host-associated > Arthropoda: Insects >... | reverse complement strand
CATCGCGTGAAACACATTAACTGCGTCATCATCTATTATATTATACGCAACTTCAATAAGGTTTCCAGCCGTATCAGACCCAATAATCAGCCATTTGTTTGTATACGATTCGAGCAGTTGTTCATAGATTGGATGCCACATTGCATAGCAAATATTGGCTTCTGTCACACCATGCTTAAAAACTGACTTACTAAACTCAATTACCGGAAACATAATTTACCACCCATCCAGTCCCTTCTCCACCGTTCCATGTTCATTCCCCACTCGAACCCTTCCCAGCCTCTTCGTCGTGTATTTTCCGGCCAGGTGAAATACCTTTGCGTTAAGGGCTAAACAGTTAAAGGGCTAAAAAGCCCGGACGGTACGAACGCTGTTCGTATTGCTCTTGTCGCCGCCGCCGTACTGATTACCATTGCCGAAATTCAGACCCCCAGCGGGGCCGCGGTCCCCTATCTTGTATTGCGCTGGGGCTTCAGGCGGTGTAACAGCGGGCTGCGCTGCCGGCTGTACAACCGGGGCGGTAGACTGCTGTGGTGAAGGCGTTGGCTGCGGCGCTGGCTGTACCGGTGCAGTTGCCACAGGCGCAGAACCCAGGTAGGCGTTTCCAAAAAACTGGCTATACACAGCGGGTATCTGCTTCCTTTCGCTTGCCTGGGCTACGTCCGCAGCGGTGGAACCGGCGCTCGTGGCATACACGACAATGCTGTCCGCCGGCTGGTTCGATATAACCGTAAGACCCCGGTTGCCGGTTCGCGCCCAGGCAAAGGGGTAATCGCGGCAGGCGTCCAGCACCACAACGTTGAGCTCGTTGCTGGCGTCATTCAGCTCGCTCAGCGCCCACTGAACCGAAACCGCCCGGTTTCGAAGGGAGTTTTCGCTGGTTATGTTCGCGCCTATCGGTATCAGATAATTCTTGCCGTTGGATTGCACCCCGTGGCCCGCGTAAAAGAAAAAGCCGTAGGAATTTATTGAGACCGAAAGCCGGTTTTTCAGGCGCATAACCGCGTTTTCAATTTGGTCAAGGCTTCCGTCCAGCACCTTGTCCACGTTAAAACCCAGGCCCTGCAAGGCGGCGGCCATGTCGTTGGCGTCGTTAACCGGGTTGGCAAGCTTGCTTAAGCCGGTATAATTCCCGTTGCCGACGACGAGGGCTTCCTTTTGCTGGGCAAAAAGCGCTTAGGTTATCATAAAAACGGTAAAAAGAAGTATGATTTTTTTCATAATGTCTCCAAAACATGGTTAGTATACAACTAATAGAAGGATTATAGCAATAAGAAGCAAGAAAACCCTCAATACCTCACCTTTTTCAGTAGAAATTCTATATTACCAACCTCTATATAGGGTAAATGCTGTTGCATTACAATAGTAAATGCCGGTCTGAGAGGGCGCTGCGGGCTGGCGGAAATATTTGGAATTCCCCGGTCTAGGAAGACGAGGGAGAAAAAGCTCGTCATTAAAGTGGAAAAATATCTGACCACTCGGTTTTGTTTCAACAATTTATTTATTACCCAAAATACCGAGTGGTCAGACGGCTTCATAGCCGGATTCTACAAGCATTTCCGCCAGCCCGCAGCGCCCACTCTGACCGGTTCTACTGTTATAAAGCAAGCGCTTTTGCCCTGTAATGGAGCCATTGACAACAGGAAAAGCATTAGGATACCATTTATAGTGTGAATTATGCGAATTTTTCCATAAAATGTCCTGGGAGATTGCCTTTTATAGCCGATAATACTATAGAGGTATACTCGTTCACAGTCATGCGTTATTTGGCGGGAGCATTTCATGGCAAAAGATAAAAAACCTTCTATTTTTGCTGATCGCGGGACAATTGGATCCTCTGATGAACTGGATGAATACGGCGTCTGGGTAAAGAGCGAACCTCAGGATCTATCACAGGCTTCTCCCGAAGCAGACGGGTTTTCCATAGAAATGCCAGAAAGCGATGATATAGATGCGGTCATCCCAAATTTTGATGATCTCCCTGACTTTGATACCTTCGGAGCAATAAGCCCGGACAGCGATATCTCGGCAAATATTCCGGATATATCGGATATTACGGAAGACGATTTAGATTTGCCTGATTTAAAATCAGATAGCAAAACAACTGAAGAAGACAACGATAGCGATGTTTTTAATTTTGGGGATCTGACAGAATCGGTAGAACTGAATTCAATGGATTTGGATTCAGAAAATTTAGGCTCTGTGGAATTGGAAACTACCATACCCTCCGCCGAGCCTGAAGCGATCGAACCTAATGCCCCGGATTCAGTGGATGATGAGGGGTTCAATGAAATCTCCATGGATGAATTAATCGGGACGCAGGATTCCCCAGACTCAATTAATTCTGAAGAACCCATTGAACCAGACTCCGATACCGCGAACACAATTGCCGAAGCCCCTGTATTCGCCGCCGAGCCTGAAAATATCGTATCGAAAGCCAGCGATTTCCAGCCGGTACAATCCGGGGAAAAAGAAACAGTGAAGGAAAAACAAGGCCTGGATCTTTCAACGCAACTCTTAATGAAGATTGCCGAAGAGCTATCGTCAATAAGAAGCGAATTAAGCACGCTAAAAAAGGAATTTTCAGGGTTCAGAACAATAGCGACGCCCAAAGCTGAAGGCAAAGAGAATGAATTACTTGAAGAAGAAGACGATGAAAAAATTTCCCTCACCGGCGATGAACTGAATAATATCCTGAATACTGCGGATTTTACTGAAGAAGCCGGATCGGACGCAGCTTCTGCCATCTCAGATAACGAGGATGATTCTGATGAGCTAAACCTTAGCACCGCGGATTTGGATATGGAAATAGATTTAAGCGATTCAAATCTGGAAAACCTTGAAGGTGAAACAAAACTGGGAAACTCTTCTTTTATTGATATTGACATTGCGGACTCAGTAGAGCCTTCAGGCTCGCTAGAGTCTCCTGGCCCTTTAGGGTCTGCAGAGTCATCAGAATTATTGGAATCCGGAGAAGACAGCCAAATTCAATCCGACATAGAAATACCGGCCGATATGCCAATTTCGGAAGATTCTATAATTGACTTCAGCTCAGATGCAACCGACGAACTAAATGAAATCCGCGAAAAGGGCGTCGAACCCATGGTCGTTGCGCCCCCTCCTGAGGACACAGATTATCTTCACGAAGATCCGATGGCGGAAAATATTGAGAGCGAAGAACTCCCCCCGGAATTGCCTGAAGAGAGCGCCGATGAAGGCATTGATCTTTCCGAGGCAGTAATTGACGAGCCGGATCTTTCTTCGGAAATTCATGATAACCCACTTGAAGAGCCTTCTCTTGAAGACATATCCATTAGTTTGGATCTTTCGGATTTGAATTCGATAAACTTGGATTCCGGAGGGGCAGATTCGGTTGAAATTGAATCCGCAGAAAACGATGCCGTATTACCGATTACGGAAGACACTGTACAAGCGGAAAATGATCTATCACAAATTCCTGAAGAATTAACCGTAGAAGAGAATGATATCAGCGGGATCCTTGAAAACGGGGTAACCCTTAATGAAATAGCAGAAAAACTGCCGGAAGAAACAATCGAGGAAATACCGGAAGAGACGATCGAAGAATTTCCTTCTGTATCTGATACTGATGACAGCGCCGCAGTTGTTCCTGACGATGACATTGCTGAAGCTCAATCTTCCAAGCAGGAAATTACAGAAATCCCCGCAAACCTGAAAACAGAGTTAAAGACTGTCCTTTCGTACATGGATCAGCTTCTTGAAGCCCTTCCTGATGAAAAGATTGAGGAATTTGCAAAGTCCGATTACTACGACACCTATAAAAAGCTCTTCAAAGAATTAGGGCTTGCCTGATGGCCCTGCCTGGCAGAAATGAACCAGGAGAAAATCGCGTCTTTACATTCAAGGTACAATCCCTGTGGGGAAGCTGAACGGTACATTGATTCCCTTACTCTAAACGAAAAAATTCGCTTTTTTATCCTTATTGAACCCGGACTGGGCTACATGGTCGCTCCCCTAAGAAAAAGGGCTCCGGACGCAAAGGTTATTGCGCTTCACGCTGAAAACCTCGGCCAGATGCCAACAGTGCAAGGAACGGAGGCCATTGGGCCTGCCGCAAAACCTGATTCACAGTGGCATCCGGAAACAGGCGTATCCGTACAGGAATTTCTGGAAGCTGAAATTCCGGATTCCGAAGCTTCTGAAATCCGTATTTTGGAATGGCGGCCAGCTCTTAATGTTTACGGCCGCTCGTACCTTGCCCTTTTGGAAGAAACAGCAGCTTTTATAAAGCGTTCGGACGCGAGTGCAAGGACAGCAAAAACTTTCGGCCTCAGGTGGTTTAAGAACTTTTTTAAGAACCTATCGATCATAAAAATAGCTATAAACCCTATTAACAGGAATTTATCATTGGCTTCCCTTCTGGTAACAGGCGCGGGCCCGAGCCTGGAAGACGCGATCCCGATTATAAAACAAGCGAATGAAAATGAAACGGCGCGATCAGCTTTTTTTATCCTGGCATCTTCTTCGTCCGTAGCGGCCCTGGAAGCGAACGATCTAAGGCCCGATCTGGCGATCAGCACGGATGGATCCAATTGGGCCAGGCTTCACCTTTACAGTTCTTTCAGGAGTAATTCCGGGAAAAAAGCCTGCCCTCTCGCGGTGGCGTTAACAGCAGCCATACCCTCACAGTGCGGCGATTTACCGGTTCTGGTTATCTGCGACGGAAGCCTTTGGCAGACGCTGATTCTACAAGAAATGCAAATTCCTTTTATCGCCCTGCCGCAGCGAGGAACAGTTACAGCCGCCGCATTGGATCTTGCTTTCGCTCTTAGCGGCGGACAGATTTACATTGCCGGCATTGATCTTGAAAACCGGGACATGCGTTCCCATGTAAGGCCTTACAGCTTTGAATACCTAATCGAAGAAAAGGCAATAAGAACAGATCCCGCATATTCACAAACTTACAGGAGGTCTTCTTTGCTAAAAGAAGGCGGGAGCTATGGCATTTACGCTTCATGGTTTAAAAAACAGCTTTCACTTTACCCAAGACCAATAAATCCGATAGGAAAAAATAATTCCGTTTTTGACTCATCAAAGGCAACGTTTCCATACCCCGGTGAACAAGGAATGGATACGTTAAAATTCCAAACCGTCCCTTTGAATTTTGACGCCAGCCCAAGCGAAAAAGCCCTTGAAATTCTGGAAAACGGCTTAAAGGATCCTGCCCTGTCGGAAGCGCTTCAAAAAGAATTAAATTCCCTTTTGCTATTGAAAAGCGGGACAATTTCGCATAACGAATTGATCGACATAATCCGTTCAAGGAATATTTTTTAGCACAGGATTTATTATGGATAAGGATAGCGCTAAAGACGGCCTTTTTGAAAAAAACCTTCTTGCCCTTTCAAAAAGAAACCGGGAACTCTCCTATAGGCTTTCAAAGATCGTTGTTAAAGAAAGCCGCTATAAATTTTTAGAATCCCGCACTGGAGAAATAATACCGAATTGGGTAGACCCGGAAGGCGCTGCCCATCCGCTTCATTCTATGATGGATCCTAAAAGGGAAGCAAAACGGCTCATTGAAACAGTTCAAAGCGAAGGCTTTATTGTAATCCTTGGCCTGGGAGCAGGCTTCTATGCTGAAGAAGCGCTTAAACGGGAAGAAAGCTGTTTTGTACTAGTAATCGAATACGATTTATCCGGCCTCGCGGAGCTTATACGCCAAAGGGACTATACCTGCCTTTTTAACGATCCAAGGTTCAGCATGGCAGTAGATTTATACGGCGAAGAATTGCAGCATTTTATTTTAAACCTGTATCAGCCTGTTTTATTCGGCGGGATAAAGGTTATCCCTCTTCGCGCCAGAACCGGTTTTGACGGCGAGAGCTTTGCCAATGCGGTAAAAGCAATAGAAGGGGCCATTGACCAGGCATCTTCGGATTATTCAGTCCAGGCCAGCTTCGGAAGGCGCTGGCTTTCAAATATAATCAGGAACTTAAAAAGCGCCGGCGAGGTAAATGGCAGCGTCTCTCCGATACGCAAAGCCGCGGTTTGCGCGGCAGGCCCTTCCCTTTCGTTTCAAATTCCGGTTATCCAAAATAAAAGGAAAGATATATTTCTCATCGCCGTTGATACAAGCCTTCCCTGCCTGCTTAGCGCCGGAATAACACCGGACGCTGTTATTTCGATAGATTGCCAGCATATTAGCTATTATCACTTTATGGACGGCTTTCCGGAAAACGCCCTTTTCTTTCTTGATCTCGCAAGCCCTCCCCTGCTGGCTTCCTATTCCAAAAACCTCCGGTTTTTCGCTAGCGCCCATCCCTTAGCAAGACATATCTCGCAGGTATGGAAGAAACTGCCCGAGCTTGATACCTCTGGCGGCAACGTAACTTACGCCGCAGTGTCTCTGGCTGAACAGCTTGGCGCAGGCGTTATAGAGCTTTACGGCGCGGATTACTCTTATCCCGGAGGCGTTTCTTACGCGCGCGGCGCTTATATTTATTCGCTTTTTGCCAAACGCCAGAACCGCCTTTCCCCGATTGAAGCGCAATGTTCGGATTTCCTTTATAGAACACCCCTAGAAAAAATCAACTGCCGCCCGGATAGCGCGGGTTCATGGTACTATGAAAACAGGCTTTTGAAGTTTTACAGAGAAGCCCTGGAAAAAAAAAGCCTCAGCATGGAGGCGGCGATTCTGCCTGAGAAAGGCCTGGGGGCATCAATTCGCGTAAAGCATATAGAAAACCTAAAAAATAAATATGGAATTATCTCTTTTAGCAAAGCCGCAACGCAGGCTGAAGATTTTCTCTTGCATTACAAAAGCGGGATCGCAAACCTTCCAATGCCTGAAAAAAACGCCGCGCTGTACCTTGGTTCATTGAACGATGAACAGAAATCAATTTTTGCCACAATTCTCCCCTTGGCCGCCGCTCTAAAACACCGCAATTCCATAGCGGACTACCGGGAGCTTATCGAGGAGACAAAAGCATATACTATAAAGCAGATAGATAAAGTCTTAGCCGAATGAAATAGCGGCGTAGCCAACAAAGGAATCGGGGATTTCATCGCCTTCCGATTGCAAGACATCCGCGCTTGTTGAGTATTCAAAAAGCCTCGCTTTCTTTCCACTCTGAGCGGCAAAACCAAGAGCGCCGAGGACGGCGCCGGCGGAACAGGCGGACCTGTCTTCGTCTGCCCGTTTCAGAACCACAGACGGATAGCCTTCAAGAACGGCGTTGATAAAGGCGGCGTCGTTGCTTTTCTTTACCCATTCAAGGGCAGGTTTCCCCATTCCCTTTGGGCTAAATCCGTAGTTACGGCCGTAGTGTGTAAGGTCTGTCGAGGAAAGGACAACAATTCGCCTGCTCAAATCCATGGCAGTTTCGGCAAGGATCCTCCCCGCTTCATACGAGGAAAGCTCAGAGGGAAGCCTGAGCCAGAGGAGCTTCGATTCAGGGAAAAAATAACGCGCCATTGGCAGAATGACTTCCACCGTATTGTCCTGGTAGCGGTCAGGCACTGTAGGTATTCGTTTATCAAACGCCTCACGCAGTTCCTTGTCGATCATCATTGCCCCCAGAGGGGTCTTTACGCCGTCTTCCCCGGCGCTCAGCACAGGCATGCCTTCCGGCAAATGGCCGCCTATAACAACCACTGTCTCGGCTTGCGCATCAAGCGAAGATACGGCTAACGCCGCCAGGCGGCCGGAGTAATACCAGCCGGCATGGGGGGCTATTGCCGCTTTAGACAGCGGGAGGGTATCTATTGCTTTTTTGATGTGTCCTAAAAAATCCTCAATTGCCCCCGTTTGCCTGGGATACCAACCGGGGGGAAGGCACGGCTCCCTTAAGATCATAAGGCTATCCTAGCACCAAATTACAAAAACGTATATAATAAAGCATATGGGTGTTCCGGGCAAATCATCAAAAGTATCTTCGTTTATTGCGGCTCTGTGCATACTGGTTTATATAGCGGCAATAGCGTACGGAGCGGTCCAAATTATTTTAAGCATGGGAGAACGCCAAAATCTCGCGGAAAAAGAATTTTATGACCTTGCCGACAGGGCTACTTCGTCGAGCGTTTTTCTTGGCTTTATGAGCGAAGCATACCAGGCAACCATAAGGGATTTTTTAGGCGCTTCGGATACTCTTCTGGGAGTCATTATAGCGAGTTCCGGCGGGGAATACGCTTTTGAAAAATACAATGGCAGCGGTATTGTCTGGACAGCGGATTCGCCCCGTTTCAAAACCGGATTAAGCTTCTCTGGCAAAGCATTCTTTTTACCGCTGGGAATTGAAGGTCAGCGGAATGTAACCATACAGGCGAATTACGGCAGAATTGACTATGCCTTTTGCCAGAAAATTTTAAGGCAGACCCTTTTAGCGATACTCTCCGCCCTTATTGTTGCTTTTATTACCCTTCTTGTGGAAAGGACAATAAAGAACAGGGCGGATTACAGCAAAGCCGAATTAAGCGGCGGTAATACCGGTACCGACAGTAACGAATGGGAATCACAATTCGATGACCCGATCCCTTCTAGTATGACAGCTCCTTCAGCGGCTGAATACGGCGAGCAAAGCAAAGAAGAAGCGAAGGAAAAGGAGCCCAAAGGGCTATATAATCCAAGGGGAAACATTGGCTGGGATTCCTACACAAACGACAGGCTTTCCGCGGAACTTCACCGTTGCTCTTCTTTTGAGCAGGATCTGGTATTTCTGACAATGGAACTGACAAGCCGTGAAAAAGTCAGCGACAGTTTATATAGCATGTTCACCGACGAAGCAGTGAATTTATTTTCACTGAGAGACCTGATTTTCGGAAAGGGCGATAATGGAATCGCCATTATAATGCCCAACGCGGATTTGAATGATGGGATTTCAAGATCCGAAAGATTTCACAGCCGCATCATATCAAAATTACGGGAATTAGGCGGAAGCCAGGGCATCGCTCCCGGGATTGAGCTAAACATAGGGCTTAGTTCCCGTTCAGGAAGGCTCATTGAAGCTGACCGCCTTATACTTGAAGCGCAGAGCGCCCTGGAAAAAGCAATTGCCGACCCTGTCACTTATATCGTGGCTTTCAAGAGCGATCCCGAAAAATACCGTGACTTTATAAAAAGTAATAAGAACTAATTTTAAAAAGATTGTAAAACGTACGCTCTGAAAGAGCATAGAAATAAGACGATCCCGATACTATCGCGTTACGATTGCTCTCTTCAATTAGCGGGCCTGCTTCCAGCGATCTTGTAGTGCCATTTCCAAACTGTATGGCAATTTTCCCTTCTACTATCTCAGGAGCGCTGACCGCGAAGCTGTCCGCTTCCGCTTCAAGCAGCCTCTTGAGGAAAGCTTCTACCCTATTCGCGTCCAGGGCGTCTTCTTTTCCGATAATGATCCATCCCCTTCCGCTGCGGCGGAGTATGTATGCCTCATCCGGAAAGGAAACTTCAACCTGCTGGATGGAGTCAACAGAAAGCTCCGCAGGGAAGAGGCGAAGATCATACCATGAATTGGCTTTCAAACCTAAAAAATAGCTAAAGCTATCCTCTGCGGAATATATCTGATTCCATGGAGCCCTTCTTAAATAAACTTCCCTGCCTAAGGCATCGGCGCTGCCTACTAAAAGATCCAAAAGCGGAAGCCCCGCGCCTCCGCGAACAGTAATGCGGTAAGCGCTTTCTTCTGTCAGAGCCAGCCTTTCAATGCCCTCGGACGATGAAGAGCGGACAGGATAATTTGCTTTCCGCCCGAGCAGTTCAAAAAGGTCATCTACCCTTTCCTGCTTTGCGGGGAACTCGCCTGAATCGCCTGAAACAAACCATACGCCGCTCCTGCGCTTTAACACAGTCCTGCCCTCGGGGCCTGATATTTCAAGGCCGTCAGCCATAACAAAAAGCGAAGGATCAAGCCACGCAAAAGCTGCGCCGCTTGAGTTTTCAGAATCAAAAACAAAGGTCAGGATGTAGATCAACGCGAGAACAGCGACAAGGGCCGAGAGGAGCAAAACTTTTCTTTTATACGTCAACGCCATATCCTTTATCTTTTGAAGTTTTCGCCTTTCTTTTCCAGTTAATAAAAAGCCCGATAAAAATTACGCCAAGGGGAATACCGATGGTGTTTATTGAACGGGAAAAAGCCATTGCTCTGTCCCTTTTGCCGCGGTCAGCTATTCGGTCGAGCCTGCCCGCCTGTGCCTGCCGCCCGCGGATTGCCACAATGTCTTCGTCATTGGAAAGCCAGTCCGCGGCTTTAATCAGAAAATCCAGGTTCCTTTCTTCGCCGCGGTTAGCCTGCATAATAGAGCCCGCGAAATGCGAGTTCCCCACAACAATGAGCCGGGAAGGCTTTTTTAATAGCGCCCCAGCACTTTGAAAAGCGCTTGGGAAAATGCCTGAAAGGGATGCGCCAAGTATTTTAATTCCCCTGGTCTCTTCCGCTTCATCCTGAAATTGCATGTAATAATTGGGATTGGTAACGAACCTTCTTGTTTGCAGCCACGCCTCGGGGGAAGTGGAAAAAAGAATATCCGCGGAAACGCCATTCGGGGGGTATATTTCAAGGGGGCTTGCCCAGTAAAGATCCAGCCCCATAAAACGGGAAGTCAAGGCATGGTCAGGGTTGCCCAGCTGCTCCGGAATGCCAAGCCACTGAGGGTACCTCATTGTTTGAATGACCGTAGCATTTCTGTTTTGGCTCTGGAATGTAATGCTTAGCGCAAGGGTATCCAAAACCAGCGCGTTGCGTACCACAACTCCGTAATTGGCCAGCATTGCAAGCAGCCCTTTATCCTGCATGCTTCTGGCCTCAAAAGATCTTCTGGTATCCACATAAACCCCGTCCAGGGCAAACAGGACATTCCCGCCGCCAGAGATGTAATTGTCAATCGGCAGGAGCTGCTCTTCATCCAGGTCTTCAACCCCGCCAAGCACAAACAGGGCAGGAAGGCTTGAGGGAATAAAATCTCCCGCTTTGATAAGCCTGATACGGAAACCCGAGAAGATAAGCTCCTGGTTCAAAAGCCCGTACTCGGTATTCCATTGGCTATAGCTGTCGCCGACAATGACCCCAATCTCCTTCTCCGAATTGCGTACCAATGAGCGGATACGCGAGCTAAGATCGTATTCCAAGGTATCCAAAGAAAAAACAACGGGAATAACAGATTCTCGATCCAGGTATTCAATGAGGATCCCTGTATAAACAGTAGCGACGGTTATTTCATTTTTCTCGGCCAATTGAATTTGCTGGGGCACAATTCCGAGTTCTTCAACCGCCTGTAAAAGCTCCGCCTTTGCCGGATCCTTCTGTAGAAAGCGGATCTTCCCCCTTGAATTAGCCGCGTATTCCCTCAATAAGTCGGCGATTTCCCCGGGCATGGGGTGGGCTTGCCTAAGCTTTTCAGAAACAAAGTAGGTAATCCTTACCTGATCGGATATTTCCCTGTAAAGATTTTTTGAGACTTCCGAGATGGTGTAGGCTTTGTTCTTTGTCAAATCCAGGCGGAAAAACAGGCGGCCGCTAATTAATAGCGCCAACAGAAAAACCGCAGCCGACAACAGGCTTATAACCTTTGCCTGATTCCTGTTCATTGCTATTTCCACCTTCTGTAAACAAGAGACTGCGTGTTGAGAAACAAAAAGAGGATCGTTGTTATCAGGAAGAAAGCCATATCCCGGCTGTCCAAAAGCCCTCGCGAAAAACTTTCAAAATGAAAAGCCAGGGAAATATAATTGAGAAAAGCCGCAAGGCCGGAAGGCAAGTTCGAAGTCAGTTGATGCATAAGCATTACCGCGAGCAATACCACTACGCTCCCAACAAAGGCAGCTGCCTGGTTTTTGGAAACGCCGGAAAGGAAAACCCCCAAAGCGGTGGCGCTCGCGCCCAGGAACAAAGTCCCCGCGTACTCGCAGAAGATCACTCCGCCGTCAAAATGCCCAAGCGGCAATACAGTTAGCGGAACAGGGACGGTAAGCAACACCATGGCTGCCAGCAGCGCAAAGCAGGATAGAAATTTACCCAGCACCAGATCCCATTCGGTAAAAGGCATGGTGAAAAGAATCTCAGCGCTGCCGAGCTTTTTTTCTTCGGCCCAGACCTTCATGGTTAAAACCGGAATCACAAAAATAAAGGCAAAAGGGAAAGCCTCAAAAAAAGGCATCAAACTCGCCGTATCCATGGCAAAAAAACGCTGGAGGTAATAAAGCCAGATAGAAACAAACAAGAGGAAGAAAACTGTAACGCCGTAAATGGCGGGAGAATTGAGCCATGATAAAATTTCTTTTCGTGCCAGAACAAATATTCTGGGCGAAATAATTTTCATCTCTTGCTCTCCTCTTCGGTGGTTAGCTTCACAAAGATGTCTTCCAGGCTGAGCTTTTTCCGGTTCATCCCGATTATCTTATAACCCTGCCTGATTGCCCAGTCAAAAATACATTCCCCGTCAAGGGCATAAGAGCCTGAGTCCCTTATCGCGAAGCCGAGCCGGATTATCCCGTCTTCCAGGGTTTCGGCTTTTGCTTCGACTGTTTCCTTTTCCAGATGAGCAAGGCGGCTCTCGACCTCTTCTGCGGCCGCCCCTTTAAGGTACAGCTCCCAGCTGTCCATTCCTCCGCCTGAGCGGATGTTTTTCGCGATTTCATCCGGCGTCCCCTGGGCGGCAATGCGGCCTTCGTTCAAGATGAGCACCTGCGAGCAAACCGCTTCTACCTCCTGCAAAATATGCGTCGAAAGGATTACGGTTTTTCGCTTCCCCAGCTCCGTTATTAAAGAACGAATCTCGATTATCTGATTCGGATCGAGGCCGGATGTCGGCTCGTCGAGGATCAGGATGGGAGGGTCGTGAATTATCGCCTGGGCAAGCCCGACCCGCTGCTTAAAGCCCTTGGAAAGGCTTTCTATCCGGTGGCATTTTTCGCCTTCAAGGCCGCAGGCAGCTATTGCGTCTTCTACAGCCTTCCGCTTTTTCTCTTTAGGCAAAAGCCTGGCCGAGGCGACGAAGTAAAGGTACTCTTCAGGGCTCATGTCCCCGTAAAGGGGGTTGCTCTCGGGTAGATAGCCTATGCGCTTTTTTATTTCTATCGGGGACTCATCTACCGAAATGCCGTCTATAATCGCCTGCCCGGCGGAAGGGGAATGGTAGCCTGTGAGTATTTTCATGATGGTGGTTTTACCCGCGCCGTTAGGGCCCAGAAAACCAAGAACCTGGTCCCTGCCCAGCGAAAAAGATACGTCCCTTACAGCCTCAAAGTCCCCGTATTTTTTACTGAGATTCTTTACTTCGATCATGATGTTTGCCTAAGATGGTTAAATAATAAAAATCCCAAAACCTTTTGTCAACATAAAGTTTGAGCATAATATTAAAGAAGATCATCACGCAGAGGCGCAAAGGCGCAGAGGGCGTCGCGTTATTACCAAATTGCGCTTCTTCTACTACTATTTTTTTTATAGTTTTTTTAATTACTTGTCCGGTCTAGCCTTTAGGCAATTTATCACGCTGGCCTTCAAGAAGCCAGAACTTTACAACAGTACCATTACCACGTTTTGCGATATATTCATCATAGAAAGGCTGTCTGCTCTCCCTGGGAATGGTAGTGTCGAAAATAACATTAGAAAGAAAAGCAAGACGATCCTTCTCAGCCTGCTTACGATATACAACTATAGTCATTGCTATAGATGTAATCAAACCAGCAATACCTGTAAAAGCACCTATCAAAGCTATAATTAACTCCATACTAACCTCCAAAATATACACATAAAGACTATGGCAAATATGGGCGTTTGTCAAATAAAGGGTTCCTTTTGAACCGAAGGTAGGAACCACCCGTCACCCATAAATGAGTAGTCAACCTAAAATGTTCCGATTATCTTTGTAATGGCTTCTTCGGTCTGACGTTCACGATATATTAGATTTATACAGCGATTATTTGCTGTATAGTAATAAGCGAACGACCGCGACAGGTTTTTCTTCGGTATTGGATGGCGAAATAAGCCACGATAAGCGGTAAACAAGATATTAGTGTCGGCTTACTTATTTCCTCTAACCCTTCGTGCCTTTGTGTCCTTTGTGAGATTAAATTTTCATAAATTAATAAATGCTGTTGCCCTTTCTATAAACTCAATCTTCGATATACTTAGTCAACATATTCAATCGGGAAAACCATTCGATCCCTGGAAAGAACCGTTGGCGGGAAAACCGCCTCCGCTTCCTTTATCACCTGTTTAAGCTCGTACTCGGTGTAACGCGGGCTGTAGTGAATTAAGGCAAGTTTTTTTACGGCGGCGGCTTTAGCCAGGAAGGCTGCCTGTTCCGCGGTCATGTGTTTTTTTTCCCTGGCGCTTTCCTCAAGGGCTTTCTCAAACATACCCTCGCATACAAAAAGATCCGAGCCAGCTACCTCGTCGGAAATTTCCTTAAACGCCAGGGTGTCGGTAACGAAAGAGA
>Ga0268262_10004482_pt1 | contig 14416 bp, 12 predicted proteins | sample TergutNc150P3_FD_190354 | JGI IMG/M metagenome (GOLD analysis project Ga0268262, IMG submission 190354) | Nasutitermes corniger P3 segment gut microbial community from laboratory colony in Florida, USA - Nc150 P3 (SPAdes) (version 2) | ecosystem: Host-associated > Arthropoda: Insects >... | reverse complement strand
CTGTGTTTATCCAGCGGTCCCTGTCGGTCATTTTAGGATCAAGGTAATTGTTGATAAAATCCGCAAGGCCCCAGCGGACATCTTCATTAACGCCGAGGGGTACAACTTTGTTCTTTCCAACTTTACCCGGATCTTTATCTTTGAACGCTTTTAACGCCTGATAAAATTGACCGATGTTTTGGGGAACAGGCATTTTAAGCGTGTCAAGCCAGTCCTTGCGGATAAAAACATTTCTTTGGGCAATAGCCGTGCGGTAACTGACAACTGAATAAAGTTTTTTTGTCTTGGGATCCTGATCGCGGTAAACTAAATCTCTGCCGGGGAACGACGGGTCTTTACCGGTTAATTTTTTAAAATCAGGCAGATAAGTATCTATGTATCCGGATAATTCAAAAACTCCGCCTTTATCCCTGAATTCGTTTATCATGTCATAATTGTAGGTATAACAAAGATCAGGCGCGGTGCCCGCCGCCATTAAGTTGACAATATCGGTGTTTTCCGACCAGCGGCCTACCGGAACAAAGGTAACGTCGATATTAAGATCTTTCTTTACCTTATCCCTAATCCATCTTGTCCAGGCGTTATTATGCGCGGGCGTTCTTCCGCCGTCTGAACCGCGGTCAAAAATTTCCACGGTAAGCTTTCCCGTTACAGGAAGCGCAGCCTGCGCAAAAACCAGCGATGACGCCATTAAAAGGGCAGCCAAAGTAAATACGATTCTTTTCATTTTCTTTCCTCCATAAAAATATTTGATTTATGTCTATACCATTGTATAGGCAATAATCCATAAATTACAAGACCTGACCGCTTACCGGCGGTCAGGAAGGTTAACCTTTCACCGCCCCTATGGTTACGCCTTTAATAAAGTAACGCTGGAGCCAAGGGTAGACTATAAGTATGGGAACAGTCGCGAACATGATAGCCGCCGCCTTGATCGCGTCGGACGCTCTGGGTACGCTTCCGGAAACCATTTCTACTGTTGTTACGTCAATAGACGTCATATTTTGAATTAACTGCCAAAGTTTTAACTGGATAGGAACCCATTGCGGCGCCGACTTTATGTATAATAATGCGTCGGAAAAACCGTTCCAGCGGCCTACGGCGTAGAAAAGGGCTAAAGTTGCCAAAACCGGCATGGACAGCGGAAGGTATATACGCATCAATACGGTAAACGGATTCGCGCCGTCCAATTCCGCGGATTCGCGCAAACTGTCCGGTATTCCAAAGAAGAAACTGCGAAGAATTATCATGTTAAACACGGAAAGACAGTTAGGGATAATAAGAACTAAGGGATTATCAAGAAGCCCCATATTTTTCATTAATATGTAATTAGGTATGGTTCCGGCGCTGAAGTACATTGTAAATATAATTATTGTATTTATTAATGTCTTGCCTTTAAGGTTATCATAAGTAAGGGGATAAGCGCATAGGACAGTCATTGACAGGGAAACCAAAGTGCAAATAACGGTAAGAATCGCCGTCCACCACATTGATCTTGTAAATGCCGGATCCAAAAACACATATCTGTACGATTCCATTGTAATTCCGTACTTGAATTTGTTTTTTAAGGCCGCTCTTTGCGCCGCCCATTTGCTATAATCTTCATCATCCATAGAATCAGAACTGTATGAGTAACTGTCATCATCATAAGAATAATCTTCATCTTCGCTGTAAACGTATTCTTCATAGTCTTCGTATTCAAAAGAATATTCTTCGTCGGATGAATAATTATCATCCGTACTTTCATAGCCGGCGTATTCATCAGTATCTATGTCAATTATTTTTTCCCTGTTAATTACCGGCAGGAAAGACACTCTTCCGTTTATGACCGCGTCCGAACTGCTCAAGGACTGCGCAAGAAGGTTAATCATGGGTAATAAACAAAGCAATATTACAATTACACAAACTAAAAAAACAACTGTATCGCCCGTTATATCTTTTTTTACCCTTATTTTCATACCTTTACCAAATCCCCCTTTCGCCGAATTTTTTCGCAAAGGAGTTAGCCGCAACAAGGAAAATTACGCAAATAACGGATTGAAATAATCCGATTGCGGCGGTAAGTGAAAATTGGTATGACAGGATACCTACGCGGTATACAAGGGTGGAAAGAACGTCGGCCACATCCCTTACCACGCGGTTTGCCATGGTAAACGGGCGGTCAAATTCGCTTCCTAATATACGCCCTATATTCATTATTAACAAAACTACAATGGTAGACCTAATTCCCGGCAGGGTAATATGCCACAATTTCCGCCATCTCCCCGCGCCGTCAACTTCCGCCGCCTCATATAATTCAGGGTTGATTCCGGTAATTGCCGCAAGGTAGATAATTGTTCCCCAGCCCATCTCTTTCCAGACTCCGAAAAGTATGTAAGTCATAACCCATTTACTGCCGTTCATTAAAAAGTCTATAGGTTTAATGCCGAAATTTTCAGCAAGGAAGATGTTGATTATGCCGTTTGTCGGAGCCAAAAGCCTTGTAGCGATGCTCGACACGATGATCCATGACAAAAAGTGCGGAAGATAAATGATAGTCTGGGTAAATTTTTTGAAAGTTTTTAAAAAAAGCTCGTTTAAGACAAGCGCGAGAATAATCGGAGCCGGAAAACCAATTATTAAATCCAGAAAATTGAGCGTTATGGTATTCCGCAATGAAAGCCAGAAATCCCTTCTGTTAAAAGCCTGTTTAAACCACTGAAAGCCCACCCAGGGGGAGCCTTCAGACCAAACACCCTTAATTATATTATAATCCTTAAAAGCGATTACTATATTTGTCATGGGAATGTACCTGAAAATGACGAAAAACGAAATTGGAAGCAGTAACATCAGATAAAGTATCCATGTGCGCTTTATATAACTTGAAAAATCGGCCTTTTTTAAATATTTATTTGTTGATTTATACGAATTCCGGATTTCTTTCATCAATTTGTCCTGATTGGCTTATTATATATGAGGTATCAAGCTCTGTCAAGAAAACAAAAAAAAGCCTTTTTACCGGTTTTGAGCCTTATAATATTTGCCGAATTCCACATCTTCGCCCTTTATGTGCTTTACAATCCATGTAACCAGGGTATTATTAAGCTTCATTGTAAATTCCATGGAATTTCCGTTTTTCTCAAATTCCGCTTTTAATTTGTTAAAATCATCGATAAAGAAGGCGTGCAGCTTATGGTGTTCCGGATTTTTTGGATATTTATATTTAATCTGGATTTCTTCTTCGTCGTTGAAATGCTTAACGACATAATCTCCGAGATAATCAATTGTTTTTTCGACTTCTTCATGCGAAGCGGAGCTTTCTCCCACTTCTTTAAGTTTATTTATTCTGGCGATAAGCTCCTTGTGCTGCATATCAATTTTTTCAACTCCGGTTTCCATGTCTTTGGTTAATGTAAGCATTTTTTCCCTCCTTTAGGGGTTATATATTATTAATTATTCCTGAGTTTTCAACAGCGGTATCAGCGGCGCCGTTAGCTCTATCGCCGCGGGGAAATCCTCACGTTCAAGAAGCACCGCTTCCCCGTCCATCTGCGCGAGCAAGGGATACATAGCGGAAAATTCAACGCGGCGGGCGGTGAACAAAATTGATTCAGGCTTGCTGATATGTTCGCCCGTGCCAAACAAATCTTTAAGGGCGATTTTGCGGAACATGGACATTTGCTTGACGGCGCAAACATTGCGGTCATCGGGAAGGATTTTATTGCCGGAACCGTAAGTGCGGTGCCCCGACGCGCCGACGGCAATTAGCAGCAATTTCTCGCGGAATGAGTTAACTTCCTTTCCATGTTCGTCAAAAGATTTAACTTCCATATAATCTACTTTATAAACCCTGTCGTAAAAAAGTGCGGCAATATCGACCCACAGTTTGTACGAATCGCCGGGAAGCTTTCCTTTCATCTTGTTGGTCATGTGGGTAACAAAAGCGTCAAGGCCGACGGAAAGGATGTTAAACGCAAGAAATTGTCCTTTTGAGCTTGCGGGACCGCTTTGTTTGGTATAAAGCCGCAGGGCGGGCGTGTATTCGACATACACGGATTTAATCAACAAGTCCAGCGCTCCGTCCAGAGAGGGAGCGTCAGCGCCGTCGTTGCCTGTTCCCAGGGGCAGGCGGATAACCGCGGCGGACGAAAGAAAACGCGCAGGTGCGTCGTGCAGGGCCGAAAGCACTTCCCAGCTTGTGCCGTCGCCGCCCGCGCAGATAATAAGCTGAAACGGAGGATTGCTCTCCCTCGACGCGAGCGCCGAATCAATTACCGCTTTGGCTATTTCCTTCGCGTGGCCGGATTTCCCCGTCAGAACCGTGCCATATTCGGGAAAAGATTTTGCCCCTATTTTTCCCTCTTTGGCGGCGGCGGAAGGTCTTGTGTCGCCGCGCAGCGGATTTGCCTGCGCCTTTTTCCTGTATTCTTCCAGTATAGCGTGGTGCTTTTTCCATCGCTTGCGTATGGTAAACCCTCCCGCGCATGGATTAACAATAATCGTATACTCTAACCTGCGTCCCGGCGCCGCCAAGGAATGGGCGCATATCTCCGCCATTGTTTTAGCAAATATTTCTATTTCCATACTGTATTATGTACCGAAAAAAGAAAAAATGGAAGAATATTTTTCGGAAGAATTCACACAAAGGCACAAAGGACACAAAGATCACAAAGAAGAATTTTAGGTTTTTGTCCGTTATCTTATCGTGAAATTATCAAGCCAAGTTTACTTTCAACAACCTTCTTCCCTCTTCCTCTTCCTCTTCCTCTTCCTCTTCCCTTTGTGCTCTTTGTGCCTTTGTGAGATGTCTTCGGGGTACTTTATTTATTGCGTTTATATTCCAAAAAAAGCTCGTTATAAATATCTGTATTTTTTAAATTTGGTTCAAAAGTCTTCTCAATTTTTACCATAGCGGACGCGGCTTCGGCTATGGAGGCGAACTTGCGCATGTGGCATGAGCCTGTAATCGCCAGGCCTAAAAGTTCAATCTCCTTGAATACGGGCGTGAGTATTTGTTTTCCTGTTATGTCGGCTTTTATTTGATTCAGGCTTTCTATGCCGGCAAGACGGCCCGTTACGTGCAACTGTTTGACTTGTACGGCGTTTTCTTCCATTACGCCGATTACGTCCCTAATGGCGAAACCTATTCCCTCAAGCACGGAATTCGCGAAATCGCTCCTTCCTGAAGACAGGCTTATGCCGCGCCATAACGCGCGCGCGTCCGGGTTCCAGACAGGGGCGCGTTCGCCGGCTAGATAGGGAACAAAGACGAGGCCACCTGAGCCGCTTTTGCTTTGCCGCGCAAGGGCGAAAAAATCTTCGAAACTGTCTATCCCAAGAAAATCTTTGCACCATTCAATCGCCTTGCCTGTGGTGTTTATTGTACCGGACAAATTCCAGTACGGTATTATCGGGTGTCCGTAGGACATCAGCCGCCTGTCTTCAACTTTATTTTGCGTGCATAGGTTTATTCCCTCGGAAGAGCCGGTGCGGTCGCAGGCTTGGGAAGGTTCCATTACCCCGCTGCCCGTAACCGCGGCGAAAAAATCCGGACCGCCTGTTATTACGGGAGTGTTTTTTGAAAAACCGAAATAGCCGGCGGCGGAAGATGAAATCGTCCCGTACGCATCGCCGGGACGGATAAAGGGGGGAAATTTATCCGCGTCCAAAGACAATTTTTTAAGGACGGCGTCATTCCAAAACCAGCGGTCGAAACCGTCTGACGGGAAAACAGAGCGCGCTTCGTCGGTCAGCGCGTACGCAAGATACTCGGGAATACCAAGAAAAGTTTTTGTCCTGCGGTATAATTCGTTTTCTTCATTTTTGATCTTCAGTATTTTAGGAAGAAAAAAACAGGCGTCTACAAAGCCGCCCATCACTTCCGATACCTCTTCCTGATACTTAACCGCGCTCCTGTCCAGCCAAGGCCTCACCTTGTCCGCGGGAACTTTTAATCCGTCTTTTCCGGACTTTGGCTCTCCCAAAACCGGCACTAGGCTGGGTCCGTTCCCGCTTATGACTATAGCTTCAACTTTTTTTACATTTCCAATTTTTTTACAGCAGTCTTCAAACGCTTTGATCCATTGGGAACAGTCCGCATGTATATCGTCCGATAAAGGAAAAAACGCGGAAGAAACACATTTTCCGTCATAGTCAAAAACGGCGGACTTAATGCTCGAAGTTCCTATATCAACCGTTAACAGCACTACTGATTCTCCTCAATACGAATAAAAAAAAGTTCCCTTATTTTATGATCTTTGGCAAGCCCTTTTTGCTCAAATTTTGTTTTAGGCCGCCAGTCCTGCCCAACGGCAAAGTTTTCGCAAGTATTTTTCAAAAAAGGACAGGAAGCAAGGGCATCAAGGGCAAAGACGGCGTAATCTTCCCAATCCGTAACCATGTATAAATAGCCGCCGGGTTTAAGGCGCCGCGCCAAAGCAAGAGTAAAAGGATTTTGAATAAGGCGGCGCTTGTGGTGCCTTTTTTTAGGCCAGGGGTCGGGGAAAAAAACGTGTATAGCGTCCAGGGAATTTTCAGGGATCATTTTTTCCGTTACGGCCGCCGCGTCATATTCAATAATCCTGATATTATCAAGAGAACGCTTTTCAATTTCCCATAACAGCTTCCCTATGCCGGGACGGTGAACCTCAACCCCTAAATAATTTTTATCGGGATTTGCCTGCGCGATTTCGGCGGTGGCAAAACCTGAGCCAAACCCAATCTCAAGTGTAACGCCGGCGGAATTCCCGAAAATATTTCGGAAATCAAGTTTGTTGTCCGCAAAAGGAATTATATATTTTTCATATAACGAATCGTAGGCTTTTTTTTGAGCGTCTGTAAAATGCCCTTTGCGTATCACATAACTTTTTAACATTAACGGACAGGAACCACTTTTGTAAAAGCGCTTATATAATACGCGGGATCTTCCGCCCAAAGAGCGACAGTCGCGGTCCCTGACGGAAGGTTTAACTGCGAAACGGGGCCTGATAAAGACTTTATTTCAACGGTAGAATGATAATTCCCCGCCTTGTCATAGCAGACCAGACGGTTGCTTGACCATTCGGACCTGATTGTATACATGTTGTTTTCAATTTCTATTTTCGGGAAAGGATGACGGACATCGGTGTCGTAGGTGAAAAGCCGCTCCCCTTTTTCACCGCCTTTGTTGACCAATACGGCGCGGTATACGCCGCGGGGAAGAACGCCGTCCTGAGTCGTAATGCTTCTGGTTCCTATCCATGTCTTGTTATTCTGATTGAAAGTGACCCATTCATCGTTTTTTATTTTCCAGCGGAGCTGTTCCCTGTCATTGTACAGGTATAATTCTTCAAGATTTTCTATGCCGTCCGCGTCTTCGGCAATGACAAAAAACGAAAAATGCTCGGTAGGCCCGGATTCACCCTCGTATAATACAAGGCTCATAAAACCGTAAGAAATTTCGGGTTTTGAGGTTGAACAGGAAGCAAAGAACGAGAAAAAAGCCGCAATCACGGCGGATAAAAGGGCAAATTTTACGTTTTTACGGAAAAAACTCATATCTTATATACAATTATAATCCGATTTTTTGTGAATGTCTATGCAGTCTGACCACATAAACCTTGTTTATGTGGTCAGATAGCTCTATTGACGAAAATTCGCGATTTTTATATATTTTATTCAATATATTTATAATTACGGAGGATCAATATGAAGGTAAAACCTTTGGCGGACCGGGTAATGGTCAAATTGGAAAAGAATGAGGCAAAATCGGCCGGAGGAATTATTATTCCCGACACAGCCCAGGAAAAAACCCAGCAGGGTATTGTTGTAGAAGCAGGGCCGGGTACGGAAAAAGACCCCGTACTCGTTAAAACCGGCCAAAAAGTTATGTACGACAAATATGCCGGAAGCCAGGTAAAAATTGACGGAGAGGAACACCTGATCCTCAGAATGTCCGACATTATCGCGGTTATAGAGTAATTGATTTTTTAAGATTTCACGCAAAGGCGCAAAGGACGCAAAGTTGTTGTTCGAAAGATCATCGTATTTTTATTATATTCATTATTATAAGATAATATATCATGATTAACGAAAATCTATCGAATAAAAACTTTGCGCCTTTGCGCCTTTGCGTGAGGTCTTTTGCGTTCTTCTTCTCTTTTTTATTTTTTGTCACATTAATATTATTTTCTTCATGTTCAAAACTTGGGTACGGGGTTTTATTGTGGTCAACTGAGGATCCGGTAATTTTATCGGGAACCGTGCTGCCGGTATATATCAAGTCAAACATTGATCAGGTGTGGGTTGTCGGCGTTCCGGAATCTTCCAGAACCGATAAAAAAGGCAATACAAAAATTGAAATCCCGCTTTCCCAGCTAAATTTTGCTGGCAGCAAAAAAAAGGCAAGGGCGCTCGCAGATGAATTCGCGTATTACGCGCCGGCTTACGCCGAAAATTTACAGGACGGGCTTCCCATCCGCGACAACCCGGATAACGGAGCGCGGCGCGTATACAAGTTAAGAACAGGGGAAATAATAAAAATTCTGGACAAGGTTGACGGAAACCCGCCTATAAGCATGACCGGAGACCCCTTGCCCGGCGACTGGTACAAAGTATTAACCCAAAACGGTTATACGGGTTTTTGTTTTTCTTACAGGTTAAAAATCTTTAACCATTATGAGGGGCCGATTCAGGCTGTCCACGCCACGCGTATTGAAGCCCCTCCCGATCCCGATCTTGATATGGTTCTTTCAAAAAAGTGGTCGCCCGAATCTTATTTACAGATGGTAAATACAAGGCGGATAAATATCAACGAACTAAAAAAAGATTACCGCTTTGATCCCGGACAGGATACAGGCATAGCTAAAATTATACTGCCCGAACTGGAAATGGAATTTATTTACGAAGGAATAATTCCGGACGGGGAAAAAGCGTGGCGTTTTGAGGGAACCAGCCTGCAAATGAGCCTGCGAACAAATACGGCTCTTGTCGTGCAGTTTGCCGAGGGCTCGGGAGCAAGACGCACATTTTTGTTTGTCGTCCTCTCCTCGGACATAGACGACCTTGTTATGCAGGAAAACGCGCGCAGGGAAACGCAATACGCCGCAATTTATAACCAGGGGCCCGTCTTTACAAGCAATAATTACGGTTCCATTACATTTAACAAGATGGGCGGTTTTTTTTGGACAGGTTTTGATCTCCTTATTCCGGGCGTAATTCCCCACGAAATAAAAGGCGAAGGGCATGTCTATATGGACTTGTTTATTACTCCGTCATTTGAGGATCAATACAGCGGCGCCCTCACGTTCAGGTTTACGGACAGTTCTAAATTATCGTTACGTTTTATGTACAGCCTTGACAACCAGGGACTGCGCCTTGAAGTCCTGCCCGATTACGCGGTCGAGGAGATAACCGTTACGCGGCGATCCTCGTCTCCCGTGGTTTTGTACTTCTTCAGGGATTCGTCGCATTAGACATGGCCTTTGTCCAGTTTTCCGGCCTTTCCCTTGCCTTTGGCGACAGGGATATTCTTAAAAACATATCCTTGCGCCTTGCAGCCGGAACCCGCGCCTGCCTTACGGGAGCCAACGGCTGCGGAAAATCAACATTGATAAAAATAATCGCCGGTGTAATGAAAGCCGATTCGGGGGACAGGGCGGTACAAAAGGGAACGCGCATTTCCTATCTTCCGCAGTCCGGCATAGTCCACAAGGGGAGCAGCCTGCGCGACGAGGCGGAAACCGCCTTTGGCTTTGCGCATAACCTGCTTGAACGGCTTGAGGAGACGGGCAGGCTTCTGGAAAAATCAAAAGACGGAGATTCTTCAACTCAATCTTTAATTGAAGAACACCACAATTTGCAGGAACAGATTGAAAATTCCGGCTATTACAGAAGGGAAGCTGCGGTTTCTTCGGTTCTGGCCGGTCTTGGTTTTTCCGCTTCCGACATAAACCGCGAAACGGGAGAATTTTCGGGCGGCTGGCAGATGCGAATCGCCCTCGCGAAAGTTCTTCTGGAACAGCCCGACATTCTGCTTTTGGACGAGCCGACAAATTACCTTGATATAGAGGCAAGGACATGGCTGGAAAAATGGCTGGAAAGTTTTCCCGGCGGTTATCTTTTGGTTTCGCATGACAGGTATTTTCTGGATGTCTGCGTTAACGAGGTATACGAACTGTTTCAGGGAAACTTAAAACGCTACGCGGGAAATTACACCTCTTACGAAAAAGTCCGCAAAACAGAGCTTGCGTCCCTTGTTAAACGCTATGAGGAACAGCAGGCAGAAATTATTAAGACCGAGGCCCTTATCCGCCGTTTCCGCTACAAGGCGACCAAGGCGGCTTTCGCGCAGGAATTGATCAAACGCCTTGAGAAAATGGATCGCGTGGAAATTCCAGAATCGTTAAAAAAGATAAACATCACTTTCCCGCCGCCGCCCCATTCGGGGAATATCGCGCTTACGCTGGAAGGCGTCGGAAAAAGTTACGGGGAACACAGGGTGCTTTCCGGCGTCGAACTGTGTCTTGAAGCGGGGGAAAGGCTTGTCGTCGCGGGTCCCAACGGAGCCGGAAAAAGCACGCTTTTGCGAATTATCGCGGGGCAGGACAAAGATTTTGAAGGAGACGTAAAATACGGCTCCGGTATCCGCGCAGGCTTTTTTTCCCAGACAGAGGCCGAAGAGCCTGCCGCTCTAGCATCTAATCTTGTGAACGCCGAAAACACCCAGGTTTTGGATTTTATGGAAGCGGGAACCCCCGCTTCCCTTATTCCCAAGTTACGCGACATGCTGGGCGCGTTCCTCTTTCGCGGGGACGATGTTTACAAAAGCATTTCCGTTTTAAGCGGAGGAGAGCGAAGCCGCCTCGCGCTTCTTAAAATGCTGTTAAAGCCGCTTAATCTGCTTATACTTGACGAGCCGACAAACCACCTTGATCTTACCTCAAAGGACATACTGCTGGACGCCCTTTCCATTTTCGGCGGAACCATAATTTTTGTCTCACATGACCGCTCTTTTATGGAAGCGCTTTCCACAAAAACTCTGGAGCTAGCCTCCGGAAATCCCCCCCGCGCGCGGCTGTTTTACGGCAATTACGCGTATTATCTGGACAGGATGGCCGCGGAAACGGAAAGCGCACAGCCCAAGCCGGCGGCAAAAACGGCGTGCGCGGAAAAAACGGCCGAATCCCGGCTAACTTCCGCGGACAGGCGGGCGGCTGACAAACAGAGACAGGCCGCCGTCCGCAGACTGGAAAAGCAGGAAGCGGAACTGTTAAAAACGCTGGAAGAATTGGAAAAAACCAAAGCCGCTCTTGAAGTTGAACTATCCCTGCCGGAAGTGTACTTAAACGGGCAGAGGGCGAAAGAAGTGAAAAACAAACTTGACGATTGTACGGCGGCTATTGAAGTAAAAACCGCCGAATGGGAAAAAGCGGCTTCAGACTTGGCGAATAGTCCCGCTTGAATAACGTGAAAATGTATTTAATAATAACAAAATGAACATATTAATAATAGGCGGCGCGGGCTATATAGGAAGCCATATAACAAGGGAATTTCTGGACAATGGGCATAATTGCGCCGTATTTGACAACCTTTCGAGCGGCCTGCGCGAAAATCTTTTTGAACAGGCGGACTTCATCCACGGGGACATTCACAACTACCCCCTCCTTCTTGAAACCATGAAAAAAGGCGGTTATCACGCCATTATTCATCTTGCGGCGTTCAAAGCGGCCGGGGAATCAATGTTAAAGCCGGAAAAATATTCGCATAACAATATATGCGGAACCATAAACATATTAAACGCCGCAAGCGAGGCGGGAATTAAAAACATAGTCTTTTCTTCCAGCGCCGCCGTTTACGGCAGCCCCCAGTATCTGCCTATTGATGAAAAACACCCTACCTTTCCGGAAAATTACTACGGCTTTACAAAACTGGAAATTGAGCGTTTTATACACTGGTACGAAAAACTTAAAGGCATAAATTACGCTAACCTTCGTTATTTTAACGCCGCGGGTTACGATGTAAAAGGACGCATTAAGGGACTTGAACAAAACCCGGCGAATTTAATTCCAGTTATCATGGAAACCGCCATCGGCAAAAGGGAAGAAATGCGGATTTTCGGGAACGATTACGACACTCCGGACGGAACCTGCATACGCGGTTATGTGCATGTAAGCGATCTTGCCGCGGGCCACGTTCTGGCGTTAGACTACATCAGTAAAATTAAAAATAACCTGACCGTAAATCTGGGAAGCGAGACGGGTTTTTCCGTATTAGAAGTGGTTGAAGCGGCGCGAAAAATTACGGGCAAACCTATACCGGCTAAAATCACGGAAAGAAGGCAGGGCGACCCGGCTGCCCTATACGATTCATCGTCCCTCGCGTTTGAAATACTCGGCTGGAAAGCGCGCCAATCCGATATGGAAACAATACTTAAAACAAGCTGGGAAGCGTACAAAAAATGAAAGACAAATTATTCGCGTGGATAGACGGCGCGCAGCTTTTGGCGGCAGAGCTTGAGACAGGGCTCACAAAACACCCCGCAATCTCGCCTGAATCCGGCGGCGAGGGAGAACTGGACAAGTGCCTCTTTCTTGAAAACTGGCTTAAAGCGCAGGGCATTACAAACCTTGAACGCTACGACGCTCCCGATAAAAGCGCAAAAGACGGAATACGCCCAAATTTAATCGCGACGATTACCGGAAACAGCGATAAACGGCTGTGGATTATGAGCCATCTTGACGTAGTCCCTCCCGGAGAAGAAAAACTCTGGGAAAGCGACCCGTGGACTGTTATACGCAAGGACGATCCTCCCGGAGCGCGTCTTATCGGGCGCGGGACGGAAGATAACCAGCAGGGAATCACGGCGTCCGTACTTGCGGCCCTCAGTTTTACAAAGCAAGGGATAAAGCCTGACCTTACGATAAAATTGCTGTTTGCCGCGGACGAAGAAGTGGGTTCCGCCTACGGCATAGTATGGCTTGTAAAAAACCACGGCGGTTTGTTTAAAAAAGACGACATGGTTCTTGTTCCCGACGGCGGAGACAAAAAAGGCGAGTTTATGGAAATCGCCGAAAAAAACATAATGTGGATACGCTTTACAACAAGGGGAAAGCAGGCGCACGGCTCAAGGCCGGATTTGGGCAATAACGCCTTTCTTGCGGGCTCCGATCTCGTCCTGCGCCTGCATACCGAGCTTTCCGCCAAATTCGGCGATCATGATCCCTTGTTTGATCCTGACTACTCTACTTTCCAGCCCACAAAAAAAGAAGCCAATGTGCCTAATGTCAACACCATCCCCGGCGAAGACGTATTTTACGTGGACATGCGCGTCCTTCCCCGTTACCCGGCAGACTCGGTGTTAGCTGAAATTGAGCGTATCAAGTCGGAAGTTGAGGCCTTGTACCGCGTATCCGTCACATACAGCCCCGTACAAATAACGCAGTCCGTCCCCACCGCCGCCGGCGCCGCTATCGTAAAAAAACTGAACGCCGCCGCAAGCGAGGTTTACTCTGTTACGCCGCGTCCGGTCGGCATAGGCGGCGGCACTATGGCGGCGTACCTGCGCAACATAGGAATTGACTGCGCCGTCTGGACAAAGACGGACGAGACCCTTCACCAGCCGAACGAGTACGCCCTTTTGGAGAACATCCTCGGGGACGCGAAGGTAATGGCCCTGTTGGCGTTAAATTAAACAAACCGCATGAAAAAGCTCGATTCCGAACAGATAATCGCCGCTCTTCGCGAAGGCGGAGATGTCGCGAACCGGCTTTCATCTTACGAGCCGCGCCAATCCCAGCTTGATCTTCTGGAATTGATAATACGCGCGTTTAACGAAGACGCCCATGTTATGGCGGAAGCCGGCACAGGCGTGGGAAAATCGTTCGCCTATCTGTTACCCGCAATTCATTTCGCCCTTGAAAACAAGGAAAAAGTTGTAATCTCCACCGCCACCATAACATTACAGCAGCAGCTTTATGAAAAAGACATCCCCCTTGTAGCGGGCGCGATGGGGGATGCGAAGATAAAAGCGGTAATAATGAAAGGAAGGGGCAATTATTTATGCCAGCGCCGGCTTGACGAAGCGTTACGCGAACCGCCGCTGTTTATTGATGAAGACGACGGCGAGTATGATGAAATCAGGCGCGTTAACGAATGGGCGCAAAACACAAAAACCGGAGTACGAAGCGAACTTTCTTTTCAGCCGGCGGAAAACGTATGGGGCGCGGTTTGTTCCGAGTCGGATTTATGTTTAGGCGTTCATTGTCCCTGGCGCGAGAATTGTTTTGTTTTCGCCCTTCGCAGGGAAGCGGGTAACGCGCACATTATCGTGGTAAACCACCACCTGCTCTTTGCCGACCTTGCGGCGCGTTTTCAGGGCGCGGGTTATGAAAACGCCGTCGTCCTTCCGCCGTTTAACAGGCTTGTAATTGACGAAGCCCACACGATAGAAAACGCCGCA
>Ga0268262_10004481_pt1 | contig 14420 bp, 9 predicted proteins | sample TergutNc150P3_FD_190354 | JGI IMG/M metagenome (GOLD analysis project Ga0268262, IMG submission 190354) | Nasutitermes corniger P3 segment gut microbial community from laboratory colony in Florida, USA - Nc150 P3 (SPAdes) (version 2) | ecosystem: Host-associated > Arthropoda: Insects > Digestive... | reverse complement strand
TCAATTTTTTTTCGGTTTCGATTTTCAAATTACTTTCGGAAGCAAGAAGTAAGGTGGTCTTACTTCACTTCAAAATAACAAATAAAAACTTTAAGGAGGCTTTTATGTATCAGGTTTCTTTTTCAAAAATTACCAAACGATTGGTAAGCGTGTCGATGGTGTTTTGTGTGTTGTTTCTTGTGGGTTGCGGTTCAAAAGAGGAAAAAGAAAAGGATAGCGGTTCAAAATTACCGCCCGTTCCGACCGTAAGCGCAAGCGACGGGAAAATTACGGAAGAAAATTACACGCAAATGTCAAACAAACCAGTAACCAAAGACAATTTAGATGAGTTTCTTCACGTGTTTCTTGACGCTATGTATGGGTATGACCCTTCAGATTTCGGTTCAGCGAGAAGCGAAGTGAAAAAAAGAGAATTAAGAGAAACTATAAGCGGCAGCTGTACTTATGAAGGTCGTTTTGGAGGACGTTGGATAAATGATTGGACTGATACCGAGACCGAGACGTATTATTCCGCCACAAGTAAAGGCAGATTCTTTGATTTTTCAGAAAACGGAACATTGTTTTTAGGCGGAGCAGTAGGAATTTCTCTCTATGAAGATGATAAGGTATTTGAATCATTTGAAGCAAAAGCAAACGGAAAAATAGAATTTCGCGGTGCTTTTAGTGGGAGTTTCAATTACAGAAACGCTTATTATAAAGAAAAATATAACCCGAAAACCGATGACTATGACGTAACAACTAGCGGGGAAATTGTCGTAATAAGCGGAGGGAAGGAAGTTAAAGTTAAAGTTGATATGGATTTGCTAGATGATTTGCTAGATTTCTAGATGATTTGCTAGATTTAATGTTTTAGTTTTTCAGAGGCAGACGTTTCGGGGTTTGCCTTTTGTTTGCGGGGCGGGATTTGGTTTTCGTCCCCGCTTTTTATTTTTGAATATAAACCCAAACCTTATGCGAGTCGTAATTTTTCGCAGAAAATAACGCAAGTTAAATTTTACCCTTGATAAGGTCTCGCTACAATTATTATATTCATTACACTAAATTGGGAGTTTTATGAAAAAATTGCTTGCTTTGTGTTTCGCAGTATTATTTTTACCGATGACGACATTAGGGCAGGGCGAACGGTATAATCTGTCGCTTGGCGATTACAGATACCAAAGATATAATACTTTAGACACAAACACACCAAATTACACCATTGTCAGAGGCGACAATCTTTGGGATTTGGCTTCGAGATTTTACGGAGCCGGGCAGGAATGGAGATATATTTGGGAACATAATACGTATATTAGAGACCCTCATTGGATTTACCCAGGCGACCCGCTTTTTATTCCGGGTATGCCGCAGGCGGTTGCGCCGATGGCGCAAGTCCAACCGATAGCGCCGCCGCCGATAATTTATGTACAGCAACCGTTTCAACTTGAATTTTCCGATATTTTCGGCGATACCTCTAAAATCTACGACCCCAAAAACGACAGCGTCCAAACGCAAGAACCCGAACAGACGGATACGATTGCGCAAACGATAGAAATAATAGAAATAATTCCCGAAACGACAGATACGATTCTAAAAGTCAAAAACGATAAAAAACGTTATTTTGTGCTTTCGCTTCGCGGCGAAACGATAAACGCAATCAATATTCCCAAAAACGACGAAACGTCAAAAGCAATCAATATTTCGGGAATAGGCGGAAGTATGGAACTTGGAGCGATAAGCGGAAGAGGATTTTATTTTTCTTTGGATTTGAGCGGCGGAAAATTTTATTATGGCGGCGGATTTGATATGGGCGGATGTATGGGCAAAGACAAAGGAGTAAAGAGCGTTATTGGAGTATTCGGAGGTTATTGGACTTTTATGAACTCAATGGAAGTAATAAAAAACGGAAGCATCATCGCCGCCGCAGAAGGCAAAAATATGAGTTACGGGGGCGGATTCTGGAAACTGATGTTCGGCAAAACATTTAATATCGACATTACAAACAAATGCTTTGTCGTCTTGAAAGATGAGCCGACAGGTTGGGATAATGAAAAAGAAAAATTTACATACGAGAAAGGCATTAAGCCGATGTGGTCGGGAAGCGCGGGTTTTACGTTCAGCGTTAAAAAGAAAAAATTAGGGAGGTAATAACATGAAAAAAATTATTGCGGGTTTGATTTCGTTTTTACTGATTGCGCTTGTCGGATGCAGCGACATAGGCACAAAAATAATAGACGTGAGCGAATACGAGGTGTTTTTCGACGCGCAGGGCGGCGCGGCTATTCCCAAAGATACCGTTTTGACGGGGACGATGATAACTCTTCCCGCGACGAGCAGGACGGACTTCATATTTAACGGCTGGTTCGATTCGCCAATCGGCGGCAAAAAAGTCGGTATGCCGGGTGATAAAATAAAAATTAAAAACCATACGGTTTTTTATGCGCAGTGGACTGCGATATATACCGTAACGTTTGACGCGCAGGGCGGTTTAGTCAGTCCGTCAAGCGTTCGCCAGCCGGACGGCACGACAATAACGCTTCCGACGGCGACAAAAAGCGGCTTTGTGCTTAGAGGATGGTACAGCGAAGCTGACGGCGGATATAAAGTGGGAACTGCGGGTGGCTCTTACACAATAAGTTCAGATATTACTCTGTATGCGCAGTGGGCAGTAATGTACACGATAACGTTTGATGCCAACGGGGGAACGGTATCGCCGACGAGTATAACCGAATTGGACGGCGAAATAATATACTTGCCTACGCCGACGCGTCCTAATTTCAGGTTTGACGGCTGGTTTAGCGAAGCCGATGGAGGAACGCAGTATTACAATCCCTTTACCGTTCCCGAATACAATCTGACGATGTATGCGCACTGGACGCGGGTATATACGATAACGTTTGACGCGCAGGGCGGGTCTGTAAGTCCGCAAAGCGTTTCGCATCCAAGCGGCGAGACAATATATCTGCCGACTCCTGTGAAAATCGGATATGAGTTTGACGGCTGGTTCAGCGCGGCATCGAGCGGAACGAAATATGACAGCCCGTATATTGTTCGGGAATACGACGTAACGATGTACGCGCAATGGACATTCGTCGGTATTCCGCCCGCGACTTATACCGTATATTTCGTCGATGCCGACGGGTTTGCCGATTATTCTCCGATAACTCGTGAGGCGGGCGAAACGATAGATTTGCCGACTCCCACAAGAAGCGGCTATACGTTTAACGGGTGGTTTAGCGAGGTTTCTGGCGGAACAAAATATAACACACCTTATGTCGTTAAGGAATACGACGTAACGATGTACGCTCGCTGGACGATAATTCCACCCGCGCCGACGCAGAAATATACGATAACGTTTGAAGTCGATGGGGGTAGCGCGGTATCGCCTATTCAGGTCGATGCGGGAACGCATTACACACCGACGGCATCTCCTGCAAAGACGGGTTTCACTTTCGCCGGATGGTACAAAGACGCGGCGTTTAATAATCCGTGGGTAAACGGGACGGCGGTAAATAGCGACATAACGCTTTATGCCAAATGGACTCCGAACGCGCCGGTTAGCGATTATACGGTGACGTTTAATCCTAACGGCGGAAACGTATCGCCGACGAGCAGGACGCAAGCGGCTGGAACGTCAATGACTCTTCCGATTCCCACGCGGGACGGCTATACGTTTGACGGCTGGTTCAGCATGGCATCGAGCGGAACGAAATATGACAACCCATATACCGTTACCGCAAGTAATATAACAATGTATGCGCATTGGACTCAAAACAGCGTTACTACTTACACCGTAACGTTTGATGCCAACGGCGGAAACGTATCGCCGACGAGCGGGACGCAAGCGGCTGGAACGTCAATGACTCTTCCGATTCCCACGCGGGACGGATATACGTTTGACGGCTGGTTCAGCACGGCATCGGGCGGAACGAAATATGACAACCCATATACCGTTACCGCAAGCAATATAACAATGTATGCGCATTGGACAGCCGTATCCATTACCATAACGTTTGATGCCAACGGCGGAAACGTATCGCCGTCAAACGTTACGTATCCTCCCGGAAATACTACAACATTACCGACTCCCACAAGAAGCGGCTATACGTTTGACGGCTGGTATAGTGCGCCAACGGGCGGAACAAAATACGGGGATGCAGGAAGCAGTTATACTGTTCCCACAAGCAACATAACAATGTATGCGCATTGGACGCCGATAATGTACACCATAAAATTTGTTGACGGCGCAACGGAGTGGTCGGTATTTAAGGCGCCAAACGGAACCCCCGTAACACTTCCCGAAATAAGCAAGTCCGGTTATACTTTCAAAGGTTGGAGCGAAACGGCGGGGGGCAGTGTAAAATATAATGCCTGGGAGTCATACACGGTAAGCGGAGACATTACTTTGTACGCAAAGTGGGAGCCATAAATAAAAGCGGACTGAATTTCTGCGCCGACTCTTTGTGTTGGTGGCAGATAGTATTTTGCCGTATATCAAAGGAAAATATGCAGGAAATTCACAGCCACAAAATCACAATTCGTCACTTCGTAAAGGAAATGCTTCCGCTTGCGATACCCGTCGCAATGCACGAATTTTTAATATCGGCGGTAAATATAGCCGACACGATAATGGTCGGACGAATCGACGAAACCGCCATCGCCGCGGTAAATTTAGCGAATCAAATATTTTTCATTTTCATATTGATGATGGTCGGAATCGTTTCTGGGAGCGCGATTTTCGTTTCTCAATATTTTGGCGATAAAGATATAAAAGGAGTTCAAAGAACGCTTGGACTGACGCTTATTTTGACGGCGGTTTGCAGTACGGCTTTTTCTGTTTTTTCCGTCGGTTTCGCCAAAGAGATAATTTCGTTTTATACCAAAGACCCGGCAGTCATTTCTTCCGGCACGGATTATCTTAAAATTACCGGGTATTCTTTTCCGCTTGTCGCGTTGTCGTTCGCTTATTGCTCGGTTTTACGCTCAATACATAAACCGAAACTTCCGCTCGTCACAACGGCTTTCGCCCTGATAATGAACGTTATTCTTGATTTCGTATTTATTTTTGGAAAGTTCGGATTTCCCCGTATGGGAGTGGAAGGCGCGGCGCTGGCGACTTTAATTTCCCGTCTTTTGGAGGTGACTTTGCTTTTTTCGGTGATGCGCATAAAAAATTCGGTTCTTCTCGCCGGCGTGAAGGACTTATTTACGTTTCCACACGGATTCGTCAAAAGATTTGCCGCGACAAATTATCCAGTTCTGCTAAACGAAATGGTCTGGGTTATCGGCGTTTCGCTTTACAATAAGATTTACGCGGGAATCAGCACGCAGGCGATTACTTCAGTCAGTATTGCCTACACGATTTTCAACATGTTTTTTGTAGTATTTTTCGGAACGAGTTCGCGACCTCTATTTTAATCGGCAACAAAATCGGCGAAAACAAAATTTCGCTCGCTCACGACTGCGCAAAAATCGTACATAAAATCATTCCGGTGATTTCGTTGGTTTTCGCGCTGGTTTTAGCAAGCGGCAGTAGATTTTTCGCTATAATATACGGAGTTTCGGGCGAAACCCTTAAAATGACCACTTTAGTAATTTTGGCATATGCGTTTATTTTGCCGTTTAAAACGTTCAATCTCCACACGGTCAACGGAATTCTGCGCAGCGGCGGCGATACGAAATTCGCGCTTGCAATGGATTTGGGCGGAGTTTGGTTTATCGGGCTTCCTATGGCGCTTTTTGCGAGAGACGTTCTGCATTTGCCCTTAATCGGAGTGGTTATGTTTTTATTGTTTGAAGAAATAATAAAAACCGCCGTCGGTTTTTTCAGAGTTCGCAGCGGGAAGTGGATAAATCGGGTTATCGAGTGAGAAATCGGAAATAAATGAAATTTCCCTTCCTTCACCTCATCAAAAAACCGTATTCATAAATTTTCGGTTCGATTTTCTTCGCCAAAACTTTCATCTTCTCGCGCAATATTGCGATAAGTTTGTTATATTCTTCGTCGTTTGATTTATTATTCATTCTGCTCTGCGCGTTTGGGTATAATACCCTTCGCCCCTGAAAAAATTCCCGATTCCAAAATATTTGAATATTTCATAATGGGAAAATAATATTTTCCATTTTATTTACGGACAAATATTATTTTCGCTTGTGTTTTATGAAATGAAAAAATTTTACAAATAACGGAGGGCGTTTATGTCTAAGGGAATGATGGGATTGAGCGCGAAGATTAATTTGTTGGCGGTCGTATTGCTGTTTCTATCGACTGTTTTGGGGATAGTCGCGTCCATAAGTATGTTGAGGGCGAAAAACGCATCGGCTTACAATTCCGACGAAGTAATGCCGGCGATTAAAATAATGACCGAAATCGCGGCGACAAAAAGCGATTTGGTCGCCGATTTGAGAGAATACACGTATGCGACCCGCGAGTCGGCTGCGACGAGAGTCGAAGAAGGATTTGGCGTAATGTCCGAAGAGTTCGCAAATATGCACGAATTACTAAAAACGGCTAAAGGTTTGGTTATCGTCCCGAAAACTCTTGATAAAATCGAGCCGAACACGAAAGCGTTAAAGTCGTATTTTGATTCCGTTGTCGTTTTCGGCAGCAAACAAAACGAAATGGGTCCGCAAATTATTTCCAGCGGTATGGGATTGATAGACAAATTAAGCGACATTAGAAACAAAATGGAAAAAGACCGAGACGAAGGCGGCAAACAAACGGCTCAAAAAGACCGAGACGCTATGTTCAGGGTCGTAATAACTACCGCGAAAACAGTAATAGGATGCAACGCCGTCATACGAAGCCACGACACTACCGGAATGTCCGACAATTTAAGTATGATTGCGGACAACAGAGCGTTCGTTGATTCTCTTTTGAATTCAAATACGTTGTCTAACGAATTTAAGAACGAATTTTCGGCGATAAACGCCAGTATAGACAAATACGAAGAAAATTTCTTGGAATTTGTGAGATTACAAAACGAACGCGGTCGGCTTACCGCCAAACAAATCAGCGAAAGAATATCTTTGAATAAAAATTTGGACGACGGATTTTCGGGAATAGTCGCAAGAAATTACGACATAGCGAAAAAATCGGCTCAAAATTTACAGATAAACCTGATTATAATGGTTGCCTTGCTGATTTTATCGTTGACGATTGGAATAATTTTGTGCATCGTTATCACCGCTTCGATAATAAAACCCATTACGAAATCGGTGGCAGGACTTTCCGAAGGTTCGAGTCAGACGACTATCGCGTCGTCGGAAGTGGCTTCTGCGGCGCAAACGATAGCAAGCGGAGCGACGGGACAGGCGACTAATTTGGAAGAAGTGGCGTCTTCGCTAAACGAAATAACCAGCATGGCGGACCAAACCGCGACCAACGCGAAAAACGCCGACGTTTTAGTACAAGACAGCGTTGAAAAGGCGCAGGCGAGCCAAGACGCTATGCATCGTTTGCAGGAAGCGGTCGTAGAAATTCAAAATTCCAGCAACGCTACAAAGAAAATCCTCAAAGACATAGACGATATCGCTTTCCAAACAAACTTGCTTGCGTTGAACGCGGCGGTCGAAGCGGCGCGAGCGGGCGAAGCGGGCAAGGGCTTTGCGGTCGTTGCAGAAGAAGTGCGAAATCTTGCCCACAGAAGCGCCGAAAGCGCAAAAAAGACGGCTGAATTGATTGAAGGTTCGCAAAAAAGCAGTTTGCGCGGAGTGGATTTGACGCAGGAAACCGCCGCGGCGATAGAGGAAATTACGGAAGTGTCCAACAAAATAGCGGTTATAGTTAAAGAAATTACCACAGCCGCCGGCGAACAGGCAAAAGGAGTCGCTCAGGTTACTTCGATAATAGGAAATATGGACCAGATAACGCAGGCGAACGCCGGGGCAAGCGAAGAATTGGCATCAAGTTCGGAAGAATTAAACGCGCAATCTATTTCTATGAACGATTTGGTCGGCGACCTTATCGGAGTCATCGAAGGAGGAGCGGCAAAAAGTTCTTGGGCAAAAGGCACTCACAAAAAATACGTGAACAGTCGAACGATAAAGTTGAAGAAAATAAATGCGCCTCAAATTGCGCCGCAAAGTTTGGCACCGAAACAAATTCCTGCGAAACAAATTTCGGCGAGTCCGCAAACGCTTATTTCGTTCGACGACGATAAAGATTTCGGAAAATACTGAATTTGCTTTTTTATTTAAGTCCGCCTTTGTGGTTAAATAGGACGCTTGCGCTTATTCGGCTGCGTCGTTCCCAGTTTGTCATAACGTTTTTGATAAGCGCAGAGTCGCCGCCTGAGCAAAAGGAGAAGTCCAGCACGAAATTTTTTATTCCGAACTCCGACATTTTGTCGATTCTGTGGGTTAGCCCGAGCGGATTTGCGCCCAAGAGATACGTCAAAGAGCCGCGGGAACGCACAAGAAAGCGCTCGCCCATAGTATCGCAGATAAATTTTCCGTCCTGCACGACGGATTTTATGCGCGAAACAAAAAGCGGAACCTCCATGAAGACGTAAAATAATCCGTCGGGGCTGCCGCAACGTTTGAGATTGAGCACGTCGTCTTCCGGTGAATACGAAAACGCGCAAAATCCGCAGTCGGCGAGGGCTTTTTGCGTGTAACGGTTGAGCGCCCAAATCGGATAATCGGCATAAACTTTGTCGCCGGGGCTAAAAAACGCGCGGTCGCCGGGGTTTGACACCATAAATTTTGTTATTCCGCTCTTTTTGTATGTCTCTACGGCGGTTTTCCAAAACGAAACGTCGCCCTCGGGGATAAATTGCGGCAGCGCGATAATGATTTGCGAAACGAAATTGTTCAATTTTTCTTTTGCGAAGTCGATTTGCCAAGCGGATTTGGACACGTTCAAAATGTAGAATGCGTCCTTGACTGCTTTGAACTGCCTTAACAATTCCACGCTGTCGCCGCGAAGAAAAAGGCGCGGCTTTGTGTTCGCAGGTTTTACTTCCCTATCGATGTCGGACATAATTTTTCCTGCCGGAATACCTTTCTTTGCGTCGAATTTTCGGGGATTTATGTGTATTTTTCGCGTTTTCCACTGCTTAATTAAATGATTTTTGCGCGAAATTATAAACAGCGCGCCTTCGTTTGCTATCTTAAAATTTTCTGCGACGATAACGCGCACGAAATTGTCGTCCTGCACGATTATTTTCTCTGCTTTCACGATGTTTCCTTCTTCCCCATCGACCGAGTGAAAGCGCAGACGGTCGCCGGCAAGTGGTATTTCGCCGATGGACTCCAAAATTATCTCGCGCCCGTCTATTCCGGCGATTTTCCCCGCATAATTTCCCGTTCCCGCCTGCCGCCCTGCCGAAATTATCGCCGTTTCGTTCTCGCCGTTAAGCAAAAACGTGCATTTTTGCCGTCCGAAATCGTGCGAAAGGCGCTCTTTTGCGGTTTCCAAGTCGATTTTTTTGTCGATGAAATCGCGATACGCGCTCACTACGGAATATACATATTCCGCGCCTTTCATTCTTCCTTCTATTTTCAGCGACGCGATGCCGATGTTTTGGTATTCTTCCAAAAAGTCGATAGCCCAAAAGTCCTTAGGAGAAAAATAAAACCCTTTTTTTTGCGCCGTTTCGCTGTAAAGCCTGCGGCAAACCTGCGTGCAATGCCCGCGATTCCCGCTCGCGCCGCCCAAATACGACGACGCAAGGCAGCGTCCGGAGATACAAAAGCATAGCGCGCCGTGGACAAAGAGTTCAATTTCGCAGGAAGTTTTGTTTTTTATTTTTCTAATCTCCGAAAGCGTGAGTTCCCGCGCAGGAATTATCCGCGAGAAGCCGAAATCCTGCGCGAATTTTACCTGCATACTGTTGTGAATCGCCATTTGCGTACTTGCGTGGAGGGAAATTTCGCTGAAATATTTTTTCAGAACCGCCGCCATTCCCCAGTCCTGAATTATCAGAGCGTCCGGTTTCAATTGTTTCAGCACGGCGCAATCGTTTATGAACAGCGGAATCTCGCCGTCTTTCACAAGCGTATTCATCGTGATATAAACTTTTACGTTTTTTTTCTGCGCGTACGGAATTAAATACGAAAGCGTCTGCGGTGTGAAGTTTTTCTGCCTTTGGCGCGCGTTAAAGTTTGCAAGCCCCAAATAAACCGCGTCCGCGCCGCCGTCGAGCGCCGCGTGAAACGCCTCAATCGTTCCGCAGGGCGCAAGGAGTTCTATCTTTTTGTTTTGCATCTAAAAAAATTATTCCGCGTCGTCGCCGAATTTTTTACGAAATTCTTTTAATTTATCTTTCAAACCGCCGTTTTCCGTCGCCAAAATCTGCACGGCAAGCAGCGCGGCGTTTTTCCCGTTTCCTATTCCGACGCAAGCCACCGGAATTCCCGCCGGCATTTGAACGATAGAATACAGCGCGTCTTTTCCCTGCATCGGACCGCCGTCGCCCGGAACGCCGATTACCGGCAGCGTCGTCAAACTTGCGACCACCCCCGGCAGATGCGCGGCAAGCCCCGCTATCGCTATTACTACGCCAAACCCGTTTTCTTCAAGTTTTTTTGCGAATTTTTTGATTTTTACCGGATGTCTGTGCGCCGAAATAACCGATAATTCGTAGCCGACACCGAATTCCTTAAAAATCTCTTCTACTTTGTCCGAAATGTGATTGTCGGACTGAGAACCCATAACAATTGCCGCTTTTAACATAAAAATTCCTTTCGTTTTATCCTGAAAATACTATATTACAAATATCGGTATGGACTGAAAATGTTTTAAGAAGGGTGTGTTTTTTTATCCGCACCGCTCTCGGCGCAAAAGCGGCAATTTTTGTGGAGTTCGCCAAACGCGACGAAAATTACAGATTTTTTATCCAGATGTACGACACCGAAACGGAGAAAATTAACGGAATGCTCGCGTTGCCGGTGGAATTAGACGGACTTTTGGCGGATTTTACGGGGGAGACCTATATTTCTCCCGAAAAACGACGTGAAATGGAAAAAGATGAAGAATTGGCGCGGGTAAAAAAAGAATTGGAAGAGTTGAAATCGAAACATACGGCAAGCGACACGAAATCGCGTCTTGAAAGCGAAATGGCGCAAAGACAAACGTCGCCCGCGCAAAAAAAGCGAATCGTCCGCGCAAAATAGCCCAGAATACGACGATAGAATAAAAATGCTGGAAGCGCAATTATCGTCGCTGCAAAACAATATCCGCCTGAAAACAGACAGATTGCGCCTTCTTTCCGCTCGCGGCGAAACATATACAAATTTCAAAGGAAGAACTTTCGGCGGGCTTGTCGAATGGGGCGTTGGGCTTGCGCGTCGCCTTCAATTCAAATTGAGGGGAAAATTTTTTAGGCGTTTTCGGGTATAGTTTGCCGTCTCACAATTAACAAAATTAAACTGATTTAGGTTTGCGAACAAAAACACCACCGACGGCTTGCTTACCCGTAAGCGCTTTTTTTGTGCGGGAACATTTTATGTTTGGCGTATAGTATATTTTGTACAATTATATTTGGCAACGGAGAAGATTTATGAAAGAAAAGAAAATTTTGACGTATGAAGAGATTATGGCTCTTTTTACTAAAAGCGCCGAAGAGAGCGCGAAAGCAAACAAAGAGAGCAAAGAAAGAATCGCTGAAATTGAAAAGTTGCAAAAAGAGAACACGAAAGGTTTTGCGGAGTTAAGGGAATTGCAAAAGAAAAACGCCGAAGAAAGCGAAAAGGAATGGGCACAGTTGAGAAAACAACTCGGCGGCATTTCGGATAGAAACGGAAAAGTTGCTGAAGAGTTTTTTTATAATTCGCTTAACGAAGTAAAAACTTTGGGCGGCGTTCATTTTGACAGCGTCGAGAAAAATATGCACAACGCGATTCGTTTAGAAAACGGAGAATGGCTTAAAGGTCAATACGATATTACTCTGATAAACAAAACGTCGCTTGGAATTGTGGAAGTGAAATACAGCGTCGAGAAAGACGACGTAGAAAAGTTGGCAAATAAACAGGTACAGGATTTCAAACTGCTTTTTCCTATGTATGCGAACTGCAAATACTATTTGGCGATAGCGGGTTTGAACTTTGACCGGCAGGCAGAAGAAGCCGCTAAAAAACACGGTATCGCAATATTGAAAATAAAAGGCGACGTTTTGGAGATAAACGACAATAAAATGAAAGTTTATTGAATTGGTTTGAGGAATTTTTGTCAAAAAAGGAAGCGGTTATGAAGGTTTTGAAGAAGAAACGAGAAAGGAACTAGTAAAAATTTATGGATAGGACAGAAAGGGATATTTCAGTTATTTAATTACGGTTACAAAAATTTAGCGAATTTTGCGAAAATCGGAATATTTACGTATGGGAATATTTTATTTTCAATTAGGAAACAGCGGATTTTGAAAGAGATTTTATGAAATATTTTTTGTCGGTTATAGTTTTTTTCTCATTTGCTTTTGCACAAAACGAAAACAAATTGTTTCACAAACACCATTCGTTTGAAACAGAGCATTTCGTAATAACTTACGATAAAAATTTTGAGAAATCCGCAAAAGAAATTGCGACGATTTTAGAAAAATTATATCCTATTTACCGCGACAAATACGCCATAACTCTCCCGAAAAAAACCAACGTTTTGGTGTCAAATTCGGCGTTTAGCGGCGGTTGGGCGCTTGCCATTCAAAATATTATAGCGATTTGGGTAAACGACCTCGACTGGAATATGCGCGGAACGAGCGACTGGCTTGAAAACGTCGTCGCGCACGAATACGCCCACATAGTTTCCATTTCAAATTCTTACAAAATGCCGTATTGGATGCCGTATTTTCAGGCGGGCGTGTTTTCGCATCCCAACAGAAAAAATCCCGTAGAAGTTATGCACATTTTCCCGTCGGAAATTCTTCCGCCGTGGTTTTTTGAAGGCATAGCGCAATACGAAAGTTCCAAAAACGACGGCGATACATGGGACAGCCACCGCGATATGATTTTGCGCACGCTGACGCTTTCCGATTCGCTTTTGTCGTGGGATAAAATTTCGGTGTTTTCGGGAAGAGCCGACGATTACGAAAAAGCGTACAATCACGGATTTTCGATAGTGAAATACATCGGCGAAACATACGGCGACGATAAATTACTGGCGATAGTTCGGGAGTCGTCGCGCTTTGGGCGCTTAGTTTTCGACAATTCCATAAGGGCGGTTTTGGGAATATCGGGCAAACAACTTTATAGAGAATGGAAATTGTATCTGCAAAAAAAATATTCGGCGCAAAAGGCGCAAATCGGCGAATTAAGCGAAGCGCAGGAAATTTCAAAAGGCGGTTTCGATAATTTTTGGGCTAAATATTCAAAGGACGAAAGCGAGATTTATTTTCTTTCAAATCCGGGTAGCGAAAGTTTTCATAAGGAACTTTACAAATACGACAATAAAGCGGATTCAAGCGACACGAACAAAATTAGGATAGTATCTCCGTTAGTGAGTAATTTTTATTCCATAGACGATTCTGGAAACGTGGTTTATATGTCGGCGGCGAGTTTGAAATCGCAACTGCCGCACAACCGCGGCGGCGAGTTCGTTTTTGATATTCACAAAATAGTTTTGCCAAAAGACACGACGAGAAGAGCGCTTAACGAAAGCGTAAAAAACGACAAACAGTTGTCTTTTGCGAAAAATTATCAAAATCCCGTGTTTTCTCCCGACGGCAAAAAAATAGCGGCGATAAGCCACGATTACGACAAACATTTTCTGGTTATAGGAAACAGCGACGGAAGCGAATTTAAGAACGTTTATCCGCCGTTAAACGACGAGAGTTTGACGATAAAAACTATATATTCTTTGGACTGGTCAAGCGACGGCGACAAAATCGCTTTGAGTTATATCGACAAAGATTTTCGCAAAATCGGGATTTTTAACCTCGCGTCGAAAGAATTTACGACGATTTCGGACAACACCTGCGACGACCGCGACCCAAGGTTTTCGCGGGACGGAAAAACGCTTTATTTTTCAAGCGACCGAAGCGGAGTTTTTAACATTTACAGAACAAACGGCGAAGAAGTCGAGAAACTTACAAACGTAATTTCGGGAGCGTTCGCGCCGGACGTTCGCGCCGACGAAAGCGAAATCGTTTATTCCGCGTATTCGCCGGACGGGTATAAAGTTTACAAATCGAAAATTTCGCCGCCCGAAGAGAAAAACGAAATCGCGCTAAACGAACGCCAAATTCCCCAATATCGCGGCGAATTGCTTTCGGGAAGCAGAAAAAACTACTCGTATTTTCCGCGCAAATGGATTGTTATTCCTACGATTTTGGCGGAAGAAACGGTAAGCGACAAAGACGACATTTACAAAGGCGTACGCCACCTGAAATACGGCGCGGTCGTGGGAGTTTGCGACCCGCTTTACTGGCTTGACAAGGGAAATATGCTTACGATTTTCTATTTGACGGGCAACCTGCCGAAGCAAATTTCAAGTCCGTTTACCGATATTG
>Ga0268262_10004480_pt1 | contig 14434 bp, 15 predicted proteins | sample TergutNc150P3_FD_190354 | JGI IMG/M metagenome (GOLD analysis project Ga0268262, IMG submission 190354) | Nasutitermes corniger P3 segment gut microbial community from laboratory colony in Florida, USA - Nc150 P3 (SPAdes) (version 2) | ecosystem: Host-associated > Arthropoda: Insects >... | reverse complement strand
CCCGTTCGCGTGAAATTGCCGAGAACATCATAGAGCAGGTCGGCTTAAAAGAGCATATCAACAAAAAGCCTTACAAGCTTTCGGGCGGCCAGCAGCAGCGGGTGGCAATCGCGCGGACTCTGGCCTGCAAGCCGGATATAATTCTTTTTGACGAACCAATGTCCGCGCTGGACGCCGCGATGCGGCTTCAGCTTCGCGAGGAAATCAAGCGGATACAGGCGCAGTTCAGCTCGACAATGATCTACATCACCCACGATCAGGAAGAAGCCTTTGCCCTTTCGGATCGCATAATGGTGATGAATACCGGAACAATCCAGCAGTTGGATACGCCGGAATTAATAATCGCGAATCCGGCAAATGATTATGTCAGGGAATTTGTAATTAACAACCTCCGCCTGAAAATAGATTCTTTGACCAAACATGTTCATCCTGAAGTTACAACGCTTGGATCGGTGATGGATAATCTTCGCCAGAAATTCACCTCTTTGTTTAAAACTGAAGCGTCCTCATCAGGGAAAAACACGACGGAGCCTAAGGAAGAAAAATGAGCTCGTCAACCGGTTCAAATATATTAAAGCTGATAATAGGAATTTTTTTATTTATTACAGTGATTTGCCCTCTAGGAACAATGCTTTTGAACATGGCGGGCTCTGACATAACAGCCGTTTTGCGTTTGCCGCGGTTTAAGGAATCCCTTGTAAATTCAATTTCCGCAGCGGCGACGGCAACCATTATTTCCATTGTTATCGCATGGATTTTCTCGATATGCGTTGTACGCAGCAATTTTCCTTTTCGCGAGGCTTTTTCTGTTTTTGTAACCCTTCCTATGCTCATTCCGTCAATTTCCCACGGAATGGGACTGGTGCTTTTGTTGGGCGCGAACGGTATTCTTACCAGGATATTCGGACTTTCGGGTACGATCTATGGTTTTCAGGGCATTGTGCTGGGATCGGTTTTTTATTCATTTCCGGTGGCTTTTCTCATGCTTTTGGACATACTAAAATACGAAGACGGCTCTCCGTACGAGGCCGCCAATGTATTGGGCATTCCAAGGATGAACCAATTCTTCTCCATAACTTTTCCATACCTTCGCAAGCCGCTTATTTCGGTTGTATTCGCGGTTTTCACTTTGATCTTTACCGATTACGGAGTTCCGCTCATGATTGGCGGCAGGTATACCACGCTGCCAGTGCTCATGTACCAGGAGGTAATAGGCCTCTTAAATTTCAGCCGCGGAAGCGTAATTGGCTCTTTTCTTTTAATTCCGGCCCTTGTTGCCTTTGTGTTCGATCTGTTAAACAGGGATCGCGCCAATCAGAGCTTTGTTATCCAGAATAAAGCGGTTACCGAAAGCAGGCTCAGGGATATGGCGGCGGGCAGTTATATGATAATAATCTGCGTTATCATTGCCCTTCCCGTTGTTGTTTTTGTGCTTCTTACTTTTATTAAAAGCTATCCAATAGACATGGGGCTTTCATTTCGAAATGTTACTAAAACTATTAATATGGGCGCGGGGCGTTACCTTTTAAACTCCCTTACTGTCGCTGTTATCGTCTCATTTTTGGGAACGGCAATATCGTGGCTTACGGCGTATTTTACAGCCCGCACTCCCGGCAATTCTTCGCGCATCCTCCACTTAATTTCCATAACCACGCTTGCCATTCCGGGAATGGTACTGGGTATTTCTTACGTGCTTTTTTTCAAGGGAACATTTTTTTACGGAGGACTTGCCATATTGATCCTGGTAAACATAATTCACTTTATGGCTTCCCCGTATCTTATGGCATATAACTCGCTGGGGAAATTAAACAGATACCTTGAAGACGTGGGCCGCACATTGGGCGTGGGCCCTTTCCGCATTATCCGTGACGTGATAATTCCGCAGACAAAGCTTACGCTGCTGGAAATGTTTTCTTACTTTTTTGTCAATTCAATGATTACCATTTCCGCGGTATCATTCTTAAACACGGTACGTAACCGCCCGATATCCCTGATGATAACGCAGTTTGAAGCCCAGCTTTTTCTTGAAGGGGCCGCGTTTGTTTCAGTCCTTATTCTTTTCAGTAATTTAATTGTCAAATACTCTGTACACTTGATTACAAGGCTTAGCAAGGGATAAAATTTATATAAATGATTTTAACGAGAATCCAGTTTGATATCCTTAATTTTCTTGAACGGCAAGATGCCGGGGTAAAATTAACTCAGAAGGAAATCGCATCCTCAATCGGCCATTCGGCGGAAACTGTCGGCAAAACAATCAGCCATTTGAAAGGTGAAAGGCTTATTGAAAATAACAGCCTTACCGATGCCGGAAAAGACGCCCTTGAGCCTTATCGCGTGAAAAGGGCGGTCTTTATCGCGGCCGGTTTCGGATCCCGCCTTGTACCGATTACATTTAACACCCCAAAGCCACTTGTCAGAGTTAACGGCGTACGCATAATCGACACACTGCTTGACGCGGTATGCGCCGCCGGGATTGGCGAAATAATAATTGTACGCGGGCATTTAAGCGAGCAGTTTGATCAGCTGAAATACAAATATCCCAATATACAATTTCTGGAAAACCCTATCTACAATGAATCGAATAACATTTCATCGGCTATGTGCGCCCGCTTTTTAATGCAAAACGCCTATGTACTGGAATCCGATTTATTGTTAAAAAACCCAGCTCTTATAAGCAAGTACCAGTACACCAGCAATTACCTTGGCGTCCCTGTTGAACTCACAGACGATTGGTGTTTTGAAACCCGCAATAAAATTATTACCAGCCTGAAAGTAGGCGGTACAAACTGCCATCATATGTTCGGTATCTCTTTCTGGAACCAGACTGACGGCGCTAAACTCGCGGAACATATCAAGCAGGTTTACCTGATGCCCGGCGGCAAGGAGCGTTACTGGGATCAGGTCGCGCTGGAATATTTCAAAAAGGACTACGCTGTCGAGGTAAGGGAATGTACTTTTGACGATATAATTGAAATTGACACACTAAACGAGTTACGAAACCTGGATGAAAACTACAAGCTATAAAAATTTCGATTATAAACATGACATCTTGACAAAATTTATTTTTTACAGATAATAGCATTATATGCGGCTGTCATATAACGGCTATTATCTCAGCCTTCCAAGCTGAAGACGTCGGTTCGACTCCGATCAGCCGCTTAAGTGGGATAATCTTTGAACAAAACAAATATAGCGGCTGCTTTCAGTCAGCCGCTATTTATATTCCCCTATTTTTGCCCTATTAAAATCGTTAACGGCGTAAAATATATTCTCCTGGCCCGATGATAAAAAGAATGAGCCGACAAGCGTTGTAACAGCGACAGTCCGCCGAACATAGTGTAAGACCAATGGAACAATTCCGTGTTATAATAATTCAATATTATCGATAGTTGCTAGACAGTTATTTCCATCCCGTCATAGGCAACGATGAAGCCGTCTTTGGTTGTAGCTTTGCATAATTCGTCATAGTTAAGTCCGCCGTTATGGGAGAAATGACTTATGACAAACACGCTTTTTTCGTCCGCCGCTTCTGTGGTAATTAATCTCTGACGCAAATCAACACAGTCAGGAATACCCATGTGGTTATTACCGTCCTTGTACTTCGCGCATGTACAATCAAGGCTTATTAAGTCGAAACGCATTTTATTCTTTATAAAAAAATCCCAAACCGGCCCGAAGGCGCTCCTGCCTCAACACATTCCCGTATTAGGCGGAGGATGCGATCCGGTTCTGCCTGAAGGATTTCCTGGATTTCTATGTTCCCTTCCCAGCCTATGCGGCTGCCGTGATTTTTAACCAGATCCGGAAAGTGGACATCCCATTTTTTGGCGGCTCCAGAGGATTCAACACATCAATACCCATGGCGATGAAGCGTTCAATAAAATTGCTCACCTTGCCGTGAACATGGAGCCAGGTATACCCTCCAGCGTCATGGATAAGATCGCATAGGGGTTTATCAAAAAGGGAAAAGGCTCGTAAGGCATTGAAAGGATCGCCTCAAGGTCTGGCTCTTTGACCGCGTGTTCCATTGTATAGCCCGGTGCGTTAACAGTGGAAACCATGAAACGTTCGGTAAGATTACCCTTCGGAGTATGGTAGGTAACGATTTGTTCTTTCCATAAATCCGAATGTGGCTTCCACTCCCAAGTGATGAGCTCTCGGGCGAGCTGTCCCGCCGCCATGTCAAAATTCGATCCCGCCGAGGCGAACCAATCGGACAGCGCGGCGGCCTTTTGGTAAACCGGCATGTAATCGGGATGCAGCATGGCCTAGTCTGGCTGAAACCCCCATAACTTGAGGGCCGGACGATCGATTTCCTCACCGCTAAAAATACGGGTAAGCTGTTCACGGTTAGATAGAGCTTTCATTACCGCTTTCCACACATCAGCGAAAATTTTCTTCGGTGTTTTTGCCGTATCCCAATACGATGCCGCTCTTCATTTACTTTACCTCCCACCGATATTACATCCAGTTTTCAACTTTTAAATGTTCTATATTCTCAAAATGCTTTAGATTATTGGTAATAAGGGTAAAGTCGTTTTGAATACACCATGCGGCTATCAAAATATCAGTATCATCAATAGTTATGCCATGTTTCTGCAATTCTATGTAAATATTAGACGCAATGTCCAACGTATTTTTATCAATAATGCCTATCCCTCTTTCGGAATACATCTTTTCGAAAATGGCGATTTTCTTTCTGGAATTTTTCTTTGTTAACCAATTTTGGATTTCATAATACACTATTGGCGAAATAACAATTATATTATTCTGTATTTCAACATCAACTTTTTCAACGATTTTACTGTTGTTCCTCAAATAATAAGAAACTATGTTTGTATCAAGAGAATAAATAATCATAATGCATCAATTTCATCAGGCGTTCGAAAATGAATCCGTTCCGGTTCGCCTGCCAATATCTCTTCCTCGCTGTCTGCAAGCAATCTTTTTATTTCTTCCCACCTTTTTATCCGTTCTTGCCGTTCTTGCTCCATAGTATCTTCTTTAATGGTCAGGGTGGCTTCCCGCCGACCTTCAACACCTGCAATAAGATTGTTTGGAGTGAATACGCCGTTTTCAAAAAAACCATCAATGACTAACAAGTTAAGCCTCCATAAATACTATAACTTTTTTTCATAATCCGATCAACTTTATGTGACTGCCTAATTCAATAATTTTAACAGGCCGCCGTGTATCCTGTATGGAAAACTCAGGCGGCCTGTTTATAACCCTACTTCATGCGATTCAACCGGGCTTGATAAATGGATAACAGCTCATCAAGACCGAGACGTCTGAAATCGGCCATGTAGCTGTTCCAGTTGTTAAAGCTCTTCTCGCCCATTATATGCGCCGTCATGAGTTCAGCGCTATAGGTTGTGATTACCGTCCATCATCAACGCGATTTTCATGTTCAATTGCATCCAAGATTGCCTTATAATTCCCTTGCCATCGATCCGCCGGGACATCCTCTGTGATCCCTATAATAAAACGGCCGTTATCTCCCGCTGCTTGAATCAAATTGACAGTATCCTCGTACACTCTTTTTAAAGAATGCAGATGCCAGGAACTTGGCCAGTTAATCCACAAAACCTTGTCAGACCATAGATTCATCGCCTGATCCACAGGCGGACTGATGCCGGGATCATACGCCTCAATATAATCCAACGGCGTATCGCCGACGTCTTCCATAATGAGCGTGTTGTCCGCATCAAAATGGCTTCCTATCAGTTTGCCGTTTTTATGAAGTACTTCCGCCGCTTCCTGGTAATTCGGAATATAATAATTTCTGAAATTTTCTTTTCCGATTATCTGTGGTACCACATTACCGCCGTAATTCGCGAACTCAAGAGGGCCTTCCGCAACGACCGGATACACTTTCCGGTTCAACTCCACAAGCGCATTGTAAAGACGAAGGACTTCATCCCGGTTGTCCATCCATTCGTAGCCAAAAGTTTCGGTACCCATATAATCCGATATCAACGCCTGCAAAGGTTCAAGCGGTATTTGATCCCGAACAGCGAAATCATCACCGAGCATTTCAACCGTTTTCGAAACTCTGTTATAATTCGGGATAATTTCACTGTCTCTGATAAAAAACTCCAGAGCTCTATAATCATCGGGTGACTTAAATATATGTTCATGCGTCCAGGTTGTATTGACGCCTTCTTCAGTCAGGGTACTTAACTCACCAGCAGGTGAGGTATAGAAAGTTTTTGTTAGTTTTCTGCCTTTTTCATCTGTGAAAATGTATGCTTTCTCGGTTACATTCGGACGTATAATACGATAGGAAGACATTCGCTGTATTATACACAAACCGCGGTTTCGTAGCTCCCGTTCGGTTTTGCATGGAAGGATCATACATTCGTAAACCGTAAAGGGAATTTCGTCCGGTATCTCGCCTTTTAGGACGGACATGACTTTTTGCTTTGGCGACTGGTTCATCTTTATCTCCAATTATGATTATATGTCTTTAAGCAATCCTGTTTCAGATGAACGCTGTGCCTGCAGGCACATCCTGGCGCTCAAAATACCGGCTGATAGAGGGGATGCGGATTTTTCCTTTCCCCGCATGATGTTCACGAAATTTTTGACAAGAGCCGTGTCGCCTCCCCCATGTCCGCCATGTATGCCGGAGTTATCAAATTCATATATTTCCTGCCGGTTTTCATTATGCATATAAACCTTAACATTATTTTTATACCAGTCAAATTCCACCGTACCGTCATAACCTGTAAAAATAGCTCCGCGTTTAGCCGCGCCTTTTCGTGAGATAAAATCCTGGGAATACACAACGTGCATACCCGTTTCGTACAGGATAAGTGCGCTCCCGCTATCGTGATTGCCGGTATCAACAGCATAACAACAATAACTACATGGCTCCGCGTATTCGCCGTGAGACGTCACGTTCGCGGGACTTTCCGGACATGTTTCCCGTTCCTCACACTTTTCACAAAGCAGCCCCGCCGGCTTATCGCCCTTGAAAATTTGTTTTGAACTAAGCGTGAATATTTTCACAGGCTTTATACCGAGAATATGGTTTATGTAATCGAAATCGTGAGTGGCTTTTTGAAGCCACAAGCCGCCCGTTTCCTTTTCGTCACGGTACCATCCGTGATAATAACCTCTCGCGTATCCCGGCACATTATTTATTGCCTGCACATGCTCAATCCGCCCGAGCTTTCCGGAATCAATGATTTCCTTAACACATTTTACATGCTGGGTAAGCCGTAACGGGAATGAAACGACGGTCATATCTTCCATATCCGGGTTTTTTTTCATTGCATTGGTCAAGTTTTCCAGATCCTCAAATGTTGTCGCGACAGGTTTTTCCAAAAACAAGGGGATTTTTCTTTGAATTACCAGAGTGCCCATTCGCGTGTGCAGTGAACAACGTGTTCCGATACAAACACCGTCGAATTTTTCGCTGGAAAGCATTTTCTCAGGATCCGAATAGAAATGAATTTTGTCCACGTTTTTACCTTCCGCCGCTATTTCAGTTTTTATTTCGTCATTTCTAATATCTGTTATTGCTGTCATTTCACAGCCATATTTTTCCAATAAACTGACTATACCCTTAATTCTGCCCCCATAACCGACTACCCCAATATTCATCACATTATTCTCCTTTTACACTTAAACATTTTAACAGGCCGCCGTGTATCCTGTACGGAAACCTCAGGCGGCCTGTTTATAAAACTACTTCATGCGGTTCAGCCGGGCCTGATAAATGGATAACAGTTCATCAAGACCGAGACGTCTGAAATCGGCCATGTAGCTGTTCCAGTTGTTAAGGCTCTTCTCGCCCATTATAAGCGCTGTCATGAGTTCGGCGCTGTAGGTAGTAAGGTCAGGCAGTAATTGAGCTTCCCTGTCGGCTTCGGCGACGGTGGGGAAAGCTACAATGCCGTTTATGTTACCTTCATTAGTGAAAGTAGGCCACTTGTTCTCATAAAAATTAAGAAGATACTCATTTTTGACAGTAAAGCCTTCGCTATAACCCCTGGCGCGACCGGCATCTATCATTTGTTGGAAAAGGTCTTGTTTGTCGCCTCTCCTCATACGGGGGAAAGGCGTTTGCCAGGCGGCGAAAGGAAGGGCGTCACCGGTGACGGTCAGGTTCATATCCAGTCCGACATTGCTTGAGTTAATCTGGAGCCGTTCACGAGTTCCGTCAGGGTTGACCTTGTAGGAATAACCTTCAATACCCCATTCACCCAGATTCGTGTATTCCGGTGTATGAAAATAATCAATCAGTTTAACCATTGCTTCCACTTTTTTTGAAGCGGCAGGTATACAGTACATCCCCGAACCCAGATACTGGTTAACGCCCGGCTGTTCCATAACCATGGCCGGGGTGTTTGGGAAAGCCTATATGACCAAGGGCGCTAAATACGCGTTTGGCTGGCCCGCCGGAACTACGATTGATAGATCGTTCCAAGTGTCCTGGAAATAGGCATTGTAAAATGCAACCTTGTTGGCCGGCATTTCACTTCCGTCTTCGGTGATCTTGAGGAGGCCGGCATTGTACAGCCTCTGTAAATAAGTGATGTAATCCCTTACCCGTTCACTGTACCAGCCTGATAAGACTTTATCTCCTACTATATATGCGAGATTTCCGTTGCCTATACCGAAAAAACCCGCGAAAGCCATGGCGAATTGTTCCTCGGAAACATTAATCAGCGCTACTTCATCCTTTAACCCGTTCATATTGGCGTCCCTGTCCTGGAAAGCTTTGAAAGTGTCAAAGAGCTGGTCCAGTGTGGTTGGGGTGGGAAGATTAAGCCGTCTGAGCCAGTCAAGACGGATACTGCCGCCCAAGGCTTCTCCTCTTATGTTACTGGGATTCTTATAGTAGAAAGCGTCGGTCTGGCTCAGCCAATACATGTGGCCGTCCGTCAGGGTATTTATTTTTTTAATCCGCTGGCCTGCCGGATTTTTGGCGAAATAATCTCTTGCGGTACCGTCGGAATATCGATCAATGACCGTATCCAAAGGCTGCAACATTTTTTGGTTTACAAGGTTGTACCTTGACTTGGCATTTGTAAAATTAATGGGTGATACCCAGTCGTAGTTGTTGAACTGACCCGAAGCCAAGAGGGTTTGAAAAGCTACTTCCATCTGATCGGGCATGACGAGGGTCATTTCCAGTTTAACGCCTCGCTTGGCTACCTCTTCAACAAATTTGTCCCAAAGCCTGCTATTGAGAGAACCGCTATACCAGTCCGCCAAGGCTAAGGTTCTTCCTGACAAGGGGAGCTGCCTGTTATTACCCCATACCTTGATAGTGGTAAGGCCTCCGGAACTCGTACTCCCCTGCTGTCCTCCGGCAAAGAGGCCGGCGCATACCAAACATGCCAGCATTAATAAAAACGCTCTTTTCATATCTCTCTCCTTAAAAAAACATTCCATACCGCCAACGACGGTTTGTTTGGAATTACCTTTATTTACGCCGCGTTAGCGGCGAAGTTAGGCGAAGTTAATCGAACATTAACGCTATGCGTTAATGACTATTCCTTGAGCGAACCCAGCATTATGCCCTTCATAAAATACTTCTGGAAAAAAGGGTAGGTAAAAATAACAGGCAGGCTGGTAAAGATAATAACCGCATATTTTAACTGCGCATAAGCCAGCTGCCGCCTTACCATTTCCTTCGCGGCTTCGGGATCAAGTACGTTGTCCGGGCGTAAAGCCTGCACCAAAATACGTCGCAGGAAAAGCTGCAGGGGCTGCCAGTCCAGGCTGGGCAAATATACCATTGCGCTGAACCAGGAATTCCATGTATTCACAATGGTGTATACGGCGATAACGGCAACAATGGGAATGGACAGGGGTATATAAACCATAAAGAGAATCTGGTACACGCTGGCGCCGTCTATCTTCGCCGCTTCCCGCAGGGTTTCGGGGATACCGGAAAAATAAGATTTTACCAGGATGATGTACCACACGGAAAAACAGGTGGGGATAATAATCGCAAGGGGCGTGTCGTATATCCCCAGTTTCATGATCAACAGGAAAGTAGGTATAAGTCCGCCAGAAAAAAACATGGTAATTAACAAATAAGTATTTATATACTTGCGCCCGGGAAGGCCCTTGTAGGTAAGGGGGAAAGCGCCAAGCAATGACGTGATCAGCGTCAGGCCCGTGATGGATATGACGTACATAACTGAATTCAAAAGCGCACGCCACATCTTGGAATCCCGGACTATAGTCTGATACGCGGCAAGGGAAAAACCCTTTGGAACAAAGTATATGTCCATGGCAAGGGCGTGGTGAGGCGCGCTTATGGAGAGGATAAACACATAGTAGAAGGGGTAAAGGGTAATGAAAATAACGAAGGCCGCCAGCGCGTACATAACCGCTGTAGCAACGGGATTCCCTTCACGGACTTTATTTCTTGTTTTGGCCATCTCCCCCTCCTACCACAGACCGTAATCGGTGAGTTTATTGCTGATGCGGTTCGCCGCATACGTCAGGCCGAAGGCAAACACAGACATGAAAAGACCGACCGCCGTGGAATAACTGTAGCTGCCATTCAGAATACCAGCGCGGTACACATAGGTTCCAATCACGTCCGCGGTCTCGTAGGTGGCGGAATTGTACAAAAGAAGGATTAGGTCTGTATTGGTTCCCAAAATGTTGCCCACCGCCATTATCAGGTTGATGGCGATGATTCGCTGTATGCCAGGCAGGGTAATATATAGTACCTGCTGGAACCGGGTTGCGCCGTCTTGATTGCGCCAGAGAATAGATTTGTAAATGACGGAGAAAAGCGGGAATTTTCGAGCTTTTTTGGACTTTAGCGGGAATTCAGTATGTAATTAGAATTGCATAATGTGTAATAATTATAGGCGATTTTATATCAACAAAACTGCATCAAAAGCCCTGTTTTAGAGTCTTGGCTCAGGATATTTAGCTTGTCTTTTTATGCTGATTTTCCAGGGAAAACGCAATTCGTTCAAGGGCCGTTGCGATTCTTCCAAGTGATTCCTCGGCACTGGGAACTTTTCTCCCTCTTCCTCTTCCTCTTTTCATACCTGAAAGGTTTTCCATGTTTTTTACAAACCGGTTAAGAGAAGATGTTGAAATAAGAGTCTTGCCAGCTTCGGCGTTGATCTCATCAACAATTACTGCCTGTGTTAAACCCGGATTTTTAAGCATATTAACCAGTTTGTTATAGAAAGCTTCAGGCAACCTGTCAACGGCCCTTAATTGTCCCATAAATTCCTCCCTTTGTAAACGATGGTGTATGTTTTATTGCTTCGATTTTAACAAAGGAAGCACCACTTCTTTGTGAAATTTTTCCATGCTATGCGAGACAGGATCAAAAACCTCCAAAGCGTCATCCCAACCCTTCCCTGTGATTTTTTCATACTCCATAAACTCAGTCATAAGTTTTTTTTGACCGTAATTTTGGATGTACTCTTGCTCTGCCCAATATTCTTCTGTGTTAGGTAATGACATTACATCGCCCCTTTAAAAAACATGGTTTTTGATATTTTCATTATATCATCTAATAACCCATCAAACCCTGGCAGTTTAATGTGATTAGCTTGTAAATAACTCGCATTTGCAAATATTTCAAGGGATTTCGTTTTCATATCATGCCAAACTCCATGCCTATATTGAACCTTTATCCTGTTATCGGACAGCGCGCTTAAAATATCTTGTAGAGCGGGATTAACATCTTTTAATGGACGGTATAATTCATTGTATTTATCTAAACTGCCTTTTACTTTGTCAATTGCCGCCTCAATTGCGCCAACAAATTCCTTGTTTTCCCATGATTTTACTTCTAATATGTCATATCTATGGGCTAATTCATGGCTAAAAAGTATATTTGCATTCATTTGACGTGCCGCTAATGATCTCTTGTGATACACCAAAGCGTCCTGATCCGGATCATACCCAATGCCTACCATAAACTCATCATATTTTAATTTAGTAGTTTCTGCGTATCTTGAGTATATGCTTTTATATGGCTCTTCCATATTTTCAGCGTGTTTTTTGAAGTCTACAAGCCCTTGTTTTAGTTCCTTTTCCGAAGTTACGAGCACACCGGGATTATTCAATTTGGCAATCTGCTCTTCAGGCATTGCCGTGCTCGTTGTTTTGGCAACGGTCTCATCATACTTTTGCCTGGACTGCTCCATTTTCCACTTTGCCGCTTCCTGCCGCGACACTATCCTCTGATCCCAGTTAAAGCTGGGATGAACGCCCTGCGGCACTTTTTCCGTTGTTCCCTTGCGCTCGTTATAGTACGTCTGGTAAACTTCAGGCGGCGCTTCCGTTTTTACAGGAATTACGCCCCCTCCGCTGCCGTCTATCCTTTTTGGGGTGGGAATGCCTTCCTTTTCATACTTTTGCTTACGGAATTCAGAAACGCCCTGAAAATCGCACTTACAGCCATACTCTTTTAGGGGCAGATGCAAACCCCACCATGGATCGTCTTTAGGCAGAATCAATCCATCCCACTGCTGGTGAATGGGGCGGGGATGAACTGACGATTTGCTGGAAATATACATAATGTGCGTGATTAACGGGTCATCCATTATGCGCCTATATTTTGCAATGAGAAACGCATTGCGCATATTTGTGGTATAGATAGTTTTAAGTCTGCGGTCGCTGCCAAGCTGGGCGTCAACCGTTTTTCCGGTAAGCGGATCGGTCATCTCCTTGCGGCCCCACCAGCCTTTCTGCTGTAGCGTCGGCTTCAGGTTTTTCTTGAAAGTTTCAAAAGACTGACCGTTTTCGACAGCCTTTGTAGCTGCGTTATGCATATCGGAAAGCACATCAAATTGCATGGCCTTTGCGACAGTAAAACCAGTGGCGTGTTCCTCATGCCACACGTCCTTATAAGAAAAACCAACCTTGAGGTTTTTATTTTTGATATAGTCCGTCGCGGTTTTGGGGATTATCTCTGCCATAAAATGTTCTCCGATACGGCTTGCTCAATGCGCTTGCAGGCGGCAGTAAAATAGTTTTTATTAATTTCGCAGGCAACCAATGAGCAGGTCGTTTTTTGACAGGCTATGGCTATGCTGCCGGAACCTAAATGTGTATCTAAAATTTTCATCCCTGTTTTAGCGAACCTTGATAAAATCCATTCGAAAAGGGCGACAGGTTTTTCATGCGGATGTATTCCAGACCGAGTTTCACAAACACAAAAACCATTCCACATTAAGGGAATTATCTTTAATGAAATATGGAGAGATGTCCATGCAAGTTCGCCCATCGCGCTGAATGTTTTTTCTGAACGTTTTTTATCCCAGAACAACCATGCGCCAGTCGGTGGTAAAAACCGGGTGTAATAATTACCACCCCATATTATTTGGTTAGCCGACACCCTAAAAAGCTCATTAAAATATTTTTCATTCGGGGGAATGTTATTTCTATAGGTAGTGCAGTGTTTATAAAATTGAGAGTTTCTATCTTTTTTCCAAGTTTGACCTATTCCATACGGAGGGTCTACAATGGCAAGGTCTATGCTCTTATCGGGCAGAGTTGCCATGAGTTCCATGCAATCCCCAAGATAAAGCGTGACATTTCCGATGACCTTCTTTTTCATTTGCTCCTGTCAACCTCCGCATCGCCCAGCGCCCTTGCCTTAAACATCGCCACCGCAATACACTCGGCGATTTTATCCGGTGCCCAGCCTGTAACCAGCTTTTCCAGTTCCTTATGGAAGCTCGCGAAATCAGTAGCCGCGTCAGCCGCCTTTTCAATCACGCTCGCAATCTCATCCGAAATAGCGACATAGCCGCTTCCGTTTTCGGCATCCAGAGCGTCTACGCTGTCAGCAGGATCCGCGCCGGCGGCATTGAGGGCGACATTCCGTCCGACGTTCAGCCCGTCTAAAGCCGGCGATGGCTCTTGCGATGCCCTGCCGCCGACAACCTCATCGCCTTCATCGGGATTAGACATTCCGATTGCGGAGCGAAGCTCGTCCGACTTGACCGTCAGGCCAAGCGGCCCCAGCTTCTCTACAGCCTCAATAATCTGATCAATGTTTTTCTCGTCAGGTTTGTACAAATCAATTTTGGGGTAGCTATCCTGCTCGCCGAAATTAAGGTTGATGTATGGGACGGTAAGCGCGGCGTTCAGCGTTTCGATCACTTGAAGAATATCACTGTCGGCGATGTCGTTACGCACTTTGTCGTGGGTCTCGCTTTGCGCTTTGCTTGACCCGTCGTCGGTAGTCATGGTCTGGCCCAGGACGAGCTTGCTGACCTGTTTGTCGATCCAGTCGGCCAGCTTCTCATAGACGTTCGCCTTTTCGCCGGTGCTTTTGGATTCGACAATTTCAAGCTGGGCGCTTTCGGGAATGATCGCGCCGAAATCCTGCCCGATGGAGGCGACCGCCCGCTTGAGCGTTATCCTGTCCTCCTCGGTGAATTTCTTCCCGTACTTGCCGATGCGGATCGGATAGCCGTAG